>Ga0209639_1001534_pt1 | contig 22169 bp, 18 predicted proteins | sample EPASupsiteHSE605_FD_187268 | JGI IMG/M metagenome (GOLD analysis project Ga0209639, IMG submission 187268) | Bioremediated contaminated groundwater from EPA Superfund site, New Mexico - Sample HSE6-05 (SPAdes) (version 2) | ecosystem: Environmental > Aquatic > Deep subsurface > Groundwater >...
TTTTTGCAATCTCAGTGTCCCCTTTTCCCTGATTTGCCAGTAGTAGAATACGTGCTCTGGTAAGAGATCTTGCATTTTTCAGTCCTTTTTTTATAAAGTTTGTAAGGAATTTCACTTCACTATTTTTTAGATTAATATTTAACATAAGATATAAAATGAACTTAAAGTATATAAGTGGCTCATAACTAAGTTGTCATGGTACTAGATAGTTTAACTCTAAAGACAAGATTCAAAGAAGTAAATTGAGTTATAGAGAGTTTTTATGATAAGCTCATTATATAACTACCAATAATTTATTGAAATATTTATCTTACTATAGGACTTTACACACTTAAGGGGCAAAATAAAGCGCTGGCGGGTCTATCATAAATATTATTAAATTGATAAAGGCAAACAATAATTTCTTGGTGAAGGAAAAGGGGTTGAGGTATGTCTGATCTTAAAGAAGCTAACCTTAAAAGAGCTGATCATTTATCGCTTGACTAGCTTTCTAAAATGAAAACACTTTATGATACAAAACTAGACGAAGAGCTCTTCATAACACTAAGTACCTGATTACGATGAATGACCGGATATTACCAAAAACTTCCAGCATGGCATAGATCTCAACCGTTTCTAATGATGGGGAGAAATCATGATTTCCTAGGAAAAACTTGGGTATCCTTATGAAAGTTTTTCATATTTCATGCGTGTGGCAACGGCTCATGAGGGTTTGGGTGGGTATTTGACATCTAGAGCCCTTATTATACCCAATATTAACAGCAATATCGATAAGCCTAAAATGAATTGATAATCAAATCTTTGGGCATATACCCCTGCCGCGATTTCACGCATGACTATTAAAATCGTAGCATCGGTTACATATGTAATTCTGATTTCTTCATGTTCACGAAAATCAATAAAAGTCTTGAAAAGATCAATAAGAACAAAAATTGTGAGGACACTGGATACTATTTGACCAAAACCACCCCCAAGAGTCCCGAATAGAATTGATTTGATCTGCAGGAGGATATTTATCACCCCAGAAAGTAGCGCAAGTATCAGTATATAAAGGATAATAACAGTGACTAAATCAATTATTTTTTTAAATATTTTATTCTGATCTACTTCTAATAATTTGTAATGACCTCTCAATTAATTCCTCCCCCGTAAAAAGATTAGGTTTCTTAAATTCCAATTATAATATATTGGCACTCTTATAATATTAATAAGCTCATTCCAAAACCAATTTTATTCTCATATCAGTAAAGTTTCAGAACTATTTTTCCACGATTAGAAATTCGATTGATTGTTTAGAACGCGAGATTCAAAGAAATGATTTTGAGTTTTGGGATCTGCTACTAATATCTGGTCGCCTCTGCAGCCCACATATATCTTCCAGGGTATTTATTATGCATGAGCTCATCCCAAAACTAATGTTTATTCGACATCAATAAGATTTTGAAAACCATTTTCCGTATCATAAGATTAATTGTTATTTCAAATTCCAGAGCTAGGAACACAAATTTGAGTTTTGGGATAGGCTCCATCTCAAAAAGTTCTGGGAAGCGAAGAACGTGCAGAATTTTCAATGGTATAGTAGAGCTGGACAAATTCTGACCATTTTTGCATTTCACATTTGTAGGATTTATTAAAAAATGAGTTTTGAAAAGAAGACTTTCGACTTATGATCTGGTAGTAAGTCTACTGATACCTATAACGGCTCCAAAAAATACAAATCGTTGCGCCGAATGTGATTAATAGGCTTTTAGCTCGTGGTTGCCCTTATCTCGACTCCAAATATTTGACCATTTTTAACACCAATCTCCTTTTCTTTTTCATCCCAGGTTTTACTACTCCAAAATAAAGCTCGGAAAATACTCCGCTATCCTCTATAGCCAAGCTTTGTGTCGATTCTTGAGTAATTATTCTTCCTCAACTGCCATTTGCCACATCCAAAGTATAATGCCATTTTGATCTTCAACGGCCATTTTACATAAACAAATACTGTGTATAGTGGTTTTCCTATTAGTATATAGATTTTTTAGCATGAAAAGGAGATGTAAATTTTTTGTAGAAAAATAATTCATAGGTAGAATGCTGAAGTTCTATCATTTCTATCCATTGAGTTTCTGGAAATTGTACAAATTAATTTTGTCAGATCGATAGATCCATAACCTAAAGATCCTTCAATAAGTTTAGTTATCACCCAAACAAGAGCATCTATTCTATCCGGCGTCTTCTCGACTCCTGGAACCCATTCACACATCTGGTCTTCAAGCTGTGGGAATGTTCTTAAATGGTGAACCTTACACTGCTCGTAAAGAGCACTTATAGGTTCTGCTCTGATAGCTTTCCTCCTTGAAGCATGGAATGCCTTGATAGGAATATTTACATTAACTGCCTTGATGTTTCTCTCTACACAATCGCTGCTATTATTGACTTCGTTCGCTACGATTTATTTGCTTGCGATTATAAGCAATTATGATAGCTTCAGCCCATTTATTAGGAGTATCATTAACCGATGTTCTTCATGAATGTAAACCTGCTATCACATCATTCCTTAGAGCTTACGGGATATCATTCAGAGTTCAACATAGAGGACTATATTTTATTGAAAAGTACACCAATATGCGAGAGTTGCCCAGTCATGTCAAAGGTGCCAGGTTCAGAGCTTGGTCTTGTAGGAGTTCGAGCGTTCGAATCCCATCCCTGATACTAAATTTTCAATTTAATACTTAGGTAGTCCACTAATACATGACTGATGTTTTCACAGCATTATTTCTACATGGATTTTTCCTGCGTTTCTATGCTCATACGAAAGGCTGGCTTCAGTAGCGCTAAAATGTAGGAAAAGAAAGAGCTGTAAATTGTATTTCAATTATTTTGGAATAATATCAATCAACTAATGGTAAACTACCAAAATGGACGTATGGGAAAAAATACACCTGCAAAAGAATGGGGAATTACTAAAAGGAAATGGAAATTGACAGAGTTGTTAAATTACAGGTTTCTCAAAAATATCAACTAATTAACAAGGGAGCACCTGTGTCTATGAAAACATATAAACCAACATTACAATGCAGAGTCTGAACTATATAAACAAATTAAAAAATACATTTGTACTTATAGGTTGCAACTTATCTATAATCAGAGGCAATTCTATAAAAAAGTCTACATAAAATATAAGGAGATGTATATGATTGAATCAGACAACGGATCCATATCAAAAACAGGACATTAAAGCAGAAAAGAAATCTAAACTTAGTATTAAGAAAGACCTATCAAAAGTTGTTTGATACAGCACCTTACTTTTTTACCCAACGTACCTGTAAAAAGAGACTTTTTGTAATTATTAAGCTAGAGTAAAATAATGTCATTAGCCATCCATTTAAGGTTTAAAGGGTAAATTGATAGATACTCATTTTCACTGTTTGTTGGTCATAAGTTGTTTTTTTCATTTTTGTGGGTCAGCAATTAAACATTTTTGGCAATTCCAAATCAACATCTTAGACTGATTTTGGGCAAGCGGGACAGTTCTAAAATCCATAGAAATTCATGTCATTGAAAGGAGATTGAAACTTGGCAGCACAACAGATCTTTATTTTAAGGGAAGGCAGCAAGAGAACTCATGGTTCCGATGCCCAGCACAACAATATTATGGCCGCAAAGGCAGTCGCTGAGGCAGTAAGGACAACTCTTGGGCCAAAGGGTATGGACAAGATGCTTGTAGACTCCCTGGGTGATGTGGTAATCACCAATGACGGAGCAACAATCCTCAAAGAAATGGACATCGAGCACCCAGGTGCAAAGATGATTGTAGAAGTAGCCAAGACCCAGGACGCCGAAGTAGGAGATGGAACCACCACAGCAGTCGTGCTTGCAGGAGAATTCCTAAAAAAAGCAGAAGATCTGCTTGAAAGCAGTGTTCACCCCACAGTGATTGCAAGCGGTTACAGGCTTGCAGCAGATCAGGCTGCAAAAATAATTGAAACCATCACTATCCATGTATCTCCCGAAGATACCGAAACTCTCGAAAAACTTGCAGCCACCGCCATAACAGGAAAGGGCGCAGAGGCTAACACAGAACACCTTTCGAGGCTTGCTGTTAAGGCAGTTAAGTCAGTTGTTGAGGTAAGCGAAGATGGTAAGATTACTGTGGATATTGAGGACATCAAGATCGAAAAGAGGCATGGGGGAAGGATTGGAGACTCTGAGATTATCGAAGGTGTAATCGTTGATAAAGAACGCGTTCACACCGGAATGCCGAAAGTGGTGGAAGATGCAAAAGTCCTGCTTTTAAGTGTGCCCCTCGAATTCAAGAAAACAGAAACAAAAGCCGAAATAAAGATCACCAGCCCTGACCAGATGCAGCTCTTTTTAGATCAGGAAGAGTCCATGCTCAAGGAAATCGTGGAAAAAGTAATTAGAACAGGCGCAAAAGTGGTCTTTTGCCAGAAGGGCATTGATGATCTCGCCCAGTATTACCTGACAAAAGCGGGCATCTTAGCCATGCGCAGGGTTAAAAAGAGCGACATGGATAAGCTCTCGCGGGCTACAGGTGCAAAGATCATCACAAGCATGGATGAAATAGAAGAATCCGACCTGGGCTATGCCGGTTTCGTGGAAGAAAAGGACATCACCGGTTCCAAAATGACCTTTGTTACAGGCTGCAAGGACAGCAAGACCACTTCAATTCTCCTTCGCGGCGGAACTGAACATGTAGTTGAAGTACTTGAGAGAGCCCTTGAAGATGCCCTACGAGTCGTGGGCGTTGCTCTCGAAGACCAGAAGATAGTTGTGGGTGGAGGCTCACCTGAAATAGAACTGGCCCTCAGGCTCAAGGAATACTCAGCAACCCTTAAAGGCAGAGAACAACTTGCTGTAATGAAGTTCGCCGAGTCCCTGGAAGTTATCCCGCAAACCCTTGCAGAAAATGCAGGGCTTGACCCGATTGACGTGCTTGTGGAAATGCGCTCCCAGCATGAGAAGGGTAACAAGCGAGCAGGGCTTAACGTCTATACCGGTAAGATCGAGGACATGTTCGAAAATAACGTTCTAGAGCCTCTCCGGATTAAAACTCAGGCAATCAACGCAGCTACAGAAGCTGCAATTATGATTCTCAGGATCGATGATGTAATCACCTCATCCAGTAATGGAAGAGGAGGTCCAAGCGCAGGCCCAGGCGGCGAAATGCCGGAAGAAATATAAAATATTTAAAAGCAGAAATTCAGGGTTATCGGGGAGGATTTCAATTTATCAGAACCTTTCTTTTTTCAGTCATCCACCACTCGTTGCCCCCTAATTAATTAGTTGATATTGGCTTTGCAGAAATCTTCATTTGAATAATATAGCCCACTTTCTGCAGATGTACACAAACATGCCTCTATTTTCTCAATATGGCAGTAACTTAAAAATTAATCTAACTTTTAATGACTAATAATGGGCAATTACTGTATGATCCTACTATCATATTTTAATCAAAGCTTATGTAATTGGCCCGGATTCTTGAAGAATCAAGTTAAAACAAGTCAGATAAGGAATAAACCGTCAGATTTTAGGAGAAAACGTTGCAGTAGTAGAATTCAACTTAGTTTTGAGACCGTCTGTAGTAATAAGATTTTTACCGAAGATGCATCATTTACCACTACAAATGATGGGGGAGAAATTATTATTTGGGTGGATATTTAACAGTTAGAGCCCTTACTATACCCAATATCAACAGCAATGTCGATAAGCCTAAAATAAATTGATAATCAAATCTTTGGGCGTATACCCCTGCCGCTATTTCACGCATGACTATTAAAATCGTAGCATCTGTTACATATGTAATTCTTATTTCTTCATGTTCACGAAAATCAACAAAAGTCTTGAAAAGGTCAATAAGAACAAAAATTGTAAGGACGCTGGATACTATCTGACCAAAGCCGCCTCCAAGAGTCCCAAATATAATTGATTTGATATCCAGAAGGATATTTGTCACTCCCGCAAGTAGCGCCAGTAGCAATACATAAAGGATGATAATAGTGACTAAATCAATTATCATTTTAAATATTTTATTTTGATCTATCATAAATATTTTATAATGAGCTTTCATTTGACTCCCACTCCACAAAACAGATTATGGTTTCTTAAATTCTATTATCCGCACCTGTAAATATAACCACCCCCTTCAGAATTTAATTACACAGATGTGAGGTGGTACCTCAACTAGTGATTCGATTCCAAAATCAACACATAATTCAGTAGCCAATTGCAGTTATGAACACAAATATTCAGTTTAAAACCATTAGAGATTCTTTAAGAAAGGAAAACACAGGTGGGCACGGAAAAGCCTAATCAAGACACTATAACCACGGAAAACGCGGAAAGCACGGAAGAACTGTGCCCTTTGTTTCTTAATTCCGTGTGTTCCGTGCTTTCCGTGCTTTTCAAAAGTTTATTTTTCACATATTTTGGAATCGATGCACTAGCTGTTTAGCGCAGATCTTGTTCTGATCGACGCATCAAAAATCATAGATACTCGTGATGAAAACGGTTGGAGACCTATACCAATTGGAAGTTTTGGTGATATCCGATTATTCATCTTAATCAGATACTTTAAAAAGGGCAGGGCACTTATTTTTTAGGGTTATGAGGAGCTCGTTACCTAATTTTGCATCAAGTAGTGTTTTCACTGTAGAAAGCTGGTCAAGTGATAAATGCTGAGTTCCTTCAAGGTTAGCCTCTTTAAAGTTAGCCCCTATAAGGTAAGTCCATTTAAGGTTAGCCCTTCAAGATTAGCCCCTTGAAAGTTAGCCTCTATAGGTAAGCCCCTTCAAGGTTAGTCTCTATAAGGTCAGCTCCATAAAGGTTAGCCTCCTGAAGGTTAGCACCTTGAAGATTAGCTTTTCAAAGGTCTTTTTTCTCTGGAATATCCATATACAATTATCGACTTTGAACTAAAATAAGCATTACTATGCTAGGAAGATATCTTCTGATGTCAAGGATTTAGTTTTCAAAATTGTATCGATTTACAGTCTGAGTTTATTAAGCCCGCAAGAAACAACGACTTAAATAAAATGTTGCTATCTTTGAGAAAATGAACACAGAAACTGTTGAGGTATATAAACTTAAATGTGAGAATGATTTAACCAATTAATCGTCTAGATTCATTTTTGGAAGAATATGCTATTGGCAAATTTTATCCCCATGTTATATGCTAATAAGAGTACTACTACAGCTGTTATTGATACTACAAAAAAGGGTACCACAAAAACATTCAGTATCATTTTAATACTCAGTATCTTTTTTATTCTATCATACATTTGCTTTCTCATCAGTCAACATCTAGAATCAGAATCTTTAGGGTGAGTCATTGAAAAACGAAAGCACAACAGAATTTCATTTTTCAAAACGTGGGCTATTTTGTGTAATGAAAATTGTGCCTCGTTTTTCAGATGAAATCAATAAAACTAAAGAAACGGATACACTTGAGTTTGAAAAAGCGCTGTGCTTTAACAAATCCAGGATCTCAAGTTTACGGTTTCCTAGTTTTACTTCTTAGGTCCTAATCAATAACTCACAGACAAAACCTATTATTTAGATGTCTCTTCTTTGGCATCTGAGATTGATACTTTCTCTTCTTCTTTTAGTGCTGCATTAGTAGCTTCTGGCGCAATATTTTTGTCTGTTTCACTCATGGGATTTACCTCTTTATATTTTTTAAGTAGGGAGCTATAAATTTAGCTTCCAGAATATATTTTAACTTTCCCAAATATTCCATATGATTCTTTTATGCAGGGAAGTTATAAATTTAGATGCCCCAAATATCCTGCATGACATAACAGTGTTGGAACCTATAAATAGCCATGTATATATTAAATTTACTTTAGATGTTCAAAAAGATCGAAATTTAGTGCTTAAGTTGTAATGCAAAATATGAAAGTATAGCGAAAAATGTAACTTCTGTGCTGTTGAAACACGCAATGAGTCGTCAAGATTTCGTTCAAGGTTTTTTCTTCTATCAATACTGCAATTTCTCTCTTCATTTCCTTTAAAATATCATCTGTTAGATTTAATTTAAGCATAATATCATTTCAATTAAAATTCAAAGTTTGATTACAATGTAAAAGTCCTACTTCTGTATACACATAAGTTAGGACAGCAAAACTATAGTTCACCTTTTTGTTTAGGTCTGAAAGAACATGCTTTTGTTTGCGATTCTCGTAATTGACCCCATGCCCTAATCTCTTAACTTTTTTAGGTTTATATCTATTCACAGGCTTAACTTCACTTTTTGTGCCGAAACGCCTTGGTATTTCTATGTATGTTTGCTTTGATTCGACCCTTATCCATGGACAAATTCTCTCAAATTAGAGTATTTCTATAGAGCCTAATTCAAAAGGAAGTGTTTAAAAATAATTAGAATGTAATTAGTATTAAAATTGTTTGAATTAATGAGGAAGAAGGAAAAACAAGTGAAAAAAAAAGAGATTGCAGAGAAGAGTTCTCTAAATTTTAACTTTGAGTTGACTGAAATCGGTTTACAAGTCGTCACTTGCTGGATAACAGAATTCTGTTTTTGTCTGTTAGTCCGAAAAGATTGGAACAAGGGCAATAAAACGGAGTTAACATGTCAGTTAACGACTCAATCAACCAAATAGTGGTAGGTTCCGGTGTAATCTTTGGAGGAACTCTTGCTGGACTGCTGTTCGATATTCTTGTTAAAGGAGTGCTCACCTCCTATCTCTCTCCAGCAGACCTCGGAACATATTCCCTTGCACTAACGGTAATATCAATTACAGGAGCCGTAGCAACTCTTGGCCTTCACGAAGGAGTACCGAGGTACATTGCATATTTCAGGGGCAGGCATGAGGAACATAAAATTCAGGAATTAATAATATCAGCCACAATAATGGGCCTTATTGCCAGTGTGCTTGCCATGCTGGTCTCGCCGGTTCTGTTTGAACATTTAGTCGGGAAAGGATTCGATGCGCAGGGCAAAATCCTGTCCGTAGTCAGGATAATGATCTTTGCCATTCCATTTACCATAGTCCTGAATCTGGCAGTAGCAATTTACAGGGGATTCGACCGTACAAATGTTAATACTTACTTTTATAGCATCATAAGACCGGTTTCCCTTCTCGTATTTGCTTCAGCAGCCGTTTTTCTGGGCGTGTCCCTGAGAGGGATAGTGCTCGCTGACCTGCTCTCAATGATATTCACATTTGGCATAATGTCAGTTTACTTTATCAAAAGACCTCCATTTAAACCTGAATGGAAACTGAAATTCGGCGAACCAACAAAACAGTTAATAAGGTACTCGTTCCCGCTTTTGATAAGTGCAACTCTGTTGAATATCATGACATGGACAGATACCATAATGCTTGGCTATTTCAAGTCACCTGAGGTAGTCGGAGTTTACAGTGCAGTATACCCGCTTGTAGGTTTTCTGTCCATGATAATCGGTTCCATGGGTTTTGTGTACATCCCTGTAACATCAAAGTTATGGGGAGAAAACAAGCCCGAATCGCTTGGTCCTATCTACCAGATAATGACAAAATGGTGCTTCATGCTTACCTTTCCGGTCTTTGCATTGATGTTTTTGTATCCCGAGTTTCTTCTAACGAAACTATACGGTACAGAATATGCAAGCGGTGCCACGGTTTTGCGCATCCTTGCTCTGGGATTCGTAACAAACTCATACTTCGGATTTAACTACCACACCATAATGGCATCCGGAGACTCTGACTTTCTTATGAAGTGCTCGGTAGCAAGTGCAGGAATGAATGCTCTCCTTAACTTCATACTCATACCTCATTACGGCATGGTAGGCGCAGCGGTTGCATCTTCTGCATCTTTTGCATCGATCGAAGTCTTAATGACTTTAAGAACCTGGAGGAAGCAGCATATGCATCCCTTTACTTCTATGTACAGAAGGATGACCTTTATCGGTGTCTCCATGATTGTGTTCATGCTTGCCGCCAGAAAAGCACTCCTGCTTTCTGGAGCAGACTGGGAATATGCAGCTTTTGTTATCGTTTACTTTGTGATCATTAAGTCCGCAAATGTGCTGGACAACGCAGAGCTGAACATGATAGGCGAGATCAAGAAAGCTATTCGATATAATATCCGCATCCTCATCCCTCAGGCACTTAAATCACTTGCATCATAACTTGCTTCCCGGTGTAAAAAAGGCAGGCAGATATCTCTTTGAAGAATGCCGGCAACTCTATTTTTGCGCAGTTTTTCAAGTTAAAAAGTTCTATATTCTATTTTTAGCAGGTAACTTGTTTTTTCCCGAGTATTTTTAATGATGGTGTTTTTGTAGGGAAATACATTACCTCCCAGACTAAACATATTGCAAAAATGGTTCGTTCTTATATAAGTCGTGAGATTTGGGCATATGTTAACCAGTTTTAAACACACTCTAAATATTCGACATGTTCATAAAAAGCTATCATGAAAAACATTTGGTTTTTAATGTCGACCTGCCGAAAATACTAAATTTTGATCTTTTTTCTCATTTAAAATAAATTTAAAATATACATGGCTATTTATATAGCTAATATACTAGTATGTCCTGCAGGATATTTGGGAAATCTAAATTTATAACTTACTTGCATAAAAATATCATATGGGATATTTGAGGAAGCTAAATTCATAACTTACCTGCATAAAAATACACGGAGTTAAAAACCTGGGTGAAACAGACAAAAATATTGCGCCAGAAGCTACTAATGCAGCACTAAAAGACGAGAAAGTATCAAATCAAGACGTCATGAAAAACACCTCAATAATAGGTTTTGACCGTGAGTTATTGATTAAATCGAAAAATCGGGCACAATTTACGTATTTGAAAAAATATAGAGAGATTCTTTTGCTTATGTTTCTCAATAGATCCTCCCAACTACCCTATTTTAGTAATTACCGTTACTAAAAGTTCGAGTAGTAATCATATAAAACTGACAAGTGCCGTTATTTTCTTTTGATCTGGAATTTTATCTTGATCTATTTTATCTTGATCTATTTTATCTTGATCTATATTTGGATAGTGTCCGTGAGTTATTGATCTATCCTGAAAAAACGAGTACCTTCCCCGCATTTGAGGAAAATGAAGAGAAATTATTGTGCTCACTATTTTCAGTAACTCGCAGGCACGACCAGATATCAAAAAGTCTATAAATTAATATAAGTTTGGAGGGATTAATTGAATAAGCAATTGAGAGTATTATTTATAGGAACTTATATTCCAAAAGAGTGTGGGATTGCTACATTCACTTCTGATCTTTTAAACTCGGTTTCTGGAGAAAACAACGACGTTCATTGTGAAGTTATTGCTTTAAGTGATCCTTCTGAAACTTATAATTATCCGGAAGAAGTCGTTTTTCAAATTCAGAGAGATAAACTCGAGGATTATTACCTGGCTGCGGATTATATAAATCAATCTGATGCTGATATCGTATGTCTGCAGCATGAATTCGGTCTTTTTGGGGGAAATGCAGGAGATTACGTTTTTGCTCTTCTATCAGGGATAAACAAGCCTGTAATAACCACAATGCATACTGTGATCCGGGAGCCTGAACTTGAGTATCGAGTATCCACAGAACAACTCATCAAGTATTCCGAAAAACTGGTTGTAATGAGCCAGGCTGCAGTAGATATGCTAAAAAATGTTTATAATGTTCCTGAAGACAAAATAGAAATTATTTTCCATGGAGTTCCTGACTATCCGTTTAACGACTGCAGTAAGTATAAAAAGATGCTGAATCTGAAAGGGTCTCCACTTGTCCTTACTTTCGGCCTGCTGAGCCAGAATAAAGGTATTGAAAGTGTGCTCGAGGCTCTTCCTGAAGTTGTAAGCCAGTATCCGGACCTTGTTTATCTTGTACTGGGTGCCACGCACCCTATGGTCAAAAAGACTCAGGGAGAAGTATACAGGCAATATCTTAAGAACAAGGTATCCGAACTCGAGCTTGAAAACAATGTAGTATTCCACGATAAATTTGTCGAAAAAGAAGAACTCTGCAATTATATCCTTGCCAGTGATATTTATGTATCTCCTTACCTTTCCAGAGAACAGATCGTAAGTGGCGCTCTAACCTATGCAATGGGTATGGGAAAAGCAATAGTATCCACTCCTTACTGGTACGCTCAGGAAATGCTTTCCGATAATTGCGGGCTGCTTGTAGATTTCGGAGACACTAATGGCTTTAAAAACTCGCTTTTATACTTAATTGAAAATCCAGATAAGTGTAATGGTATGCGCAAAAAGGCATACGATTTTGGTAGAAAAATGACATGGAAAAATGTATGTAAAGAATATAATACTGTCTTTGGTAAGGCTTCAAAGCACTACAATACCTATCCCAGAGTACAAAACAGATTTAATTTCCTTCCAAATCAGCTGCCTGAAGTTAAACTTGATCATCTTAAGCTATTGACTGATGATGTGGGCATTATCCAGCACACCAATCTTGGTGTACCGGCTCGCCGTTATGGATACAGTACTGATGACGTCGGAAGAGCTCTTGTTGCACTGACACAGCTGACAGATAGCCAGAAAAAAGCCGAAGAGTTCCGGAAGTTAATTACCACATACATGAGCTTGCTTGAACATGCCCAAACTGATACGGGGCACTTTCATAACTTCATGAGTTATAAAAGGGAATTTTTAGATGAAAAAGGCAGTGAAGATACTCTCGGGCGTGCAATTTACGGGCTTGGACATGTGGTGAGCTGCCCTTACCTGTCAAAGAATATACGTACCCTTGCATGTACCCTGATCAGCAAATCCAGGCCGGAAATGGAAAATCTGGGTTCTCCGAGAGCAAAAGCCTATGCAATTTGCGGTTTGTACGAGATTCTAAGGGCAGGAGTAGATGCAGATGAATTTGAGTCCGTATTCAAGTTACGTAAAGACATTGTCAAGCCCATAGACACTCTTGTAGACAGAGACAACTTTGAATCTATATTTATCAGCCACGCGGATTCTCTGGTCGACTTATATGAAGCTAACCATAAAGAAGACTGGAACTGGTTCGAGCCCACAGTTACCTACAGTAATGCAAAACTAAGCGAATCCCTTCTACTGGCATATAATTACACCAAAGACAGAACTTATAGAGAAATTGGCCTTGCTACGTTGGATTTCCTTACTGAGATCCAGTGGAAAGGAGACTTTTTTGACATGGTTGGAAACAAGGGATGGTACTCCTATAAAGGAGAAAAACCGATTTTTGACCAGCAGCCTATAGAGGCAGGTTATTTAACTCAGGCTTATGTTTCGGCTTATGAGATTGTGCATGACAGGAAATACCTGGAGCTTGCAAGACATGCTTTAGAATATTTCCTAGGCAGAAACCGCTTGCAAGCTGTCATGTACGATTACTCGACAGGTGCTGTCTTTGATGGGCTCACTTCTGACGGAATGAATTGCAACCAAGGTGCAGAATCCGTAATTTGCTTCCTTATGGCTTTGAGCTCTTTAAATAAACACAAAAATGAAACCATCATTACGGCGTTCCCGTCCAAAGTAAGTGACGGGGTTCTGCAAAAGAAAAAGAGCCCGCTATCAACGAACTCTTTAAATAAACACAAAAATGAAACCATTATTACGGCGTTCACGTCCAAAGTATGTGACGGGGTTCTGCAAAAGAAAAAGAGCCCATTATCAATAAATCAGGCCGAATGAGGGAGAACATGATGTGGAAAGATCATGGAGAACTGTTCCAAAGGTGTGAGAAAAATCCTATACTTACCGTTGAAGATTGGCCGTATCAGGCCCATTCAGTATTTAACCCTGCGGCTGCCATAGTTGATGGTATAACTTTATTAATGGTACGTGTCGAAGACCACAGGGGCTTTTCTCACTTTACAATAGCCAAGAGCAGGAACGGAATTGATGGCTGGGAAATTGACAGCGAACCAACTTTTTCTCCTGATCCTGCAAATTACCCTGAAGAGATATACGGCATTGAAGATGCACGTATAACTTACATAGATGAGATGGGAAAATGGGCTGTAACATACACGGCTTTTTCGGATTCAGGCCCCTTACCATCTCTTGCCCTTACAGAAGATTTCCGTAATTTCGAACGAATGGGAGCTATCCTGCCGCCTGAAAATAAAGATGCTGCTATTTTTCCTGTAAGATTTAATGGCAGGTGGGCGATGTTGCACAGGCCTGTATCTCAGAGTTCAAAGGCAAATATCTGGATCTCCTTTTCTCTGGACATGAAATACTGGGGAGAACACGAGGTTCTTCTGTATGCTCGGGAAGGCGGATGGTGGGATGCCAACAAGATAGGTCTATCACCGCAGCCAATCTGCACATCTGACGGGTGGTTAATTATGTACCATGGGGTACGCCAGACGACATCCAAAGCAAGTTATCGGCTTGGACTGGCCCTCCTTGACCTTGAAGACCCCAGAAAAGTGCTTCACAGGTCCGAAGGATGGGTTTTCGGGCCTCGTGAAATGTATGAACGCAGTGGAGACGTTAATGATGTTGTTTTCCCTTGCGGATGGGTTTTAGTGGATGATGAAATCCGTATTTATTATGGAAGTGCGGATGTATCAGTATCGATGGCCAGTGCAAAATTGAGCGATATTCTAGAGTATATCCATGGGTGTCCTGAGACGCAGTGCCCTGAAGAATACTGCAGATGGTTTGAAGAAAACAGAGTAAAGTCCACTGATCCAAAAAAAGGTGATATAAAATTAGATCTCATCCCAAAACCAATTTTATTCTCAAATAAGTAAAGATTCAATCTCCTTACGAACTTTTTTTCATGACCATAAACTCGATTTATCACTAAGAATACTAATAGAAGAACCAATTTTGAGTCTTGGGATCAGCTCTTAAAATAGAATTACAATTAAAACAAAATTACAACTAAAATGAAATTAACTTTAGATTTGAAAATAAATTTGGAGATGTGAGCATTTTGGAGGTATTATTATAAGAATTGCAATGTTATCTCCGATTGCCTGGAGCACGCCACCTAAAAGGTATGGCCCATGGGAATCAGTAGTATCTCTATTAACCGAAGGGCTGGTAAAAAGGGGAATTGACGTTACATTATTTGCGACAGCGGATTCTCACACTTCAGCCAAACTTCATGCAGTATGCCCTAGACCCTACGAGGAAGATAAGAGCATATTGGTAAAGGTATGCGAATGCCTACACATATCAGACGTTTTTGAGAGGGCAAATGAGTTCGATATAATACACAATCACTTCGACTATCTCCCTCTTACCTACAGTGCGCTTGTTAATACGCCTGTTGTGACAACAATACACGGCATCTCTTCGAGGAAAATTCTGCCTGTCTATAAAAAGTACAACAATAGGACTTTCTATGTATCCATAAGTGATGCCTACAGATGCCAGGAACTGGACTATATAGCTACGGTTCGGCATGGAATCGACATAGAAAGTCTTCATTTCAATGATAAGCCGCAGGACTATCTCCTCTTTTTATCGCGCCTGCACAAAGACAAGGGCGCAAAAGAAGCAATAGAAGTTGCAAAAAAAACAGAAAGGAAACTTAGAATAGCCGGTTTTATCGCAGATCAGGCCTATTTCGAAAAAGAAGTGCTGCCCCATATAGACAATGAACAGATTATTTATGAGGGGCATGTAGAGCCTGAGCGTAAGAAGGAACTCCTGTCAAATGCTTACGCTTTGCTGCACATGATCAATTATGATGAGGCTTTCGGACTTGGTGTGGTTGAAGCTATGGCCAGCGGTACACCGGTAATTGCAATGAATAGGGGTTCGATGCCTGAGCTGATAAGGGATAAAGAGACCGGATTTTTGGTTAACAGCGTTGAAGAAGCCGCAGAGGCTGTGCAAAAGGTTGCTTCCATATCCCGCAAAAAATGCAGGGAAAGTGTGGAAAAATGTTTCTCTGTTGACCGGATGGTAGACGATTACATCAAGGTGTACGAAACAATTCAGGAGAAATGCAAACATGAGTCAGAAATGCAAACATGAGTCAGAAAGACCCTGGGGGCACTATGAGGTGCTTACTCAGAAGCCCGGGTACAAAGTCAAAAGCCTTACGGTTATGCCTCAGGGTGAAATCTCACTTCAGCGCCATGCTCATAGAAATGAACACTGGTACATAGTAAAGGGAAAAGGAATTGTAACTAAAAACGGGAGTGAAATCAGGGTTCTTGTCGGAGATTCTGTCGATTTTCCGGTAAACGAGGTGCATCGCGTTAGAAATATAGACAACGAAAATCTCGTTTTCATTGAGATCGCGCAGGGAGATTACCTTGGAGAAGATGACATCGTCAGACTTGAGGATAAATACGGGAGAGTCTGAGAAGATTTGTATTTAATGAGTTTGTATTTTGGAAGACAACCTATATCGCAACTCAATACACATTTTTCTAATTACATGTTGCATTTCCGTAACTCACTGTTACATTTCTTTTTTTAAAAGAAGGCAATGATACTTGGTCGGATCTCTCAGGTTCTTCCTTTTATTACCAGAGAAATTTTAGAACCTACCTCGGCGTTTTTACCCTTTGAGGAATTTAATCAGGAAATTCGTATTTCTTATAGGAATTTTTGACCTGAGCCGTTACATCTTCACCCAATATTTCGGAGATTTTTATGAAGGTGCCTCAGAACTCATAGGGCTCATCATGGAATCAGCTAAATTTTTCATCACAGGCACCGGTCGATATTCATAGAATAATACAGGTTAATATAAGAAATACATTTCAGAAGAATATTCTTCAGCTTTCTCCCCTGAGCTCGGCCTCAATTTCTTCAGCAATCTGCTTTGCGGCCTCTTTTGGAGAGGCTGCCTTATATATACTTCTTCCGACAATCACCCAGTCTGCACCCGCAGCAATCACATCAGAGGCTTTTCCTCCCTGGGCACCTACTCCAGGGGATATAATAGTAAGTTTGTCTCCGATAATTTTCCTTATCTTCCTTACTCTTTCCGGCCTGGTAGCCGGCGCAACAAGCCCGAAAGCTCCTGCTTCAGCGGCCATTTTTGCAATCGCTTCCGCGACAGACTGCATGAATTCGGCTCCGCCCGGATGGCTCATTTCGCTTACAACAAACACATCTTTTCTGTACTCGGAAGCTATTTCCAGGCAGGCATCAAGGCTATCTCTTCCGGTAAAACCCTGGACAATGACTGCATCGGCTCCTGCTTCAAAGACCTGCTCGCAGATAAGGCGGTTGGTATTGGGAATATCAGCGACTTTGAAATCGGCTATAATCGGGGCAAATTCAGCAAGCTCCCTTATAATCCCAAGTCCCGTAGCAAGTATGAGAGGATAGCCTACCTTTATTGCATCCACAAACTCCCGGACATCTTCTGCAATTTTTAGCGCTTCTTCTCTGTCAGTTACATCCAGGGCAAGAATCATACAGGTATTCCTTTCCATCAAATCACCTTTTTGAAAGGCGCGTCCGAACGGCCGCGACCATGAGCGGAAGAGTGATAGTTGCATCTGCGTACACAGTTACTGATTTTGCGTTTTCGCCTACCTTTCCCCAGGACTGAGCTTCGTCAAGAGTTGCCCCGCTCAGGCCGCCTGTCTCCGGATGGTCCATTGTTAACTGGATTGCGTAGTCAAAGGACTTCGGAGTCACAAGCATGGACTGCAGGATATAGTTTTTAGGAACTCCCCCTCCAATCAGAAGAGCACCCGCACTTTCAGCTTCAAAGCAAATTTCCATGAACTCGTGCATGTCAGCAAACGCGTCTACATGCAAAGGATTTCCTTCCTTGTACAGCCAGGCCTGAAGCCCTATCACAGAGTCCTGCAGAGCCGGACAGTAGACTGGCACACCCATTTCTGCTGCAGTTTTCAGAATCGACGAGTCATCATCAAGGTTTTTCCCGATTTCGGTAAGAACCTGCCGAATAGAGAGTTTTTCCTGCGGAAGCCCGGCATAGACGTCCTGTAAAAACTCTTCAAGGTCGGAAAAGTGCTGGTCAGGAAGGTAGACATCGTAAATCCTGTCAATACATTCATGCCTCAGCTGGATATCATTTGCACATTCCGTACCCTTATAGTGGTGAAGCCCCAGAGCTTCAACCGTATCGTGCACCATGTTTGCGCCGGTAGTGACAAGGACATCGATATGTCCGTCCCGGATAAGGTCTGCAATGATTTGTCTCATGCCTGCAGGAGTCATGGCACCCGCAAGCCCGAAAAATTTCTTAGTTTTCTCCGAAGCCAGCATCTCGTAATAGATGTCCACAGCCTCGGCCAGCCTGCCTGCTCCAAAAGCACAGCCGCCGTATTCCCTTACAAGCTCATCTACAGTCATATTCGGGACTATTTTTGCTCCTTTGACTGGAGTTGTAAGTTTTTTAGCAGAAGCTTCAAAATCCATTCTTTTTCCTCAAAGATTACAAGAAATCGATAAATTTCAAACTATATCCTTCGATTAGTATATATCGGTAGATATCAGTAGATATCGCCATAATCTCAATAAATATATATTTAAACAATACCCAGATAATAAATATTTTTAGACAGTATCCAGAGAGTTAATATTTAAACAATATCCAAATAATAAATACATTTCAGAGTTATCAGAATTTCAAACCCTGGATCAGAATCTCCATTTCCACTTAGCGTAAATGTGTTGAACTGGTTTATCTGAACACGTCTGTATAGATAAATCTTCTCTTCTAAAACGCGGGAAAGAGATCTTCTTGAGAAAATATGAAAATTGAGAAGCTGATGAAAATAGAAAGGAAGACAAATATAAAAGGAAAAAATATAAAAATAGTTCGGACTTAATAAACTTAAGAAAAATATGCGGTATTAAAAGACACCATCCTTATGATTAACCAATTGCTGGTTCTTCTGTCGTACGGTTCGCTTTGAAGGACAACTCGTACTCTGGCAGGTGGAATTACATATTTTTTGATGCAGATTATCCCTTTTCTCTGCCCATTCTATCAAAGGGACAATTGCTTCACAAAGCTGTTTTCCATCGTCTGTCAGAAAGTATTCCACCCGTGGAGGTATCTCGGAAAATGCCTCCCGTTGTATCAGGCCCTCTTTCTGGAGTTCTTTTAACAGGTCCGTAAGTGACTTGGGACTTATACCCTCAAGAGTGTTCATGAGATCATTGAACCGCAATCTGTCGTGATGTCCAAGGATACTGATAATGAGAATGGCCCACTTTTTGGATATTGTGGTTATAATTCCTTCGAGGGGGCACAAACAAATCCGGTTACTATCTTTTTCCATAGTCACTTTACCACTATAAGCTTGATATTATTAATACTATCGAAAGTGTTGTAATTGTATGTCACTATTCTTTTCCATAGTCACTTTATTACTATAAACTTGATATTATTAATACTATAGAAAGTATTGTAATTGTATAAATTTGGAAAAGGAGGTGAAAGTGATAATGTGTGCACCAATTCAGAATCAGTCCTGCAATTGTTCTGGTACCTGCGGTTGTGTAAGTACTCTTACAATTGAGGATGAAATTAAATTGCTAGAAGCTAGCAAACAGCGAATGCAGGTCCAGATTAATATGATTGAAAGAAGGATAGAGGAGTTGAAGAAAAAAATCTAACTCCCCTCATATTGTTAGGACTTACGCATTTGAAGTATAAAATCAAGTACAATATACGTTGTAGTTAAAATTTGGTTTTTAGACAATTGACTGTTTAATGTTATTGATTTATCAGTTCAACCGTGTAAGTCTTAAGTAAAACATTCGGGACAAAAAATGCAGGAAGAAATAATAAGGTACGAAAATATAGGCATATCTTTTGGCAGCAAAAAATTAATTTCGGGTTTCTCCATCCACATTTTTAGAGGTCAGAAAATCCTGCTCAGGGGAAAATCAGGAACCGGAAAATCCACTTTATTCAAAATGCTCCTGGGGTTTGGAAAACCCTCCGAAGGCTTACTTTATTACAGGGAAAAACCCGTAAATTCTCAGGTAGCCTGGGAAATCCGAAAAGAGGTCAGTTATGTTTCCCAGGACACGGACCTTGGGGAAGGTCCAGTAAAGGATCTGCTAGATGAAATTTTTTCTTACCGTCCTAACAAGGAAAAAAGGAATCCTGAAAAATTAAATATACTGATGAAGGAATTCGAACTCGAAAAAGATACACTTGAGAAAAATTTTGAAAACCTGTCAGGAGGGGAAAAGCAAAGAATAGGAATTCTGATAGCACTGATGCTTGATAGAGATATTTTTCTACTTGATGAAGCAACCTCTGCCCTTGATTCCGAGCTTAAAAAAAGAGTTGTTGATCATTTTCTTAAACACAAAGATTGGACTCTTTTTATAATTTCTCATGACAGAGAATGGGAAAGAGATGAGGTGGAGATTGTAGAGATAGAAAAAGGGCTTTCAGCCAAAAGCCGCGATAAGATCCAATATCCATGAAAAATTGGGAAAACCGATCTTGCAATTTGGAAAAACAATCTTGCAAAACCGATCTTGCAAAACCGATCTTGCAAAACCGATCTTGCAAAACTGATCTTGCAAATAGAATAGATAAAAAACCTGCCAAATAGGCGCGTAAATAAAGAGAGGGAATAATTAGGAGAGGAAATATCATATGGCAAGCCCGGATATATCGATACCTTCCCTGATATTGTGCTTTTTACTGCTTTTGATTCCTCTGATAATCAGCTCCGGAATGAAACTGCATATCACTGAGAAGACTATAAACTCTGTTACGCGCATGACAGTCCAGCTTTTTCTTGTAGGCGTGTTTTTAACTTTTGTCTTCGACCTGAACAGCGGGATTTTGAACCTGGCATGGTTGCTGGGAATGGTTATAGTTGCAAGCTATACAACTATACGCAATGTAGAGCTTAAAATGGAAAAACTGTTTCTTCCGGTGATTCTTTCCTTTACGGCGGCAAATTTAAGCGTGCTCCTGTATTTCAACGAATTCGTGCTTGACCTTGAAAAACTTCTGGAAGCCCGTTACCTGATTCCTATAGGGGGCATGATTCTTGGGAACTCCCTTAGCGGCAATGTAGTGGGCATAGGTGAATTCTATGCGGACATCCGAAGAAACGAAAACAGGTACCTTTACAATCTCTCCCTGGGGGCAAGCAAGTACGAAGCCCTCCTGCCCTATATTCGTAAGTGTCTGCGTTCGGCTCTTCGGCCTACTCTTGCAAATATCGCAACCGCAGGCGTCGTCTTCCTTCCCGGAATGATGACAGGACAGATCCTCGGAGGCGCAAGTCCTCTTCTTGCAATCAAATACCAGATATCAATAATGATTGCTATTTATGTATCTACAACAATGAGCACGACTTTTAGCATTCTGACTTCAATTCAGGCCACTTTCGATGAATTCGGGCTTGTAAGGAAGGAAATATACAGGGAAAAAGGGAAGAAAAAATAGAAAAAATAGAAAAAATAGAAAAAGTAGAAAAAATAGAAAAAATAGAAAAAAATATCAGAACCGCGGATCTGCAGGTCAAACATATCCGGTAATGTCCTGCCCTATCGGAGTGCTTTTTCTTATGCAATCTTCTCCATACTCAATCATATTTTCAACCGCAGTTTTCAATATGGAAGGATAGATCTGACCTACCTGTTCCCATACAGGCCTCCCATGGCAGAAAAACTTGAACGTAGGTGTACCCAGAACTCCGTACCTTTCTGCAGTCCAGGGATTTTTTTCGATATTCATCCGGGCAAAAATTGCTGAGCTCTTGAACTCCTGTGCATAGTTCACAAAATAAGGTTCCATTGCTTTACAATAAGGACAGGTAGGGCTGTAAAACATCACAATAACTGGCTTTAAAGATTCTTCTACCAGCTGTCCCCAGGTCATATCCTCAACTTCAACCACATTGTTTTCGTTCAATCAGTTACCCCCAGGATTATGAATGGAATTTTAGGGTTGATATCAGCATCATGTTTAAATCAATGATTTTGAGCTTTGTATTTTGAGCTTTGTAATATCATTGTGCCTCGTGAACTACCACTGAGCTAAAGACTCAGTGGCTTCTCGTTTCATACATCGAACCAGCGTTCGTATGTCCACGAGCTCTACCCTACGTCCCATAGGTGCATTATATTACAACTAAATTTTGACTTTGTAATGCAAACTTCTTAATATTAATTGCGGCATTTACATCCCTATCATGGTTTGTTCCACATACAGGACAACACCATTCTCTTATTTTCAACGTTAAATCGTTTTTGTAAAAACCGCAAA
>Ga0209639_1001537_pt1 | contig 22142 bp, 11 predicted proteins | sample EPASupsiteHSE605_FD_187268 | JGI IMG/M metagenome (GOLD analysis project Ga0209639, IMG submission 187268) | Bioremediated contaminated groundwater from EPA Superfund site, New Mexico - Sample HSE6-05 (SPAdes) (version 2) | ecosystem: Environmental > Aquatic > Deep subsurface > Groundwater >...
CTAACAATGCTTCGTGAGTTGTTATCATATAGGATAAATTTATATTCAAGCGGATTATGTAATTCTGAAGCATCAAGGTCTATGTGCCATTCAGGAAAGGTATCACAACTTAGTTTGAGGGCTTTGTCGGGATTCCAATCACCTAAGCAAGGTTGGTTTCCGGTAATTGCGACTGATTGATGTTTTTCTATACGTGGAGCACCAACTTTGATGGAAATTTTTTTATCGCTCTTAACAATACGTTCATGAGTGTTGCAGGGATGTGCAAAAAGACTGTGAGTAAATGCAGATGTATAAAAGGCAAGATTGTCCGGTCGTACTTGCCAATAATCATACAAAGAGTATTTTGAAAACTCCTTGTCGAAACTAATTCTATGGTTTTTCTCCCATTCTTCGAAAATTCGCTTTTCGTTTACACTTATAAAATACCTATATTCAACATATTCGGTATCTTCTGGTAGATCAAGTGTCAATTGCCAGTTTCCACCATCAGTATAAACCATTTCTTTTGCAAACACCGGATCCCAGGATCCTAAAGCAGGTATAGATCCGACAACGTACAACTTTTGTCCCCAAACGGTGTGGAAGTTTATTATAAAGGTTACTTTCATATGTATCAAATATAGTAATGGATACGAAGGTATAAAAAATGCGGAGAAATATCCCCGCATTTTTTAGAATAATTATAGTTCGTTTTTATTATCCGCATCTTGATGCTCCGCAATTGGTACAGATGAGGCATCCTTCCTGATAAATCAAGGTTTCGTGTCCGCAATTCGGACACTTCTGGCCTTTCGCTTCTGTTCCGTTAGGCAGGTACTTCTTTAAAGCTCTTTCCACGCCATTTTTCCATGTATTGATTGACTCGTTGTTAAGCTCAAGTCCCTGCACCAATTTGATGGCCTGATCGATGGGCATACCATACCTTAAAACTCCGGAGATAAGTTTAGCGTAGTTCCAAAATTCGGGATCAAACTTACCATCCAAACCTTCGATAGTCATTTTGTAGCCACGCTTGTTCTTGAACTGGAAATCATAATGCTTATTCCCGTCTTCGTCGTAACTCTTGATTATAGTTCCTTTTGTTACGTTTTTAGGAAGCATGATACCCTCTTCATCATCTGCTAAACCAGTGAATATTTCATAAGGTTTTCCATTAAGGAGTCCCACGAAGGCTATCCATTTTTCTTTGTTGTTCTGGAATTTAACGACATCAGCTTCCAGTTCACGAGGGCGTTTAGCTACTATCACTGGTGGCTCCATGCAGTTTGCATCTTCTTTTTTCTTGGTTTTCTGAGTTGAGACAAGTACTCCGGAACGAGAACCGTCGCGGTAAACAGTACATCCCTTACATCCGCTTTTCCAAGCTTCAATGTATAATTTGTCTACCAACTCTTCATTTACATCTGCAGGGAGATTTATGGTAACACTAATCGAGTGATCTACCCATTTTTGGATTCTTCCTTGCATTCTTACTTTTTGTAACCAGTCAACATCGTTTGATGTTGCTTTAAAGTAAGGAGATTTAGCTACAAGTTCATCGATTTCTTCCGAAGTGTATCTCTTGGTTACAGAATATCCATTGGCCTGCATCCATGTAACAAAGTTATGATGGAATACAATGTACTCTTCGTATGCATCACCCGTTTCATCAACAAAGTCTACACGAGCATCGGTATCATTAGGATTTACCTTACGTCTGCGTTTATATACCGGAAGGAACACAGGCTCAATACCCGATGTAGTTTGGGTCATCAGGCTGGTTGTTCCTGTAGGAGCTATGGTTAAACAAGCAATGTTACGACGTCCGTATTTAACCATGTCTTTGTAGAGACTGGGATCGGCTTCACGTAATCTGTTGATAAACGGATTCTTTTCTTCTCTTTTGGTGTCATATATTTCAAAGGCACCTCTTTCTTTTGCCATATGAACTGATGATCGATAAGCTTCGATGGCCAAGGTACGTTGGATGTTCTCTGCCATGTCTGTAGCTTCATCAGTGCCATAACGTAATCCAAGAGCAGCAATCATATCACCTTCGGCAGTAATACCTACACCGGTACGTCTTCCCTGCAATGTTTTTTTCTGAATCTTCTCCCATAAATGACGTTCGGTTTGTTTTACCTCATTTGTTTCTGGGTCTGAGTCTATTTTTGCAAGAATCTTTTCGATCTTTTCACTTTCAAGATCAATTATATCGTCCATGATGCGTTGGGCAAGACGTACATGCTTTACAAATAGTTCGTAGTCAAAATAAGCCTCTTTAGTAAACGGTTTTACTACATAGGAGTATAAGTTCAGAGCCAGTAAACGACAGCTATCGTATGGACACAATGGGATTTCTCCGCAAGGATTTGTTGAAATCGTCTGGAACCCAAGATCAGCATACGAATCAGGTACGGATTCGCGGATAATAGTGTCCCAGAAAAGTACTCCTGGCTCAGCCGATTTCCAGGCATTGTGTATAATCTTTTGCCAGAGAGTGGCTGCGTCAATCTCTTTTACCGTTGTTGGATTTGTCGAATCAACGGGGTATTGTTGTTTATAGGTGGTTTTGTTAACGACAGCCTTCATGAAGTCGTCATCCAATTTCACCGAAACATTGGCTCCGGTAACCTTTCCTTCGGTCATCTTTGCATCGATAAACGATTCTGAGTCGGGATGTTTTATTGATACGCTAAGCATCAATGCACCTCGGCGGCCGTCTTGTGCAACTTCTCTTGTTGAGTTAGAGTATCTCTCCATAAAAGGGACCAATCCGGTAGATGTGAGTGCTGAGTTTTTTACCGGAGAACCTTTTGGTCGGATGTGAGATAGGTCATGACCTACACCACCACGTCGTTTCATTAGCTGCACTTGTTCTTCATCAATGCGGATAATAGCTCCATAGGAGTCGGCTTTACCATCCATTCCAATAACAAAACAGTTGGATAGCGAGGCGATCTGATGATTATTTCCAATACCCGTCATCGGACTTCCTTGTGGTACGATGTAACGAAAATGGTCAAAAAGCTCAAACAATTCCTGTTCGGAAAGAGGGTTGGGATATTTTTTTTCTATTCTCGCAATTTCACCAGCGAGGCGATGGTGCATATCGATCGGAGTTTTTTCGAAGATATTTCCAAAGGCATCTTTTAGGGCATACTTGTTAACCCATACCTTGGCGGCTAATTCGTCGCCTGCGAAATATTCTTTTGAAGCTTTAAAAGCTTCGTCAAAGGTGTATGTTTTGTTATCCACAGCTAATAGTTTTTATTACAGTTGCAAGTTTAATAATACTTTGCAACTTGACCAAATGTTATGCGTTAAAAAATAGATGAAAATAGATAATTTCCAGAAATAATTTCTAATCAATTGATGTTCAATTGTATAGAAAAATGATTGAGGCTAAAAGTTTTCCAAAAAATACAACCGTGTTTATTCCGAGTGTTCCAAAACAGAAAAGGATGCTTTTGTATATAAAAGCATCCTTTTCTGTTGTATTACGGAAAAAATATTAATTTTTGAGCTGAACTTCAATCTGTTCTACGGTAGAACGAAATGTCTTACAAGTTTCTATTTGATCTTTAATTGTTTTGCATGCATGTAATACTGTTGCATGGTCTTTTTTTCCGACAATCTTGCCAATGTGGGCAAATGAGCTGTCTGTATACTTTTTAGACAGGAACATAGTAATCTGTCTGGCTTGTACAACTTCACGTTTCCGAGAACGTGTTTGTATAGCCGAGAGTTCAAGATTGAAAAATTTGCAAACAGTTTCCTGTATTGTCTGAACAGATAATTGTTTTTTCTCCAGGCGAACAGCTTGACTAACCACTCTTTTAGTTAACGGAAGGTCAATCTCCTTATTATTGATAACTGCGTTAGCCATTAATGAAACCAAAATACCTTCCAGATCACGTACATTTTCTGTTACATTGGTAGCAATGAAATTGAATACTTCATCTGGAATAACAATGCCGTCATGATTGATTTTGTTTTTCAAAATCTTTTTTCTTAAATCTAAATCCGGACGACATAATTCTGCTGTAAGACCCCACTTTAAACGTGTAATCAAACGCTCTTCCATTCCTTGTAAGTCAACCGGAGCTTTATCCGAAGTTAGAATAAGTTGCTTTCCTAACTGATGAAGGTGATTGAAAATATGGAAAAAAGTATTCTGAGTTTTATCAAGCCCGATCATCTCTTGGATATCATCCAAAATCAGCACGTCAATGTTTTGATAGAAATTCAAAAAATCATTTATTGTGTTTTTACGGATTGCATCCGTAAATTGAACTCTGAATAAGTGGGATGATACATATAATACCTTCTTAGAAGGATGTACTTCCCGTATGCGTGTGCCGATAGCATGACATAAATGAGTTTTTCCAACGCCAGACGGACCAAAAATAAACAACGGATTAAAAGTTGTTTTTCCGGGGTTCTGTGCAACTGCTTCACCAGCTGTACGTACTAGCTTATTACTTGTCCCTTCAAAGTAATTATCAAAGCTGTATTTTGGATTAAGCTGAGGATCTAAATCCTGAGGTGCTGTTTGCACAAAGGGATTAGGAGCTTTATTAGCACCTTGTGGAGCTACTTTTTTTACTGCTACAGATCCTTCTTCTGCAGGATAATCAACTGTTCCCCCGGTACTCTTGTCTACCATGACGCGATAGTTCAAGATAGTACCTTGCCCTATTACCCTGTATAATGTAAGTTTAAGGACATTCACATACTTCTCTTCCAGATACTCGTAAAAGAACTGGCTGGGAACCTGAATGGTGAATTTCCTATCATCGTACGACAACGGGATAATTGGTCTAAACCATGTGTTAAAAGCGGCCTCAGGGACATTGTCTTTAATGACAGCAAGGCATTTATTCCACAATAATTGATGATCAGTTTGCATTTTATTTTATTCTCTCAACTATAACTTTATTCTTAATGAGTACAAAGTTTATAAAATAATTCCAATAAAAAAAGTGTGAATTTGTTTGGTTAATTTGAATATTCAATATCCCTTTTAGTTTCAGGGAGTTACTGTTATTGGGTTGATAATCTGATTTTTATAAAAAAAGAGGATTTAAACCCTTTGTTACAAAAGCATTTCAGCCCTATGAGGTAAAAGTCTCGGAAAAAGCAAAAAGCCTTAAAATAAGGAGGTAAGTCCTTTTTATAAGGCTTTTTTTGATGCTATATCCCAGAGAAATTAAAAAATAGTTAATTAGATGTATTCTAAATTACATTAATATAAGAACTCTGAATTCGTATGTTTTAGAACACTGAAAAATGGACATATCGTTTAGGATTTTGTTTAAGATCAATGAGTAATTTCGATGCATTATTTGCAGTACTGTTCAGGTTTTCGTACAATGCTTTGTCGTTTAATAAAAGTCCCAGACTATTATCTGATGAGTTTAATTTCTCAGTTGTAAGTTTTAAATTTCCAAGCGTTGCATTCATCGAATTCACAGTTGTTTTTAAATCCAGTCCTTTCATTTCTGTACTCATCTCTGCAAAATTGGATGTTATCATCTTAAGATCGGATACAATTACCGGCACGTCTTTGCTTAAAAGACTGTTAAGCTGACGTGTTGAGGCTTCAAGGTTACCTGTAGTCCGTTCAATTTGATTTAAAGACTGGTTTAGTGCCGGATGATTGACAATGGTATTCAATCCAACAAGGATAGAATCGATTTTGGGAATAAGGTCTACCACCTGAGGAAGTAATTTATCTTGAACAGTTCCCATAATATCGTCAGACATATGTCCCTCCAGCGTGTCTCCTGGAGTAAGATAATCCGTTACGTATTTATTTAGATGAATGTGTAATTCACCTCCACTCAGCATGCTTTTTACAATGGCGATATAACTGCCTTTGTTAATTCTCATTTTCTCTTCCAGACTAATCTCTACAGTTACTTTATCTGTAGTTGAATAGTCGTAGATTATATCCCGAACCAATCCAACCTTAAAACCTTCCACATAAACAGGGCTAGAAATGGTAACATCCTTCACATTGTCGAAAGTTACATAATAATGATTAACGGGTTGGAACAGATTTATACCCTTAAGGTAATTTACTCCGAAATAGAGTAAAGCCAGACTTACAATGGTGGCTAATCCTATTTTCGCTTCTTTCGTAAATACGTTTTTCATTCTTTAATATTATGAATTATTTATATTCTCAATTGTGTATCTCATTAATATTTAACCTTTTTGCCATCTTTGAATGCGATGATAAAAGCATCTTTAAAATCCTTTGCCACTTTACGTCGCAACTTCTTTATTTCTTCAAAACTGGTTGTTTCGCCATAAGTGTATTTAATCAGTCCTCTTTCCTTATAAGAATCGATATTCTTATATCCCTTAAAGAGCTTCGAAGATTCACTTAGCTTTTTGTCGGAGGTCAGTATTTGAATTTTGTAAATCAGTTTGCCGGAAGTATTCCTTTCCGATTTATCTGTTTTATTTACAGTAATATTTACTTTTTCTGCAGGAGTCTCCAATGGGGTTGATTCTGAAAGCTCAACAGGCCTGGCATTGGTAACAGCTCCATTAGATAAAGCGCCTTGTTTTCGATCGTATTCTCTTTTGTATTTTGTGAAAGCGTTATACAGGGATCTTGCCAGTTGATTCTGTCCTTCACCCGAGCTCATATAACGTTCCTCTTCCTTATTGGAAATAAATCCTAACTCAACAAGAACACTGGGCATACTTGTTTTACGAAGTACCAGAAGTCCAGCTTGACGCACTCCACGATCCACCCGATTGGCAGAAGTGAATGCTTTTTGGATCTCAGAGGCAAGGCCTATACTCTGTTCCATATGCTTGTTTTGCATAAACTCAAAAATAATGTAAGATTCGGACGAATTCGGATCGAATCCTTCATACTTCTGTAAATAATTATCTTCCAGTAGGATTGCGGAGTTTTCACGCATTGCCACCTGCAGATTCTCATCAGTTCGTGCCAAACCTAAAGTAAAAGTTTCAGTGCCTTTTACGTAATTACCCCGTTTTACCGCATTGGTGTGAATTGACATAAACAAATCCGCTTTTGCACGGTTGGCAATTTCTGCCCGCTCATCCAGCTCAATAAAACGATCTGTTTTTCGTGTATATATAACTTTAACATCGTTATGATTGGATTCAATCAATTCTCCAACTTTAAGAGCTACCCCCAGATTGATTTCTTTCTCGTCTATTCGAGACCCCTGGGCACCGGGATCCTTCCCTCCGTGTCCGGCGTCAATAACCAAAACAAATTTATCTTTTGCCTGTATTTCCGGTCCACAAAAAAGAAGCGCAGCAATTGCAATAAAATATAATAGAGGCTTTCTTTTCACCTTCATGTAATTCTAGTAAATTTGGTACAAATGTAGTGATTTTTGCTTATTAAAAATGCCAGTACAGCTTATTTAATAAGATATTCTTATTTAACAGGCCTGTCTGTCAGGAAATTTATCATTTGCGTGATACCTCTCTGACATGCAGGACAAAAGGGGTGATAATTACGCATCATACAATTATTCATAGGGCGATAGATTCCTTTTGAAAGATATCCTCCACCTTCAAAAACCCCTATCTGTTCCTTGAATGTTTCATTTAAAGGAGTTGGAACAGGCGTTTTTTTAGGAAGCAGATCTTTCCATTTACTTTCAAAGTTCACCAATGTGGTGATGTTTGGCTCCCAAGGCTCATACTTAAGGTTGTAGAAATCGTTGTATGCAACTTCCGAATCAAAGTACTCATCGGCTAACCCTGCAAAACTATGGCCGAATTCATGTACAAACACAACCGAGGTAAGTTCATTCTGAGCCGTACTCATGGCATAAAAATTATACATGCCACCCCCTCCATAGGTGTCGGAGTTCACAAGGATAAATATCGCGTCACAAGGAACGTTCCATACAGCATCCCTAATAGGTTTCATATCTTGCGAAGTAAGATAGCGATCGATACCGAATGTGTAATAACCCGAATTCAAAGCAGTATTTTTCCAGATACTGTCGCCCGAAATATCCATTCCACTCTCCTCAGACGGAATGCTAACAGCCCATACATTAAAATCTGATTTGAATTTCCCGAAGGGTGGCGTATCGAACAGTGTTTTAGTGAAACGTCGGGCGTCGGATTCAAATTTTTCTAATTCCTCCATTGTATAACCTTCGGCAATGAATACAAGATCTACCTTTTCTGCTGAATCACCTTTATCTTGAATTTTAACAATCTTATTCTTTTTCAGAGGACTTCGGTCGATAAATATGCTTTTGGGATCAATCGTTTGAGTCATAATCGGATGAAACTCCATATCTGACTTATCCCTGGCGCATAATTCAATTCGTATCGGCTTTTTGGGAAATGGAACCGATACACTGTTGTTCCATGATTGCGTCTCCACTTTAGCTTGGTCTGTTGTTCTCCATTCCTCAAACAAAGTATTGAATCCACGAGAATATATCTTTTTCCCGGTAGCAAGATCATATACATTGATATAATATCCTCCGTAACCAAATGGGTCTTCCATATTTTTAACCGGACCGCCCCAAACCGGTTCTTCTCGCAGTTGCTGTACAGCAGCCTGCTGAATCGTGTCATTTCCTATTAGTGAAAAATCAATACGCAGGGTTCTCTTTTCAAAATAGGATGAAAAGTCGTTTTGTGCATACCCTGCACTTGCGATGAATAATAAAAGAAATAGAAGTAGAGCTGAATTTTTCATCTGTATATATGTTGATAAGATTCAAAAAGTACAAAAATAAAGATTATTTTCAATTCAATCGGAAGTTAGTGCCAAAACAAACGGTTTAAATAGATTGTTCTATCAATATTAACAGAAATTTGATTTCCTTAGGTTGACAATTCAAAAAATAAACTGTTAATTTGCAATTGAACAAAAATAATGATCTTTTTGTGAGAAGATTTTTAGCATTCATATTGATCCTTCTGTATATTGGTGTTTCTACTGGGGTAGCCATCAATTATCATTATTGCATGAATAAACTGGCTGAGGTCAGTTTAGTTATGACTGATCAGCATGACTCTTGCTCAAATTGCGGAACGGATGAATCCAAAGATGGTTGTTGCTCAGATGAAGTTAGAGCGATGCGTATTTCCATCGACCAGAATCTCACAGAAAGAATTTCATTGAATTCATCCTTTATGTATGTGGTGGCTGTGCTTTACGATATGCAGAGTTTACTATTAGCAAAGGAAGTATCATCGGAATCAGTTTCCCAATTCTCATTTTATCCTCCCGGTTTGGACAGACCTCCTCTGTTCATTCGCAACTGTACATGGTTGATTTAATTCAATACTGATACTTTAAGTCTGTTTTCATTCTGATTTTAAAACAAATGTAAAGTTTTTCTTTTTCTAAAAGAAACTACTATTCCTTTGATAGCTGGTCATTACATTTATTTTGATTTTTTAGAAGCGGAAATATAGGCTTATTTTAATAAGTACTTCAATAAGTATATCAGTAGAAGAATTCAAAATTAACATTTGTACAATGTGTATGAAAACAAACAATATAAATACATTAATGATATTCCGGAAGATATACAACTTCCGGCTTTTGAAAACAATATTGTCCGGTACAATAGATTCACAACGAGTAAATTACCCCTTAAAGTAACTGCACTATGATTAATAAAATTATTCGTTATTTTTTGGAAAACAGAGTTATCACATCATTGCTCTTGGTTGCATTGATTGGTTGGGGTATCTCAACAGCTCCTTTCAGTTGGGGTGACGGAGGTTTTTTACCTCGCGATCCTGTGCCGGTAGATGCCATTCCTGATATCGGAGACAACCAGCAGATTGTAGCTACCGAATGGATGGGGCGTTCTCCGAAAGATATCCAGGATCAGATAACCTATCCTCTTACTACGTCTTTACTGGGTATTCCCGGAGTAAAAACGATTCGAAGCACTTCCATGTTCGGGATGTCTTTTATCTACATCATATTTAATGATGATGTAGAGTTTTACTGGAGCCGTTCGAGGGTGTTGGAAAAATTGAATTCCTTACCTCCCGGAACATTACCTACAGATGTGCAACCTGCATTAGGTCCGGATGCCACGGCACTTGGACAGATATTTTGGTATACGTTGGAAGGGCGCGACCCTAAGACCGGTAAACCTACCGGAGGTTGGGATGCCGAAGAGCTTCGAACAATCCAGGACTTTTATGTCAAGTATTCTCTGTCGGCCGCCGAAGGTGTTTCGGAAGTAGCTTCAGCAGGTGGATTCGTAAGAGAGTATCAGGTGGAACTTAACCCCGATGCCATGCGTTCGTTCAATGTGTCCGTTATGGATGTGATGAATGCAGTACAAAAAAGCAATCTTGATATCGGAGCTGAGACTGTTGAAATAAATCAGGCTGAATACCTGATCCGTGGTCTGGGTTATATCAAAAAGGTAGCCGATCTTGAGGAGGCTGTTGTTACTGTACGAAACGGGGTGCCTGTACGCATCAAGGATGTTGCATTTGTAAATCTCGGACCTGCAACGCGTCGAGGTGGTTTAGATAAGGAGGGGGTAGAGGCAGTTGGCGGGGTAGTTGTTGCCCGTTACGGCTCTAATCCATTAAAGGTTATAGATAATGTAAAAGCAAAGATTGAAGAAATGGATGCAGGGATGCCGCAGAAAGTGCTGGAAGACGGAACCGTATCCAAAGTTACAGTTGTTCCCTTTTACGATCGTACAGGATTGATTAAAGAGACAATCGGTACGTTGGAATCGGCTCTCACAGAGGAGGTTTTGATCTGTATCATCGTTATAATCGTCCTGATTTTTAATCTACGTGCCTCTTTCATAATTGCAAGCATGCTTCCGTTGGCGGTGTTATCTACCTTTATTATCATGCGGAATGTGGGAGTAGATGCGAACATTGTAGCTTTGTCCGGAATCGCAATCGCTATTGGAGTTATGGTAGATATAGGTGTTGTGTTCGTTGAAAATGTAATCAGACATATGGAAATGCCCGAAAATAAGGGTATCAACAAAGGCAAGCCTTTTGTAAACCTTATTCATAAGGCTATCGGTGAAGTTTCCGGAGCAGTGCTTACAGGTATGCTTACAACGGTTATCAGCTTTATACCTGTATTTGCCATGGAAGCCCAGGAGGGAAAAATGTTTCATCCGTTGGCATTTACCAAGACATTTGCCCTTGCTTCTGCGTTTATACTGGGTGTAGTGGTATTGCCTACACTTACGTATTTCCTGTTTTCGATCCGTTCAAATTCTGCATTGCTGCGAAAGGGCTTAAATTACTTACTTATAACAGCAGGTGTAGTACTTCTGATCATATATGGAAGTGTGCCGGCTTTGGGACTTACAGCCGTTGGGTTCAATAATTTATTGGCTTACAGGTGGAAAAATCCAAAGATTTCAACCTATATCAATATTGGTATTACATTATTGATAACCCTTTATTATTTATCGGAGGGTTGGTTGCCCATGGGACCCGAAAATGGAATTACTCCCAATATTCTGTTTGTAGCCGGTAGTGTAGCCGTTATAATGTTCGTATTTGCTCTGCTGGTCCATTTTTATGAAAGGATATTAAGATGGTGTCTCGAAAATAGATGGAAATTCATGTCTATCCCATTGTTCACCATACTCTTCGGGCTACTAATTTGGTTGGGTTTTGATAAAACCTTTGGTTTTCTGGCAACTGGAGCAGAAGGAGTGGGGTGGAAAACTGTTCGTCAAACCTCTTTGTGGACAAGTGCTTCAGAAACATTTCCCGGAATCGGACAAGAGTTTATGCCCAGTCTGAATGAAGGATCATTTCTCCTGATGCCTACCAGCATGCCACATACGGGTGTGGAGCAAAACTTAAAATTGATTGAAACTTTAGATCGCAGGTTAGCTGCAATACCGGAAGTGGATGTAGCTGTTGGGAAATGGGGTCGTGTAAATTCAGCTCTGGATCCGGCTCCTGTGCAGATGTTCGAGAATACGATAAACTACCGTCCCGAATATATCCTGGATAGCGACGGACATCGTATGCGCTTTAAAGTGAACAGCAAGGGAGAGTTCTTGCTTAAAGGAGGAGGTGTTTATAATCCTGCCGACGGATTCAGGATAATTCCTGCTGATAGCCTGATTGCCGATCGCTACGGCGATTACCTGCGCCAATGGCGTCCTGAAATTAAGAGTAGCAATGATATCTGGCAAGAGATTGTGAATGTAACCCACCTTCCCGGACTAACATCCGCACCCAAACTGCAACCTATCGAAGCACGACAGGTGATGTTGTCGACCGGAATGCGTGCGCCGATGGGTATAAAAGTATACGGCCCCGATCTGGAAGCAATCGAAGAAGGAGGAAAGGCCCTTGAGCAAGCCTTGAAAGAGGTTCCGTCGGTCATTCCTTCGTCCGTATTTTATGATAGGGCAGTGGGAGCACCCTACCTCGAGATTGAATTGAATCGTACCAATATGGCGAGATACGGGGTTAATGTATCCGATATGCAGGAGGTATTGGGTGCCGCCGTTGGAGGTATGGTACTAACCTCCACTGTAGAAGGAAGGGAACGATTCCCGGTCAGACTTCGTTATGCCCGCGAATTACGAGACAGTCCGGAAGCACTTGCCAAGTTGTTGATTCCCACGGCTACGGGCGTTCAGGTTCCTTTGGAGGAGCTGGCCGATATCAGCTACGAACGTGGAGCACAAATGATTCAAAGTGAAAATACCTTTTTATTAGGATATGTAATCTTTGATAAGTTGGCAGGCAAAGCCGAAGTCGATGTAGTAAAAGAGGCATCCAAGATACTGGAAGATAAGATAGCAAACGGCGAGTTAAAACTGGCCAAAGGGGTTTCTTATAAATTTGCCGGAAATTACGAACAACAGGAGCGTGCAACCAAACGTTTAATGATTGTTATCCCTATTGCTCTTCTTTCTATCTTGATGATCCTTTATTTCCAGTTCCATACTGTAACAGCTTCTTTTATTCATTTTTCGGGAGTATTTGTAGCATTTGCCGGAGGGTTTATCTTTTTATGGCTTTACGGACAAGATTGGTTCATGAATTTCTCGTTGAATAACATAAATATGCGCGATCTCTTCCAGATGCATCCTATAAACCTAAGTGTAGCCGTATGGGTTGGATTTATAGCTCTGTTTGGTATTGCGACCGATGATGGGGTGTTGATGGGGACATACATTCATGATGTATTTGTGGAGCGAAATCCTAAAACCAGGATTGCCATTCGCGAGGCAGTAGTATTTGCAGGTAATAAAAGGGTTCGCCCTGCAGCAATGACTACGGCTTCAACACTGATTGCCCTGTTACCTGTGTTAACTTCTGCTGGCAAAGGTGCAGATATCATGGTGCCTATGTCTATCCCCACTTTCGGAGGTATGTTGATTCAATCCATGACCATGTTTGTTGTACCCGTATTACAATGTTGGTGGCGTGAGGGGGTATTGAAACGAGAACAGAGAAAGGAAAAAAAACAGAATGAATTACAAACAACGAAGGAGACAGAATATGAAGAATAAAATAATAAAATACAGTCTGATGTGGATTGCACTCTGGTTTTCTTCAATAACAATCTATGCATCCGAAACCGATAGCCTTACCTTCTATTTACGTATGGCAGCACAAAACAATCCGCAGGTAAAGGCCGCGTTTGCCGGGTATAAAGCTTCGTTGGAGCGTATACCCCAAGCGGGTGCTTATGCTGATCCGGAGCTTGAGATAGGTTATTTTCTGGAACCAATGGAAACCCTTATGGGAAAACAAAAAGCCGATCTCACACTGATGCAGATGTTTCCCTGGTTCGGTACTCAAAAGGCGGCCCGTACAGAGGCGGCAGAGATGGCGCTTATGAAGTACGAGGAATTCAGAGACAGCCAGAATAATCTTTATTATAGCGTAAAAAGTCAATGGTATCAGTTATGTAACCTGAATGAACAGTATAAAAATACGGCAGCTAACATCGAATTATTAAAACAATTGGAGCAGTTGGCAATCCGTCGTTTCTCTGCTCCGGGAAGCTCTGCCGGAGTAACTGTACGCCAACCGGTAGTATCTGCCGGCCAGAATGTTTCGGCCGCCTCTTCAGGAATGTCGGGAATGAGTGGTATGGCCACCTCTTCAAATGTAGGTACGGTGTCAACGACACAGCCTGTTTCCGGAGGTACAATGGCGCCTATGGCATCCATGGGAAGTAATGGGGCAACTGGCGGATTGTCTGATGTATTGCGTATACAACTTGAAATTTCCGAATTGGAAAATGCTTTGCAAACGATTCATTCCAATCGGATAGCAGCCGAAGCCGCTTTTAATGCATTGCTTAACCGCAATCAGCAATTGCCTGTAGCGGTACCCGATACATTGATTCAGAGGACTTTTATGTATACGGACCAGGCAGTAACAGACAGTCTGTTTTCAAATCCGATGTTATCCATGATCGATGCAGAGAAAAGAGCCTATAAAGCTAAGGCGGAGATGGATAAAAAGATGAGTTATCCGATGTTTGGTATAGGCCTGCAATACTCCATACTCGGAAAAACTTCATCAGGAACGTCTGACATGAATACAGCTGTACCCATGAACAGTATGAACGGTAAAGATATGATTATGCCGATGGTCAAAATATCCATACCTATCTTCCGTAAAAAATACAACGCACAACAACGTGAAAGCGCTTATTATCGACAGGCCAGCGAATTGAAATATGCAGACATCCTGAATATAATGATGTCCGATTACAGTGCGTTAAAGCAGCAGTTGGAGGAGGCATCCCGTAAGATTACGTTATACGAAAAACAATATCAGCTTTCGTTATCAACGTATCATCTTATTACACGCGAGTTTTCGGCCGGCTCGGCTACCCTTACCGATGTAATCGGGGTGGAAAGGCAGTTGCTGGATTACCGGCTCAAGAAGAGTGAGGCGGTAGCCGATTATAACACCCGGGTGGCGGGGATAGAGAAACTTATAGCTCGGTCTTTGGAATAACGTATTCCATACTATCAGGCCTTTTCTGTATAATAATAAAATAAATATATTGGAATGAAAACGATTAAAGATATTATAAAACTGAAAGCAGTTCGGTATACAGCTCTTATTCTGGGCGGTTTTTTATTGGGATGGGCATTTTTTAGCCCAAACCAGTCCAATCAGGCGTCTACACATGATCATGAACATGCTGCTGGTGAGGCAGAATCTGAAGTTTGGACTTGCTCAATGCATCCTCAAATTAAACAAGACAAACCCGGAAAATGTCCGTTATGCGCCATGGATCTTATTCCTTTGCGTAAGGGGGGAGGAGAAGGAGGCGAAGCGGTCAATCCCGATGCTATTCAACTATCGGAGGAGGCTATTGCGTTAGCCAATGTGCAGACTACACGTGTAAGCAAAGGCAATCCTGTAAAAACCATGCGTTTATATGGTAAAATTGCTCCAGACGAACGAAGTCTGCAGTCGCAAACAGCCCATGTATCCGGACGTATTGAAACGTTGAATGTCGCTTTTACCGGACAGACTGTTCAAAAGGGACAGACGTTGGCAACACTTTATTCGCCGGAACTATTCAATGCGCAGCAAGAGCTTTTGGAAGCTATCCGGATGCAACAGCCTATGCTGGTTACTGCAGCACGCGAGAAACTTGCCTATTGGAAGCTTACACCAGAACAGATAGCAGAGATAGAGAAGTCGGGTAAACCATCCTCAACAGTAGCTATCAAAGCAAATGTAAGTGGTGTAGTGATGACAAAACGTGTAAATACCGGCGACTATGTCTCGCAGGGAGGTGTACTGTTCGATATTGCCAATTTATCCAAGGTGTGGGCATTGTTCGATGCATACGAAGCCGATCTGCCGTTTATTAAAAAAGGAGATAAGATTTCTTTTACTTTACAGGCCTTGCCGGGACGAACATTTACGGGTACTGTTGCTTTTATTGATCCGATGATTGATCCAACAACGCGTACAGCACGGGTGAGGGTGGAAACCGGTAATCCGGGGATGGAATTTAAACCCGAAATGTACGCAACAGCTCAATTGGAAGCTTCGTTGCGCGGGCACGATAACCAGCTGGTGATACCTCAGTCGGCTGTGCTGTGGACCGGTAAGCGGTCGGTTGTTTATGTGAAGCAACCAAATGTAAATGTTCCTGCATTCCTTTTACGTGAAATAGATCTGGGACCTTCTCTTGGAGGATCGTATGTTGTACTGGCAGGACTTAACGATGGTGAAGAGGTTGTAACCAATGGTGTCTTCTCCATTGATGCAAGTGCACAGTTGGAAGGCAAACGTAGTATGATGAATCCGGTGGAGGCAAAGCCTGTAACCGGTCACGAAGGTCATGTAATGCCGTCACAGAACGCTGTACCCCAAACAAATCATTCTTCGGCGCATATGCAGGGTATGTCTGAAAGTAATAAAACTAAATCCTTTACCCTGGAGGTAAAAGGCAGTTGCGGCATGTGTAAAGAACGTATTGAAACAACGGCAAAAGGAGTTGCAGGGGTTACAGAAGCTGTATGGAACCAGGAAACGAAAGTGCTCAAACTCCAGATTGATACGAATAAAACATCGTTACAAGCAGTAAGTAAAGCCATTGCGAAAGTTGGACACGATACCTCGTTGCATAAAGCCGATAAAGCCGTATACGATGCTCTGCCGGGTTGCTGTCATTATCGCGAATAAAGATTGAATCTGATTATTCGTTATTTATAAAAAAGAGGAGGGGACCATCCCCTCCTCTTTTCTTCATCAAAAACCACCGTTGCCCACATTACCCACCTGTGTTACCATTGAACTCGTTGTAAATGTTGCTACCTGTTTTCCGGAAGTGTAATCTCCATTGGTAAATAATCCGTAAAATCCTGTACCTCCAGATAAAAATCCTTCTGTATAAATTTTGTAACTTGTGTTGGCTACTAACTTCGGACTACTAAATAGTAAAGTCATTTTCGAATAGTTACGAGGAATTTTGTAAGTAAACAAATCAGTTCCATCAGCAGATTGGATATGGATGTATTGATCTGCAGAGCCAGATGCTCCGTAAAGAACTACGTGTTGTGCAGAAACTCCGGCAGTAGGGATGCTTGATCCTCCACCAATCCCCAGTAACGTACCCCCGGTTATTTTGAATGTGTTTTGATCGCAATCAAACCCCTCTTCTGGAGAAATAGTACCCGAACTTACAATCTCTCCTCCGGTAATGGTAAGCGTACCATTCGAATCAATCCCGTCATTATTGCTGCTGTAACAATAAACGCTGCCTCCGTTAATAACAATACTTTTTGATGCATTTAAGCAATCATCGTAGGTGGAAACAGCAATTGAACCATTATCTATTGTAAGAACAGATTTGCTTTCAATACCCTCACTTCCTTCTCCACCATTGGCTTTTACCAATACCGTAGCCCCGGTTATATTTATTGCTCCGTCACATTTTATCCCCTTAGCAGACGAATCTAGTTTGCCGTACACATATTGCTTCCCTGTTGTAATAACCTTGATCGTCCCCCCAATTATATTTATTATCCCATCACAACTAATGCCTTTGCCTGCAGCTCCGGTGCTTTTAAGTAAGACAGTTGCTCCGTTTATTACTAATGTACTATCACATTTGATTCCCGAAGCTGCAGATAAATCATTATCTTCATACAAAGGAGCACCAGATGTAAGAGCTGTTATCTTTCCTCCTGTAAGCATCATATTAGCATCACTGGATAGTCCTTTTGAAGCTGAGCCGCTTACTTGTATTTGAATAATCCCGTCGCTAACCGATATATTGCCCGATGCCTTTAATCCTGCCCCTTTCTCGCCGGAGGCAACCATCTTTATAAAGCCTCCGTTAATATGTATACTTCCCTCTTCGCATTCAACAGCATCTCCGGTAGAAGTAATTTTTAGTTTACCACCATCAATTATGACTGCACTATTCGCATGAATTCCATCTTTAGCAGCACTTGTTATTGATATATTACACTCTTTACGAATGCGGATGTAGTCATCGCTGCATATTGCATGTTTGTAGTTTCCTGTTACCTGTAGTGAACCTTTACCGCTAAATAGTAATTGAGCCTCACTAAAAAGGCAAGCTTTCATATCCTCGTTTTCCACTGTAGTGTATGACGTGCCGTCAATCAGTACATTTTCAGTATCTGCCTTACTCTCAATAAATACCCTCTTTTTCTTTTGCAGATTGATTGCTGCCCCGGTTGGGTTTGTAATTTGTACACCATCCAGCGTTAATTTAAACTTATTCTCACTATATATCTTAAACGATCCGTCGGAGGTTTTTCCTTTAAGAATATAATCAACTCCTTTTATTATGGAGTTAACAACGATATGCCCTCCATTTTGACTCACAGAAATACCTTCTGTGAGTCCGTTTACAGTAACTTCAGATTCTGAATAAGTGATAGTCACAGATGTGGTAAATGATGAATTCTCAACAAAGTCATCGTAGTTTTCATCCGATGTGTCAGAAGGAATTACCTCAGTAACATCTTTATAGTCAGTCTCGTCCTGCTCCTCTAACGCAATATCAAAATTTAAGACTTCCAAGGATGTGTCTGTGTTCACTCCACTGTCGACATCTTGATCGTCGGACCAATCTTCTTCTGGATCAGACTTTGAACAACCTGTAATTAATGCTACTGATAGCATAATGCCGAGTAATAATTTTATTTTATTAGTCATTTTAATGATAATTAAAGTTTAGACATTATGAGAATACAGAATATTGCTTGCTAAATTTTTATCGAAAATAATGAAGATGGAGGAAATGAGAAAATTTAATCTTTGAAGTGCCTTAATTGGTCGTTTACCTGCCATTTTTGAAATACGAAGTAAGACAGGTCCAAAATACAATGAGCCCGGCACAATGCCAGGCTCATTATTAATATTAGAGAGATTTTAGTGAATGTGTCAAATTGGAAAATACCTTTTTAAAGAATTTCAATCTCGTCAACAAAAATAAAGGCCGGATTGCCTGCACCTCCGTGCCATGATGGTAAGTTTACCTTCTTGATAGTTACCTGTACATATTTAGCTTTAACGGAAGTGAAGTCTATTTCATGCACAAATAGTCCGTCTTTATCGGCCATCTGCATTTCGGGTAATTCCTCTTTACCCACTTCACGGAAAGTTTTGCCATCGTCCGAAACGCTTACATATACCTGACGGGCATCCATAATCCAATCGCCTTTCACTACATTTGTTGCGAAGCGAATCTTGCTGATTTCGGTAGCCTCTTTCAAATCAAAAGTCGCCACGATGTCTTTTCCCTGAAAGCCCAGCCAACGCCCCGTTTTGTAGTTGGCGTTTCCTTTTATTCCGTCGTTTAGTGCCGGAGCTCCATTAAAGCTGTACCCTTTGCTGGGTTCCTCAGTAAGGACGATGGGTTTCATGGTGCCTTTAGAGAAATATATATTTTCTTCATAAATCCGGCTTTCGCCCGACGAACGGATTACCCTGGCCTGGAAGTGCGTGTCAGTCTTTATCTGAACCGGTGTTTCGTATTTATTACTTTTTACGCTGGGCACACTTCCATCCGTTGTATAATATATCTCGCCATCGCCTAACGTTGATAAGCTGATAATAAGACTGCCGCTTTCAGTGTCTGTTTTTAATTCGGCATTCACATCAAAAAGATGTTTGGCAAAATTGTATCCGTTCAGAATGTAATGATCTATAAGCTTTACACAACGGTTCAGGAAGGATTGATAATCCTTCTTATCCTTTGCAGACCACTGAACTTCTGCCAGAGCAGCTAAACGGGGGAGAGTCATGTATTGAGCCTGTGCATAAGTAGGGATGTATTCTGTCCACAAGTTAGCCTGGGCGCCGATAATGTATTTTTGTTCCTCTTCTGTAAGCACATCCGGAACAGGTTCGAAATTGTATACCTTTTCAAGCGATGAGAACCCTCCGATAGCCAATGGCTCGTTGTCCGTGTCGGTCGATTGATAGTGGTCAAAATAGACATGAGAAGAGGGTGTCATAATCACATCGTGGTGCTGTTGTGCAGACTGGATACCACCATCCATACTCCGCCAGCTCATAACCGTTGCATTGGGGGCCAGGCCTCCTTCCAGAATCTCGTCCCATCCGATAATGTGACGGCCTTTGCTTTCCACAAATTTTTCCATCCTTGAAATTACGTAGCTTTGAAGGTAAGCTTCGGCACTATGTAGTTTATCCGCTTTTATATTTTCTGCTTTGATACGAGCCTGACACTTCGGACAGCTTTCCCAGCGAACTTTCGGACATTCGTCGCCACCGATGTGGATGTATTCGGAGGGAAATATATCAATAACCTCGGCTAAGACATCCTCCAGAAAGGTCAACGCCTGATCGTTACCGGCACAAATTACATTTTCAGAAACTCCCCACTGAGTCCATACTTCGTATGGCCCGCCTGTACATCCGAATTCCGGGTACGAGGCGAGGGCTGCCTGCTGATGCCCTGGCAGGTCTATTTCCGGTACTATGGTGATAAAACGTTCGCCGGCATATTTAACAAGCTCTTTAAGCTGCTCCTGCGTATAATATCCTTCGTACGGTTTTCCATCGTACTCGCCTGTATTTCTGCCTATCACTGTTTCTTTTCTTTTAGAACCTATTTCAGTAAGCTTTGGATATTTTTTAATTTCAATACGCCAGCCCTGGTCGTCTGTAAGGTGCATGTGTAAGCGGTTCACATTGTGTAGAGCCAGCAGGTCGATGTAGTTTTTGACCGAGTCTACCGGTTGGAAGTGGCGGCTTACGTCCAGCATTATACCGCGATAGGAAAAACGCGGGTAATCGCTAATCTTTACGGCTGCCAGTTCTACGTCTTTTTTCCCTCCTATAGCAGGAATGGATTTGCGCAGTGTCTGTACACCATAAAAAACACCCGCAGGAGTAGAGCCGGCAATACGTACTCCATCGGCGGAAACCGTTAATTCGTATCCTTCTTTATTAGAAATACTCTCATCTATGACTAACGAAATAGCCTGTGAAGATTCTGTACTGCTTACTTTTAGTTTATTTCCGGTGCTAGTCTCGATATATCCTGCCAGAAAATTGGCAACATTTTCCATCTGGGCATTTTCTGCAGGGAAATGAATAGTCGTAGCGGAAGTAAGCTTGAAAGCAGACTGATTATCTGCCACTATCTCCCTGGGTATAGGGATGATTTGATAATCAGCTTTTACCACTTGTCTTTCCTGACAAGATAACAAGGTAGCGATGCTACACAAAAACAGCATACCTGTTTTAGTAAGTCTCAACATAAATTGTTTGTGTTTTTATTATTAGTAAAAAAATAGCTAATGGCTAAAAAGTTCGGGAAAGCCTTAGAATAAGAACTTTCCCGAATCTGGTGTAAAAATACTAAATAATGCCGAACCGACAAACAGGTTGGAGTAGCTTGCTATCAGAGTTTCGTAATTTCCACCCTTCTGTTAGTAGCTTTATTGGCCGGAGTGTCATTTGGCGAAATAGGAATGTTTTCGCCAGCACCGGCAGTTTGCATACGGGCGGTCTCAATACCAAAACCGGTTGATAGTTGCTTTTTAACTGCATCGGCTCTAAGTTTGGATAATTCGAGATTGGCTGCGGCATCGCCATCACTGTCTGTGTGACCTTCAATCTTGATTTTGATATCCGGATTCTCTTTCAATACATCAGCAATACTTTTCAGCGTGCCGTAGGACTCGGGTTTTATGTCTGCTTTGTTAACATCAAATGTGATTCCGTAGGTTACCAGTTTCCCTTCGGTTATTAGTTTACTGCGGGTATCCGAAGCAGCCGTTGTGATTTTAAGGTTACTTACATACGGGCTGCTATGTCTGTCCCATCCCGAAAAACGAAGTCTGTCGAATTTGGTTTCGGGGTAAATATTTGTAGGGGCATCCAGCACTTTGGCCCCCTGATGGTATATTCTTACTCTTCGTTTCTGTATCCATACAATAACATGGTTCAGCTTTTCCTGTATAACCGGATTACGCGACGCGTTGCCAGTAAGCCAGTCTTTATCTGTATGGTATCCTTTGGTTTCCCATCCATCTTTTTTAGGAACAATTTGTATTCCTCCTATTCCGGGATAAAGGTTGTCGTTCAGCTCTTTCGGATCAGACTTATCTTCTTGGTAAAGTGTTAGCTCGATGCCATAATCGAATTGATTGTCGGGT
>Ga0209639_1001538_pt1 | contig 22130 bp, 19 predicted proteins | sample EPASupsiteHSE605_FD_187268 | JGI IMG/M metagenome (GOLD analysis project Ga0209639, IMG submission 187268) | Bioremediated contaminated groundwater from EPA Superfund site, New Mexico - Sample HSE6-05 (SPAdes) (version 2) | ecosystem: Environmental > Aquatic > Deep subsurface > Groundwater >...
ATGGGTGCCAAAATTCAATCGTAACTCGAATTTGACTCACAAAATGATAACCATTACGAAACCGCTTCCCAATCATAGATGATGCCTCTTCAGGATTCGCCATACACTCATCAAAAAATCGATGCATATTCATTATTCGCCTTTCACGCAACCTCTTCAAAATTAAATAAAATAAAACAGATAAAACTGGGAATATTAGTATAATCATATAAATACTAATCCTTTGTTGGTGAATATTAAGTATATGAACAACTTGAATCAAAGCCATCGATATTCCACAGAATCCAATGATAATTGAAGAGTTACCGATGATGGAAGGTGCTAAAACATATGTTGCCAAGGACTCAAATAAATGAACAAATCCTAAAACTATCAGTAAATTAAGCCTGTCGCTTCCAGAAATCAATCCAATATGGTTAGATATCATAGATGCTAAAGCAAGGGTTATCATAGATACCGTGCCAAAAATTGGTAACCACTCATGATTTGGATGGTTTTCAAGAATAACCCTTGGAGCAGCAAACATTTGAGAAAAAACAACAACAATAAAAAAGGTTATGGGCATTATAAATACAACTACATATACAGAAATACTATTTGACCCATCTTTATAAAACTTAAGAGCATTTGGAAAAGCAGACATCGTAATTGGCCATATTGCCATAAATAAAAGTTTGAAAACCGAAATAACAAACACTCCCTCATATTGTCGTAATAAGACCTTTTTGGAAAACATCAATGCTCGAATAGTGATAGAAATCAAAAATATCAGGCTCAAAATGGTAACAATAAAAGAAAAATCAACCCTTTTTGATCCATCAGCAGAATATGGACCAGACCACATAAATGAAACAACTTGAATCAATCTACTAACTACACTTGAATACGCCCACAAATCACTACAAGAAATAATAAACCCAGGACCAACAACCTGCATCAAAGAGAACACAAACGATACCCATCCAAAAATGTATGGGAGACTTGCAGACATATGTGAATATGCAAAATATTGCAATAATCCCGATTTGATTCGATAAAAAAAAGATCTTTCCAAAACAGAATCTAAAAGATGAATCTCAAGTTTTTCCTCCATTTATCGATTCTGAGAGATCCTCAGAAAAGATAAATTTTTCTAGCAAAAACATTTTTCTGAGAATATAAAACCGGTTCAAATCAAAACGTTTGAACATTTGTTCGTTGATGTAATGTCTTTTTTGCCGATTCAATTGTCACGTTGACGATTCGGTTAGTTTTTACATTTGTAAACAATTACGATAAAAGTGACCAATTAATGACTTCAAGAGCAAAATCATCAGCGAGGGGTAAAGCTGCTGTGGCACCTAAAACCATTCAGATAGAGCCTATTCCGATAGTAATGACATTTAGATTAAGGGATTGCGAGTTTGTTGAATTTCAACGAACATTTGATAAGAACGTTTCAACTGTATATGATATGATGTCTGCGATTGCAGAAAAACACGGAAATACCGTGCCCACAGATAAAGTCACCATATACCAAAAAATTGCGGACGGAAGTCTTAAACCTATTACTGAGTTTACTCAGCCGTTATCTGAGATTGAAGCCACAAACTTTTATTACGATTTTGAACCTGTTTCAGGCAGCCTTTTGATATTCACAAATAAGAGCCCGAATATTATCTGAGAAAATGTTATTAAACTCAGCTCAAATTATTACTTTTTTGCCTTTGCCAAATCAAACCCGAAGATTTTAGGGATATGAACCTCAGGCTCGTGATTTGGAGTTATTTCAGGATGACTTTTCAGCATCTTTTTTACATACCTAGATCCAAAATACCCACCATCAATTTTGCGAGTTACTGGGTCATTTGGAGCATAAACATCTCCACAGTTAGGGCAGTACATAAAAAGTCCAGTTTTCCCGAATTTAGATGGAATTCCAATAGGTATGCATGTACATTTATAGCAAAGATACCTAGGACATTTCATAAACACTGTTTCTTCCCTTTTTTTTAGAATTGATCTGAGTCCAGGCTCCGTTTCTAAAAATTTAGCATGAAGCAATCCATAAATATTTACCGCATCGTTTTCAATCCTAGGATTGTCTTTTGGCCTGAAACTCCGAGAGAGAACAATATCAAATGCTTGCTTGTAATTAGTAAACTGCGAAATAATATCACCATCATTCAAATGAGATTTCAAGAATTCTTGATCGATTCTACAAAAGATTTGTCCGTATGGTTGTGATAAAAACCAGTCTATCCAGGTTATACTATGACTCATTTAATATTATAAACGTTAGAAATCTATTTTAATACAAATTTGAAAATCCTCCTTTTGTTGATTTCAACAATCTTGCTAGGATGTAGGGAAAATCTTCTGATTGTTGTTGAGACAATGTGGCTAAGAATACATCGATTGAGGGTGTATCAATAGGGACTGATGATTGGGGAATAAAAAGTCCTGGTTTGGCTAAATACAGATATTGTGATGAAACAACTTCATCACATTCAAGAGAATTAAGTAGAATACACATATCATATGGAGATATATAGGGAAAATCTGATAATAAAGCTAAAAAGTCTATATATTCATGAGCGAATATGTAAACAGATAATGAATGACGAAACTGTTCGATTAAAACTTGATCATGATCCCCTTCAATAGAAACCCAAACGTGAAGCAATTCATTTTTCATTCCACAACCATGAGGCAAAAAAAGAGAATGGCATGCAGAGAATCTACTCCAAGATGGTTCAAAGTTTGATGAAGGAACACGAATTACTAAACCCAACCTCACAAAAGCATCTATTATGGATAAAATCTGATGAACTAATTTGCTGTCAATCCCTAAATCTAGAGATTTTAATATTTCTAAAATGCCAATTCCTTCAACAGATGAGGCACCAAAAAGTTTATAAATATATTGATAGAGAAAATCATTGAAACATAAACTGAAACTATCAAATCGAGCAAAAGAACAGTGTATTAGTGGATCTTCAGTTGCTATTTCGGCTGATTTTATTGAATCTTCTATTGGTGGCAATTTGTATAAATGCTCGGTGATAAAATATCCAAAATTGCAAATCTTATCAGTAATTGAGAGGTTTGATTCATCTAATGAGCCTTCCAAATAGTCACTTAAACTATCATATCCCTCCCATTTCAAGTCAATCATTTTATTCTCTTTCATAAGGAAGAATATACATAAAGGATGTGGCTTAATGTTAGCCATACTATCCAAACAATAATCCCTGATATATGATAAATCCCATTTTGATGATGGAAAAATACATGATAGTGGCATTGGATTCTTTCTTAACATTCCCAGAGAATCCAATAGGCAAATACAACTATTGATCTCCTCTGGTAAAAAATGACATAGTTGTCTGGAAATCATTTCGGAATTTGGTTCCGATATTTTCTCACGATGTAATACCACTTTAATGAATTCAAAAGCTACGGATATTGGCTTGTTAAGCTTCCGAATCACATTATCAATCTTATAGTTTTTGACAATATCTTTTTGGAGAACTTCATAAACATCATCGTTGGCTTTATGATTCAAGTGAATCTGAATAAGATCCTCAACTAATAATTCATCAGAAATATAAACAAACTCGGACTTTTTGGAAAGTTTGTCAAAGATATTATAAAGTCTATTATCTATCCCCAAACATTCAAGAATTTGATCTTTGTTGTGAGCATATGAAAATTTTCTCATCCTTATTAATCCATTTTTTAAAAGGCGTGCATTATTATATGTATATGCTAATGAAGCAACTGACCCATTATATCCATATGGTTTTTGATAAGGTTGAGCAAACTCAAATCCAGAGAACGACAATGCTGATGTATTATTTGCTAACATTGAAAAAATACCACTAGATGGAAACAGTTTTGATTCTAGGAACAAATGCTGAGCACAATGAATCTGTTTCAAACGCTTTTTAAATTGTTTCGACAAATAATATGAAAGCACTGGTATACCAACACCATATTTGATAGAATCTTTCTCGATGCTCCTAGGAAAAAATGGAAGCGAGTATAAAGATTTTTCTTGATATATTTTATCTAAATACTTATCAAATCGATGACAAACAACAATTGGGAATTTTTTCTCTTCTTCTGATTGAAATGAAGAAATAATAGTCCAATAATGATAATGAGACAAAAGATCATATAAAAAATTAAACTCTTTTCGGATTGCAAGATGAGGTATTTCAATCATTGCTCTTGTTTGCAATCTGTTATCAATAATTAGAGTGTGGTATGGTGGCTTGAGATACGATAATAGAAGATCAATCTCACTAATCAATTCCTCATTCGTTGGTACAATAAATGTTGGGCTCAATTCAAAGAATCTTGTATCAATATCACTAATGATCTGATAATACAGATTAAGTGGGATTCTAGAGGAAACCGAAATAGATGTTAATATTACTCCTCTCATTGATGTAACTAGAAAAAAATGCAAAAGAGATGCCCTAAACCTTAAACTAAAAAACTCTTCATTATCAAACTCAGAATACTTGGGATTTTGGTTCAATAATTCTCTAGACACTGACCTTCTCATTGATGGAACAATAGAATGAATCATATTTTTTACAAATGATGATGCCACTGCATTGATATCAGATTTTGGAACAGAGGATGACATAAAAAGAGTAATAAAACTCTCGTTAACATTATATCTCGGAACATTATTCATGAATGAAAGGGGTATTTTAACTTTAAATTCTACAACAATTCCTCTTTTTATCAATGCACGAGATATATCACGGTATCCACCGGCTTCAGAGTATGATGATGAGTAGTATTTAGAAATAATCGACACCAACTGATTTTGGCTAATCACAAAAGTTCCTCCTGACAAAAACTCTCTTACATCTGATATGATTTTCTCTTCATGTTTTATCGCCCCTTTTCCCATTGGGGTGTCACTTTTGGTAATCGTTTTACAAAAAGTGACTTTGCTTGACCATTTCTGTATGAGTCAAGTCTAGACGTGGTCGTACTAGAATGTTACAATACAGGTACAATTGCTCTTCTGTTTTGAGTAGTGCCATCTGCACGTAATCACTATGGAGGATCTATAATTTAATACAATGGCTCGAAAGAGTATTTTCCTGATTTTGTTGAAGTAATTATTTGTCTGGGAATCTTATCATCTGCCAATTTGAATTCATTGATTGAAAAATCGGTTAAGAGGATTCCATCAACGTGGAAGTTGGCTGATATCAGAATTTGAGAATTCGGATCAGTTAATTGCTCTGTGGACATGGAAGAGAAGCCATGTAATACGGGGGAATCGACCAGATCTGATAGATCCCAAATAACTGAATATGATGAAATATCAAATTGTACATGACCAGATGATACCGCAAGGGTCGGTTTTTGTAGTGAAGTAGGCAACTGAAAGGACACCATTACTTTTGTCGCAGAAATTGGATGCGAATATGACACACTAATATCGAATCTAACCCCATACTCGGACCATTTAAACCTGGGACTAATAAGCAATGGTGGTTGAATCTTTTGGTCTTGTGTTACATATGATAATAATGTAAATGATCCTGATGGAGGAATAAAAGAAAGTTCTGTTTTGTCTAGCATTGAGCAATCAATACACCTATGATAAGAAAAGTCACTGTTTGAGATTGGATTTTGAATTTTAACCATAACAGAAGGTGATCCAGGAAGATTCGAATCCAGATTAACATCACCTCGTATTTGAAACAGTTGATGGTGTCCATTTGAATCAACATACAAATCTAGGGTTTCACAAATGTTGAGTGTCATATACGGGTTAACGCATGATGTTGGAACTGTGCGCCATGGATACTTAGTAATGGCATGAGCCGGAATCTTTGGTAAAGGAACAAATCTTTTAAGGACATTAGAATCATCAATATTTGGGAAACCAAAACTAATACATTGATCAATAACTTCGTAAACCACAAAAAAATCAGCCTTAAGTCGAGACATATTTAATGGACCACCCAAATACTGCTCAATATACTTGACCATTGTAACAACAATTTCCGAATTAAAAAGACTAAACTTATCTGACGAAACTACACCAATAGCAAAAATATCATGGTGTTTGTGAACAATAAAATGATTTCCGAAAGACTCAAATATTGGAGGTGAATTGTTCTTCTCTTGAAAAATCCCTCGGAAAAACTCAAAGTCTGACCTCTTAAGACCAGAAATATAATGTTTCTCAATATAAATGTCCCCTGTGTGATCAAGAATGAGGAAGCTTTTAAGCATGATAATGACAAACCGACTTTCTAAATTAGAACATTTATTGTATTTGCCTTCCTTTTGCAGACATCGGCCTATATATTTTAGGTTTAGATGCAGCCATAATATTATTTTTGGATGATGTTCTTACTGGCGCTTTTTTGAAACCTGGTAAAACATTTGATTCAAAAGACCCGTATGATGAGGGAGGTCTTTCATTAATTTGATCAAGTATTTGTTCAGTCATTATCAACTCTTCATCGTCATTCAATGTACTCAGGTTAAGAGGAACCACATGGACCATTTCCATCTCATTTGGAGTGGATGGTTTTGAGCTTTGTTCAATGGCTTTTTCATCAAAAGATACCACTGTGCTAGGAGATGGACTCTTGGGAATAGAAGGAGGTCTAGGAGTTTTTGTTTTCTTTGGTTTAAGCCTCTTTTCATCTAAATACACTAAATTGGGAAGAATTTTGGCAACCTGTTCTCTATAATCAGGTATGTCTGCCGCTGGATTCCCTGCCATAGTTAATGCTTTCAGCTTTGGAGATGTTGAAAGAATGGCAACACTGTCAATTGTAGGAATCAAATTATCTTCAAGATCCAATATGGTCAAGTTATCCATTCCAAGCAAATCACAAACATCATTAATTTGGTTAAAGGCCAAATAAAGCTCTTCAAGCTGCTGAGATATTGTAGAAATCCCATCTAAGCAACTAATCTCACATCTAGCTAAAGAAAGAAATCTTAAATTCACTAAAGAACAACCAATATCCCTGATACTCGGGATTATGGAATTGTTCAGACGAAGCTTTTCAAGTGTGGGAAACGTTTCACCAAGAAAAGATAACGAAAGATCCCGTGTGTCAGCTATAGCTTCCAAACCAAGTAACTGAGATAAGTCTTGGTCCCCTTCATATGATGAAAGATCATCGATTTTAACCCTCTCTACACTCCCCCTAAAATCAAGTATAATATTCTTAATCATATTATTATAAACACAGCTGTTCAAAAAAAATTATAAACGAGCAGGTCTGCTATTTACTAAAGATTTCTTGGATTTCAGGGAATTTGTATACCCGTGCATATTCTGGAGGATCGGTTTGAAAAAAGTTAATTGAACATAAAAAGAGCCTAAAAGACAGCATCTTTCATTGTTGGATCAGCTTTGTATTTGAGAAGCATTTCAACATTCTTTGGTTTTCGGTATTGAACTGCAATATGCAGAGGAGTTTGGGAAATTGTTGTCAAGTAATAGCATTAGAGCAAAAATAACTACATTCATTGAACTGACATTTAATCCAAGATGAATAAGAGATTCAATACAATGAGGATTATTGAATTGTGCAGCAATATGAAGAGCAGTTGATTGAGAAAAAATCTTGATACTTCTTTGTTTCTGGCACGAATTTCAGCATTATTTTGAACCAAAAACCTAATCATTTCAATATCACCATTCTTGGCTGCATGATGAATAGGAGTCCATAAACAAGACTAGTTTTAATTTCAAATCAACTAAAAAAATGATTTATCAGCAGAATCAATATCCATTCCATTATCAATAAGAATTTTTAAGAACGAAATGTTCCTTCCTATTACCGCAGAAATGACCAAGGATTCGTCTTTTAATTCCATTTTAGCTAATAAGAAATACTCCGAAATAGTAAAAAAGCCTTTTTCAAGTGCATAATGCAAAGCAGTTTTCATTTAAACAAATAAGAAAGCTTATCAATAACAACACAAAATTATCTTTTGCGTATATATTTGCACCTTTTTCAACTAGAAATCTAACAGATTCTGCATTGTTTTTCCGAGCTGCAATTATTAGCGGGGATTGGCCATATAAATTCTTAAAAAATGATCATTAATTGTGTCAATACATGCTCCCTGATCCAGAGCTAATTTAACAATAGAAGGAAGCCTTTTAGAAGCAAACAACAAGAGTCTATTGATTTCTTTATTGGCTCCTTTTTCAATTAAGTATTGGACAATAACTTCGTGTCCTTTGGAGGTTGCATTCTCAAGAGGAGTCTTGTGCGAATTATTTGCTTCATTCAATGAAGCGCCATTGTTTACTAAAAGCTGAACTATATCAAAATGGCCAAAATAACTTGCATGGTTAAGTGGCGTGTTATTATAGAGATAAACAATAGGTTAAAAACAAATAATGAACTTTATCGAGTGCACTCACATCTGCTCCATTTTTAATCAATAATTCTGCGATATAAGGATTGCCACTCAAAGAAATTGTGTGTAATGGTGTCCTATCATATATTAATAATGCTTTTTAAACCCTTTTGCGTTAATGACTGCTCCTTTTTCAATCAGATTTTGAACACTATCTTCATCATTTTTTGTGCATGCAACATGAATAGGTGAGTTGCCAAAAGACATTATTAAACATAATCAGATCAAAAATAAAAACATCAATAATGTTAACATTGGCTCCATTTTGAAGAAGAGACTTAATGACTTGGTGTTGACAATACTCAATTCCAAATGACAGAGGAGTAAATCCATAAGAATAAACAACAAAAATGATGTTGCGGCGTCTATACTAGCTCCATTTTCGAGTAGTAACGGAATTAATTCATGATTGCCTGCTCTTGCTATCAGATGAAGTGGTGAAAGGGCAAAAAAAATATTTAATTATTAACAAAATTAAAAGAAAATCATTAATTCTATTCGCTTTTGCTCCATTTTCGATGAGAAAACGAGAAATACTCGAAAAACCCCTATCAATCGAATATTGCAAAGGAGTTATGAGATAAAAAATATTTAAATATTATAAAAACCATCAAAAAACAGTTCTCAACATTAATTTCAGCCCCTTTGCCAACCAAAAACTCCAATACTTCTTTCTTCCCGAAAAAAGCCGCAAAATGAAGCAAAGTCGATCCCTCAAAATCAAATCCATTGTATTCCTCAATCTTATATCGAATATCAATACTACCACCTTTCATAAACCAGAGTTTAACAGCTTCAACATCGCCCTGAGAAACACTGTCCCATATCCCCAACATTTTTGTAAAAATTAGTGGTTGACGAAATATTGATAGCTTTATAGTTATTAACAACAAAATGTCTATTCTTGGTTCTCTTGATAGTAATTCTTCCCAATGTATTCCAGAGGAGCCTATATTTGAATTTGATGATTTATTTCAGCCTCTTCCATCTCATTTAATGGAAGAAATAGGGATAATTTCAATTCCTCCGCCACAAATCAAGCCTGCTCCAGTTGTTACTCCTACTGTAGTTGACAAAACCACTAGATCTAGATCTACAACAGAGAGACCGATATCTATTGAACTCCCATTGGGCAGGCTTAAAAGCACATCATTAATCCGAAATCAGTTTGTTGTCAAAACTCCTCATGGATACATACGCGCAATTGCTCCTTCTGGTGTCGTTGTATCAATAAATGATCATGTTATTGTACGCGATGGTCCGGTTTTAGTATATGGAACTGTTGTACCTACCACTGATGTTTCAAATAAAGGTGATAATGATGGAAAAACCACATCAATATCATACACAGATACGCCAACTATTATGTTTGTTGATGATTCACACGTATTAGTAGCAAGTTTGATGGACAGAGATAAGAAAGCATCAATACTTCTTGGATTGATAATGGAAAGGGATAATGTCGATTTTGAGGTTGTATTTCTGGAGACAGTTTCTTTTAATAATAGGGCTGCTTTCCACATGGGCTACAAATCCACAAAAACTGAAGCTGTGCAGAATATTTGCCGCCAGTTAATGTACCTTTTTGGTTGCTCAGTTATTCCAATTTTCATTGGATAGATCTAAGGATATTATCTTTGATCATTATGTTAATAAATAATCTATCAGTTTAACATTTTTAGTCATCCTAGTGCTTTCTTCCAATAATTTCATCCCACCAATTTCGATTATACTCTTTTGCCAAGATTTCTGGTGTTCTTCCTAAAGAATCAAGACCTTTAATCGAAGCACCTCTCTCTACTAAAAATTCTGCAATAGCTCTATGACCATAGGCAATTGCAAAATGAAGAGGTGTCCATCTATATTCTGCGGGGCGATCAATAGGTACATTCAATTCGGCTAATAGCTTGACACAATTTAAATGACCTCTTGATGCTGCAATATGGAGGGCATTCTGCTCAGATTTATCAACGATACTCATATTAAAATTAATTGCGGCAAGATAGGCTAATATTGAATCCCATCCCCCATATGCGGCCCAATGAACCACGGTATATCCTGATGTTGTTTCTTTATCTTTTTTAGCACCACATTCAATTAAATACTTCAGGCAATCAATCGAACCATATGCAGCTGCACAATGAAGCAAAAACGATATTTCATTCCCATTTCCTTGAAAGGAAGCATTTGCTTCATCGGCCTTAGTCACAAGAGATTTCAAAGTTTTAATATCTCGAAGTTTGATACTAATCCAGGCTTTTTCTGTGTTACTCATTCTATGTCACTTTTGATTTCCATAAATAATTCAAAAGGGGTGGGAGAAAGGTGACATTAAACAGCTCGATCAATAAATCTATCAATTCTCTATCAGCTTGATTTTTATTTTTATGTGAAAATCATAACCAATTCTTCGTATACATAGCATATTTAATACAATATTTAGAATTAACCAAGGATGGTTCGATAATTTTTTTCGCGATTACTCGGAAAACTCCATAATTCAAAAACATTGACATCTTTTGGAGAAATTAAACTAATCCTTGAGCTTTTTGTATACAATTATATTTTTAATTGTACCCAAACATATAATTAAATATCAACTGAAACCTAGGATATATATTTACTAAAAGAAAATCAAATTTCAAATTCCAAGAAATGGATTGTTGTTTGCTATGAATAACCCTCACAAACAGCATTGTTGAGTAAACCACGGCTTCCAAAAGACTTAAAGGCACCCTCTCATCCCCTGATATGCCTGATCCATCGGATCAAATACAAGACACCATGGAGAACACTTTACAATGTGATTATATAGGAAACGTAACATTACGTTTCTCAAATGATTTTTTCTTATCAAAAAGTCATCTTGAAACAAGGCATTGATCAAAAAATTATCAATTCATTTTGTGAGAATGTTCCTATCACGTGTTTCGCCAACAGAATCCAAGCTATTATTCGAAAAATGTTTATTTATTAGAAATATCGGGAAACAAACTGTATTTATCTTCTTTGATTTTTCATGTTTTTTCAATAATCGATATTGTTTTTTTGGATTATTCTCATATTATTATATGTTTCATACCAAATTATTTCCAAATCAATCGTTTTTTCTGGATTCAAAACAAATTATCATATTTTTCGATTTTCCCCCTTATATTAAAGAAAAAAGGCCTTAAAACAACTAAAAAACTTACAATAATATCTACAATTTTGAGCATGATAAAAGGATTCTTATTATATATAATTATACTTTATTTCACAAATCGAGATGATCCAAAACAACACATGGATGCTATAAGCACTATAGAGAGGTTATTGAAAAAATCAAAAAATCTCTCGATTGTGCCTCTATTGTCATTCAAGTTGAATGATAATGAGATTATTTGGGATGTTGGTTTGGGATGTGAAAATGAAAGTTTAGATCAAGGAAGGTCTGATGTGGATAAAAATATTGATATTTCTAATTGTTTCTTCTCTAGATCTTCATCATACTCTGGAAGTGGTGGTGTGATATATGTTAATGGTGGTTCTTACTCAATGAATGTCAATTACTCAATGTTCTATAACTGTGTGTGTTCTTCTCATGGAGGAGCAATATACTTCTATTCTTCTAATTCATGTCTCAGAATGATATGTGCTAACAGTTGCTCTGCTTCTGAGCGCTTTTTTGCTACTCTGCGTGCTCTTGAGGGGAATCATGTGGATTATCTATCAGTATCAAATTGCTCTAGAAATACTTCTGGAGGATATCCTATTTTATTTTTCGCAGGTAATCAGGGAGTAGACAACACAAACAGTTCAATGAACAATGCTTATCAGAATTCTGGTATTTCTATTAATTATCCATCCTCATTCAATAGCTCACACTGCACCTTCTCAAACAACATGGCATTAAATTCAATGTGCATATCCTTTGAATCAGACTCAGGAACAATTTCAATGTTATTTGCAAACATTGTTCATAACAATAGTCCATATCTTGGTGTTGTATTTGCCTCTGGAGCAGGATTGAGAAAGATGATGTATTGCATATTACATAATAATCATGACTATCTATTCTGTGTATGGGGTTCGGTTACTTTTGAATTGTCTCATTCGTTCATATCTCACTCTGGATTATTCTCTACTTATGGAGCCGTATCAACAACAAATAGTTCATTTACTAATAGAATCACTTATCAATTACAATTTTTCGAATCATATTATTGTAATGCACAATTACCCGTCCCTGTTCCCTCCCCCATAATAATGCAAACACCAATAATGACAAAAGAGAAATCTCCAATGGTATCATTACAAGAAACAATCAGAAAAACAAATGAAGAAACACTGAGAATGACATATGAGAGAACAATAAAAGAAACTCTAATCAATACTCCCAAACAATCTCTAATCAATACAATTGATCAAACAATAAGAGAAACACCAAAAGAGACAATTCATAGATCATATGCTGAATGCATTTTCACATGTGAAATGGCAAATTGGGGACAGATCAGTGTAATATTTGCTTTCATAAATCCAATGATTATTCTATTGATATCATGAGTTATCATCTTCTTTCGTACTTTTCAAATTTTTGATTGACTTGATATTCAACAATACCATTAGTAGAATCAATATTAATTCAATAAAAATAATGCAATTTTTAATATTTCCATTAAAACCTTTTTGGAACATCACAAAAAATTTCATTTTTATGCTAGAATTATTCAAAATGTTTAAGGAGGCATATTGATAGTATCAATATTTTAATGTTGAATTGACACGGGTTGGTGAAACAGATAACCACAACTGAAGAAATAAATTTATGTACGTTAAGGAGAATGAAAGAGAATAGTGATGAATGGTTTCGTTTATATGGAGACACAGTATATACTGTTCGAAGCTCTGAAATTGATTCCAAAAGATATGAACTTGAAGCTAACAAAGATGAAATAGCAATTTCACTTGTAATCAAAGAAAATGAAACAGCCAAACAACTTAGAGGCATTAATAATGAATGTGGAAATCTAAGAAAAGAAGTTTTATGGCTTGAAAAGGATCTTTCTGATGTGAAAAGTATGAAACAAAAAAGTTTATTATTGATTCAATCAAAAGCTGCTAAAGATCGCAAAATTCTGACAGATGAAATTGAAGAAATGACTAAGTATGCTGTTTTATTGGAAAATTCAATAATTGGACAAAGAGAATATATATCAAATCAAAAAACTTCAATGATTGAATCACAAAATCATCAAAAGCTACAATCAACAATTAAAAATGAAGAATACACAATGAAAATAGAGAAATTTCGTTATGAATCAATCAATCAGGATAGTGAGTTTAATGTTTTAATGTCCAACGCTTCAACATCGATTGAATTATTACAAAATGAACTCAAGATGCTGAGAAAACAGAATGATCATCTAGAAAAAGAATTGGAGATCGAAAAACAAAGAGAAGCAACAGAGAATGCCAAAAAAGATAAGTATAAAAACCAGGCAAAGGCCATCAGAGAACAAATAACATTAACCACTGAACAAAGAAATAGTTTACTTCGCAGAATTGACGATATTGAGGGCAAGAAATGGTCGTCTAAGATAGAGAATGTATCCAGGTGTTGATCGTCTAAACTTTTAACCTGTTTTTGTTTTGTATGGCTCATCGGTATTCTCATATCAAACCCCAAGAGATCCCTATTTGTGAGTGGAGTATATCATCTTCCTCTGAAGAAGATGGAAATGAAGAAAAGGTAAGAGATAATAATATTCAATCGAATTCATCTGGTAGAATTGAAAATGGAAATCAAATTTTCGGCCTCAGCGAAAATGAAATCGAAGGAGAACTCCCTCCGTTATTGACATTCGATTCAGATACAAGTACTATTGATGAAGCAGATGATTCTCTATTAAAAGTGAGTATTCTTAATGATATGACACGCTCTAATATGATTATTATTGATGAACAGGTTGTGGCTTATCATAGTGGTGCTGAAGATTTATTTTCAGATGATGATTCGTTGGAAACATCTCTTGTGAAAACAGCAAACAGCATTTCAATCAAAAATAGTAGCTCTAGCGCTACCATTGATGCTAATATGCAAAACCAAGATCTAAAAAATGAGAAATCAACAACAGAAGGTACTATTGAATTGACATATGATTTGCCTCCTAACAGGAAGAATGAGGTGCCACATTCATATGGCCAGCTCCCCCAATTTAATCCTTATCCAATCCATTTTAATGACGAACCCCTCAGCACACCAGTTTCAACAATTGAAATTGAGAAAATTCTGCCCCGTTGTATTAGCGATGATAGCTTTGATTATGATGTTGAACTCGTTGATGAAGGTCCATCAGCCATGAGCAATGTCCCTATTAACAATGTTATTATTTCTCAAATAGAAAAACAGGAAGAAACGCATGATTTATTTACCTTGTTAAGTAGGCCTAATGAAGTATCCATGCTGACATATAATCAATCTGTGAATGGAATAATAACATTTAGACGAATTTTAAATATTCCGCGGCCAATCAAAGCTCATAGTTTCCATTTGCGAGTTTTTTTCACTGATGAAAATGGAAAAATACGAGGGAACTACTTGTTGATCCCAATGGAAACATCAAAATCCACAGAAGGCAAATATAAACCAGGTGAGTATTCACAAATCCTAGTTCATTTCCCTGTTTGCTCTCCTTTGTTATTGCATATTGATTTTCATTCACAAAGTAACAGAATAGCACGAACTGTTCTACATGTTATTGATGGTAGACTAATTTCGGCTGGTAATCATGTACTTCAGTTTTCTCAAAACCCCACTCAAAACTGTTCAATTACCAAACAAGTTTCAGGACTATTTGTTCGAAACCGAATTCCTTCATTGGAATTAGAATTTGCCCCTACGAGCAAAAAAGATGACGAGAGGTTGAAATCTCTTCCAATGTTTTCAATAATCATCCTTCAGTCCATTGATCCAATAATTAACTTAAGAAGTCTTCTCGTGTCTAATATATCGCGATTTCAATCACAACAACTTAGTCTTTTTTCATCTGTTTTGTTGCATAAGAAAACATTAGACAAGTTTAAGAGCGTCTTTAAAGAATCAACATCACCAAACAACTATGATCGATTTGTAAAATCAATGTTTCAAATCTTAATGGATGAAAAATCCTTTCTGCCATTCTCAACAAAGGAAATCATATTGTTACCAAAAGAGAAACCGATTTAGATATATAACATTTATTTGCATACATTTGGAGTGATTTTGCGAACTCTTGGTGGAGCATTGGATGGATATTTTGGAATTCTTGGTGTATGTACTGTTTCAATACTTCGATTCCTTGAAGAGTTGGGAGTTGGAGTAGGAGATGATATTGAGTCAAAAATGGAATTCCATTGAGAATTTTGTCTACTACTCAAAGGTGCCTCAATCTGTTTTCCGGAATTGTTATCTATTGGAAGAATAAGAGATATTTTTCTAGTATTAACCACTGCCGTTGATGATCTATTTGTGAAATTCAATTGCTGATATGATGAAAGAACAAGTTTTTGCTTTCTAATCTGAGTTCTCACTGTTGATACTTCTTCTCTCCTTTCAGAAATTTTTTCCTGTTGGTTTATTGCTAATTGCTCAAGTTGTGAGATTTGTCTAGTTTTTACATCCAATGCTTGTGTTAAAAATGTGAATTGTTGTGAGTAATTAGTATATTCGTTCATCATGAGATGTTTGGTCTGTACATCTTTTTGAATAAATTGTTGTTTTCTTTTTTCTTTTAACCTGTCCATATATGATGTTAGGGCATTGATCTTGGCAATTATTTGGTGTTTCATATTCAATAAATGAGCAGCTTCAGGATCAAGTGACTCTAAAAGACTTCTATGATGTATTACAACAGGGTGTTGCATCTCTTCCTCTAGCACTATGGATTTTTCTCTTTCAATGAGTAATCTCTTCTCGTACATATTATATTCATCTTTCAATAATTTGAGTCTTTTAACTCCATTAAGCAAAAGCTTATTCTTTTCTACTTCGTTTCGAAGATTAGATTTAAATTTTTTGATTATTGATGTTTGATCATTGAATGATTTCCAGTATTTTGAAATCATATTAGTTAAAACTCCTATTTTGGATACAATAATATTTCTTTCATTTAACTTTTTTGTAATTGAGTTTGCAATCGCCATTGTTGATTCATTTAAAGAATAGCAATCTCGCTTAATTCGAGACAGGTCTATTTCGGATTCATTTAATAAATGGTGGTATTTGCTGATTTCAGTCAATATTTTGCCGTTTTGTTCTGCAATTTCGGAAATTTTCAGTTTCACCATCTGTTTATCATTGTGTAACTGGGCAACTTTGTTCTCAATATCAATAAATGAAAGATGTTTTTTTGCACATTCAATATCGTGTAATCTGATTTCTTCCTTAATATGAACAACTTGTGATTTAAGGGTCCCTGTATCATGAATGATTTCTTGATTAGCTCTATTTGTTGCTTGCAATTTTGTGTATAATACATCTTTTTCTGCTCGTGTTGAATCGTTAATCATCGCTATTTGAGCAATCTGGCTGGATGTTTCTTTAAGCTTTGTATTGAGAACATTTAAATCTTCATCATTCAACTTTTGTTGTTCATTAGCACCAACACTATTGGTTTTAATTGATCCAATTATTTCCTCTTTATCAACAATGAGAAGGGCTATTCTGTTAATATGCTCTTTAGTTTTATACTTGTAGCTCTTTTCAGTCACAATTTGTTCTTCGATGGAATTGATACTTGAAACTTGTTTATTATGCTCATTATCAATAACTTTGATCTCGTTTTGCATTTCTCTATTATATTTCTCATAATTTTGAATAACATGAGCACATGTACGTATTTCTAGTTCAACATTATTCAACATACTAGCAAGGTGAAAAAGATTTTCACGATTCTGTTTCAAAGATAAACTCATATCAGATTTCCTCTTTTCAACATCTACTCGAATATTTTTAAGCTCTTCATATTCATTCAACAAAGCAATGTTCTCATTTTCAACTTCTTGAAGAATTTGATCATAATTTGGTTCATTTTCTCTTTTCTTTTGATCAATATCAAGTCTATCTTTCAAACTTTTTTCTGTTTGATTAGAAACACTTTTCTTTTTATGGAGGTATATTTGCTGCTTCCGAATATTCACATCATGATCACCTTTTTCATCATGCTCAGTTGACATTTGAAGATTTAACTCCCACAATTGTGGATGATACTTGGATATGTCAACCTCTTTTTGAGTTATATTGTTAATAATTGTATCTGATTCCTGTTTCAAAGAAATTATTGACTCTTTTGTTGTCTCAATTTGATCCATAATAACACATTGATCCTTTTTAGCATTTGATTCAAGAATCTCGTTCTCTGATATTTCTAAAACCAAACTTTTTTCGTTTTGATTCAGTTGTTGTATCTTATCATTGTTCCTCTTCAATAACTCTTTTGTTTCACTTATTTGGCTTCTCAAATAAGAAATTTGGGCAATATTAGCTTCTTTTTCAATTTTTAAATTTGTTACCATATCTCTTTCATTCTGAATCGTCGTATCATGGTGCTCACTGATTACACCACCTTCATGAACAAGGTTGACAAGATTTTCGATCTCAACTTTCAGATTATCGATTATTTTTATGCTTTTATCCTCTCTTTCTTTCGCATTCTCGACAATTTTCCACGCTTTTTCGAATTCATTCCGAAGCCCCGCAATAATCTTTTGATCTTGGTGGCTTAAGCTTATCACCTGGCTAATTTTAGATGTGTTTTTTAATATTTCATCATTTAGCCCGCGACATTTTTCAACAAGAACTTGATTGTACTCGTGAGAATTACCTAGAGCCTGATGAAGCTTCTCATATTCATTCTTGAATTTTTCCAATGACCTGTCGTTCATAATATCTTGGATTACTCTATTAAAATTACCCTCAAGTTCATCAAAGGAGACTGTATCACTAAATAAATCTCCATTTCCTTTCTCCATGACTCTATTTCTTAACGTACACATAATCCTCTGAAAAGAATTGAATAATATAAGTGTTCGGCCACTTATAACATTCAAAAAAGAAAATCAAGTGAGACATGTTAATGGAATATCCCACTTCTTTGCCAGATCTTTGGTTTGACTATGAAGAGATTATCCTTAAAGTTAGTGATATACGGGAAGAGGAGAATGTTTTTAAAAAACATAAATTTGATAGAGGATATATGTTGCCGGAGATAGATTTAAGCGATGTTGATTTTGAATTATGCTTACCAGCGAACAATCGTATTGATACAACATTGAATAATAGCTGGCATGGTAAGTTTCCAATTATTCCTTATACTGGTAATAAAAAGTGTTTTTAGTTTAATTATTTGCTTACAGTGTTGGGATTATTTTCAACAGCTGATGCTTTTGTTTCATTTTGACTTGGGTTCGCGTTCTTAATTAAAAACATCGCTAAATGCTCAACGGGATCTTGCGGTCTCTCCTTAATAATCCAAGAAACCCCTTCTAAAACTAATGGCATTATTTTTTTGTCAAGATATTCCTGTTTTATGTTAATTAATGATGATTTATCTTCCGTTAAGAAATGTTGCATTTCTTCAGCATTATTTATATCTTCGTCAATCTCAGGCGGTAAAGAAGCAGGTGTAAGAGAAGTCACTTGTATTTCCGGTTCTGTTTCTCCCATTTATCAAAAACGTTTTTAAAAATTCTTGTTCTCCAACTCTTATTTTGCTCAATTAACTGGTTTTAAACCAATTAGTGTTCACTGTGCGTTTAAATTTTCATGACTCATGTCTCTAAATGTTGTACATGTTTAAAGGGAAATTGTTTAAATATGCAGTGTGAGTGTTTTTCTCGAGGAAATTACTGTCCATCTGATTGCAAGTGTCCAGATTGTCATAATAATTCAAGGTATGATGATGAAAGAACAAAAACTATTGAGAAGATACTTTTGGAAAATCCATTAGCATTTACTTCAAAAGATTCCCTAAATCAGGAAGAATACTCGGCAATAAGTAAGTTTGCTCGGTTAACAAATTCAATTGATTCAGAGCCATTCATGCTAAAAGAGTCAAAAAGGGCTCCTCTTCCAATTTTGAAGGACAAGGTGCTGGATCTTTCATTTGTAACCATATTATCTGCTGCCTTTGATGGAGCAAATATTCACAATGAAAAAACAATTGACGAAGAAGCAGAGTTAACAATGGTGACTGAGCTAGAAAGGACATTGAAGCTATTCAAGGAATCAAACCAAATAAAAGAATAAAGTGTGATATTTCCTAAACGTACAACAAATGTATGATGAGTTTTCTTCTGTTTCTCAGGTCCCCTCTTCATTTATATCGCTTAATAAGTCATCAATATCAAGTGAAATCAATCCTTCGAAATTAAAAGGCATTCTTGGGAGATTTAATTGTTACCCAAATGATTATAGAAAATCTATATGGTCTTTTATTCTTCAACTCCCTCAAAACAAAGCAGCATTCAAATCTTTGTGCTCAAAAGCACAGCTTCCACAGGCGAGAAAATTGTGCGCTCAAAAAGGAACGAGGCAAAAAACTATTAAAATTTTTAACGCGCTAATACACTGGCATGCTCCACTTATTAACTGTGATTGGCTGCCACCATTTGTGGACAAGCTTGTTGGAGCATTTGGAAATGACTCTTTGTTTTGTTTTGAAGTTGTGGTTACATTTCTCACCAACTACTTTTCCGAATGGCTATCTGTTGTTCCTGGGCCACCACCAGAAGTGATTTCTCGAATAGATGCAATTTTGTCATTTAAGAATCTAGACCTGAGAGAAACGCTTGGTACAGGTTTTGCTGCGTGGCCTGTTTACCGCAGTTGCTTTGCTGAGGTTCTTTATGATCATTCTTGGTTTGAGTTGATGGATGTTGTATTTTCTTCCTCTCCTCAGTTTTTTGAGTTTCTTGTTGTTGCCTGGCTTATTGCTAATTCTTCTCAGTTAAAATTGGATCACAAAACATTTCATTCCACGAAACGTCCAATTAATGTTTCTGATTTAGTACAGATTGCGCAAGACATATGGAAAGAATCACCATCATCTTTGTTCATTCAAAGGAGATTTTCTCCTATTTCTAGTCCTCAATATCCACTTATTGAAGCATCCACCGATGCAGTTGTACTTCGAACATTACAATCAGATCATGACAAACTAGCATCTCTTCAGCAACAGCTTAATGCGGAGCGTAAGGCGGCAGATGAAGCCGAGCAGGTTAAAATTCGGAAGAAGCAAACAATTGAAACAATACAACAATTACACAGAGCTAAAGAGGATGAAGAAAGGATTGAAACAGCTAAAGCTGCAGTTGCATTGGATGTTCAAATGAAACAAATCCGACTTGAAGGAAAGCGATTACGTCTAGCTGATGAAAGGCACTTCCTTGAACAGTGGGTTCATGATTGGAACAATGGCATTGATACTACATCTAGATCAATGAAGAATGCATTTGGAGGCCATGTCGATAACAAAGATATCATCGATAATGAAAGCATTCGAATCCAATCATTAACAAACATGAGACAAGCAGATATGCTTGCTCGTGAAGCTCGACGAGTCTCAGTAGCTCGAGCAAAACAGGCTCGATCTGAACTTGATGCGCAATCTCATCAACGAGCTCTTCATTCTGAAGTGATGCGATTAGCTAATAATCCAGATCTTCTTGTTAATTCATCAACTAACCTTAAATCTACCTCAGAAGAAAACAAAGACTAAATTGTGTTGAGAAAAATCGTATATAAATGAAAGATAACGAAATTATTATTTCTTCTATTGATGAAAGTTCCTCTTTTGGAAAATATAGTATTGAACGAAAAGAGAAACAAAAAAGATTAGATGATGCAACAACAAAAGTGATGAATCAAAAAAACTGTCCGAACTTTATTGAATCTTTGTACTTGTTAGGCTTGTGTGAAGCAGTTAATAATGAAGATATAGAGTCATTATTTCCTCTTAAAAGTAGAATTCAAAAGCATAAAGACTATGCGTGGGAACAGAGTTTTAACATTTGTCTTACATTTTTAGAGCGGAATCATATGAAAAACACTATTGAAGCTATTATGATTGAGAAAGGTAGTGCATTTGGAGGCAATTTAATTCGAAAACAAACTGATTTGGACGGTGTTTTCGACAATTTATTATATCATTCAGCCCGTCTCCAAAGTGTTTTATTTAAAGATTGTGTTAAAAAGTTCAACTCTTAATTTGGTTTTTTATTCTAACTTGTTTTGTCCTTCCAAGAACATCAAAAGAAAAACCCTTTTTGATTAATTGAGAATGATGCAGAGTGATCAATGAAAGAATGAGGCCCTCCAAGATAAATCTTGACGAATACAGAATAGTTAGTTTGAAATCCATATATATCTTGACCCTTCTCCTTCAGTATTAACTAAACCTCTTGAAGATGGACAGTTGCTGTGAATAATATTGGCAAATGAAATCCAGTGTTGGATAGATTTTGAAAAAGCAATTTATTCTTTGTTTTGTATGTGATAATTTCTTATTTTAAAAAAAATAAAATTGGTGAATTCAAACAATAAAACCATTATTTTCCAATGTTTGTTATAGGGATGTCAAAATGACCCCATTTATCAAATTATTCAAAATTAGGGGTGATTATGGTTGGGGTTTTGGGGTCAAAAGAAGTTAAGAAATAATTGAAGGGAATTCGATTTAATAAATAAACAGTAA
>Ga0209639_1001539_pt1 | contig 22081 bp, 19 predicted proteins | sample EPASupsiteHSE605_FD_187268 | JGI IMG/M metagenome (GOLD analysis project Ga0209639, IMG submission 187268) | Bioremediated contaminated groundwater from EPA Superfund site, New Mexico - Sample HSE6-05 (SPAdes) (version 2) | ecosystem: Environmental > Aquatic > Deep subsurface > Groundwater >...
TTGGAGTTAGTTGGAGAATAATCATAAGCGATAGTCGAAGACTTCATCGTTCGAAATTTGTATATGGTTATAGGCGTCCCATCTTTGCCTATTCTTTTTTGGCCGAGAACTGCCGGACCGGGAGAATCAAGTTTAATAGCTATAGCCACTATAACATAAAGAGGAAAGAGCGTAATCAGGATAATGGAGGAAAAAACAATATCAATCGTCCTTTTGGCCAATCCTAAGATAGGCATTTCTAAAGGCGCTTGAATTTGCTTCAAGTGCCGGGAAAAGCTTAGGGAATTGGTGTCGATGCATTGTTCTGATATAAACCTGTTCATTTTAGCTATAATTAGGTTAGTAGTTTGCCTTTAGACGGAACCTTGTTTTATAGCATATTTTTTAAAAGCTGTCAACTAAAAAACACCCGCTAGGGGTGTCTTTTTATCGGCCGGTCTTGGCTGATTTTCACAGCTGTATTTTTTCTTTTATTTCCGTGCCATCGCGAATTATGGTCAGTTCGATCTCCTCTCCTTTTTTATGCTTATAAAGCAGATCGGGCAAGCTGGATTCGAGAGTTACCCTGTCTTCGTTAATGGCAATTATCACGTCTTCTATTTTCAGTCCGGCTTTGGCGGCGGGTGTCCCGGAAATTACCGCTAGTCCGTTTTGTCCAGAGGATGAATGGATCAGAGCGCCTTGTTCTGTTTGCATATTATTTGCTAGCGCGTAAGACTTGGTAAGCGGAATGTAATAAATTCCCAAGACCGGATTCGTGTCCAATTCTTTTTTAATGGCTTTGTCCAAAGCTGTCTTTATTTTATTTCCTGGAATTTGGAAAAAACCAGTTTTTCCATCCTTGTCGATTGATCCGGTTATTCCAATCACTTGTCCGGAATAATCTATGATCGGACCGCCAACATAGTCATATTCCAAATTGGCGTCTGTTTCAAACACGCCCTCCAATTTTTCCGAAATAGATAAGGCTTTTCCGGATAAGTTGTACATGGGATCGAAACTGCTCAGCAGTCCGGAACTGAATTTATTGGGATATTTTCCAAGACCATTTCCAATGGCGATGATCTTTTCGCCGGGTTTGATTTCATCTGAGTTGAGGAATGAAACCACCGGCAAGTTGCTAGCCACCACTTTCAAAAAAGCCAAATTACTGTAAGAATCCACTCCGATAAGCTCCGCGTCATAAGAATTTCCGTCAGCTGTCATAATTTTGTATTTTGAATTGCTAGTATCTACGGCAGAGGAGTAAGTCATAATGATGCCATCACTGGTCACTATAATTCCAGTCCCTATTTTGGGCGATATTTCTATGGCCGATTTGGAGATTTTTAAGGCGGCAGGTTGGTAGGATGTTATGCTGACGACAGATGACGCTACTTGATTGATGGTTTTACTTATGGTGGATGTTTCTTGGACGTAGATTTGCTCGGTTTTATTTATCACCGTCACATCTTCAATCGATCTTTTTAGAAAATCGTATCGGCTGAAAAATTTGGTTGTTGAAAAATACGGGAAAAAGAATCGATCGGCTGTGATAGCTGAAAGACCGCTCAAAATAATAATAAACGCGATGAAGGCGATTTTCTTAAACATAAGCAGTATGGTTATAATTGTTTAATGGTTGAAAATTTTAGCCAGGCTGGCCATTTTTTCATTTAAATCACTGGAATCCACTTGGAGCTGGCTAGTATCATCAGAATTAGGACTGAAAAGAAAATCATATTGGCAACCACTCTTTTTTTGCTCAATAAGTTCAAAAAATAGCTTTGGGTCATGTCCCACAAAACATAATACAGTATAAGCGCAGCCGTGCCAGTAGTCAAATATCCAAACGGCCAGAAATTCATCGTCCAGACCAATTCTGCCATCACTAAGGCTAAAAGGAAGCTGTATATCCAGATCAAATTTTTCTGCTCGCCTTTGATTATTGAAAAATGTTGATAACTGATAAAAAGCGTGATGAGGAGATATACGATCATTAGCGCGTAAAGCGGCACTAGGAAATTCAGGTACAAGCCGTAGGCGCTGGCGTAAGTGAAAAAAATGGTTACTGAAGTGGCTGCCATGTTCATTCCTCGGGCTGTTTTATCTTCATTGTACTTTCCCAAACGGTAAGCTCCTAAAAGCATCATATAATACGTAGCGGAAGCAAGAAATATAAATATCTGCTTTTCATAGGCCAATGTTATGAGGTAAAGAAGGGCAGTGGAAGAAAGCGTAAAAAAAATCGGCAAAATAGAAAAAAACCATTTGCCTCCTATCTTTTTGCTTTCAAAGAGAGATATCGCAAGCAGGCCTATCGTAACAATCAAAACCGCCTCTTGCTTGAGCGCTATAAATTCCATGCCAGCCAAAAAAAACAAACTGCATAAAAGAGGACGAAGTTTTAAAAACATCAGTTTTCTAAATTTTAAAAACTATTTTTTCTTTTTCAACGTTGACTTTGACCTTGGATCCATCCTTAATTTTACCATCAATGATTTCAAGCGCCAGCTCATCCATTATTTCGCTTTGGATGACTCTTTTTAGCGGTCTCGCTCCAAAGGCGGGATCATAACCTTTTTTGCTCAAGTATTCTTTGGCAGCCGGAGTGACACTTAGCTTGACGCCCCTCGTGCTAAGCCGCTTTTGGATAAGCGCCAGCTGGAGATCGACGATTTGCCTGAGCATTTTTTGGTCTATCGGATGGAAGATAATGATCTCATCCAAGCGATTTAGGAATTCCGGCTTGAAGCTTTCTCGGAGTGATGCCAATACCCGGCTTTTCATTTCGTCTTCACTGATTCTTTCTTGCTCCCCTTCTTCCCTGAAACCCAAGCCGGATTTGTATATTATATCCGATCCAACGTTGGAAGTCATAATTATCACCGTATTTTTGAAATTTACCCTTCTGCCTTTGGCATCAGTAATATGGCCTTCATCCAGAATTTGAAGCATGATATTGAATACCTGCGGGTGGGCCTTTTCTATCTCATCGAACAGGATGACTGAATATGGCCTTTTTCTGACAATCTCTGTCAATTGTCCGCCTTCTTCATGTCCCACGTATCCAGGAGGAGAACCCATTATTTTGGAAACGCTATGGGATTCCATATATTCACTCATGTCCACTCGAATAAGGGCTTTTTCTTCATTGAAAAGAAATTCAGCTAAAGCTTTGGCAAGCTCCGTCTTTCCTACTCCGGTCGGTCCTAAAAATATGAACGATCCGATCGGCCGATTCTCTTCGGAAATTCCAGCTCGCGATCTTCTGATGGCGTTAGAAACAATTTTAATAGCTTCTTTTTGCCCCACTACTCTTTGTGAAAGCTCTTCTTCCATGCGGACTAACTTGCCCGTTTCGCTTTCCAGCATTTTGTAAACCGGAATACCGGTCCAGCGTGAAACAATTTTAGCAATATCTTCTTCCGTCACTTCTTCTTTCAGTATTGAATTCTTGCTTTGGATAGTATCCAATTTTTTCTTCTCGGTTCTTATCTTTTTTTCCAATTCCGGAATTCGGCCATACCGAATTTCCGCGACTTTGTCCAATTCCAGTTTTCTTTCGGCAATTTCTGCTTCTGATTTCAACTTTTCAATATCAGCCGAATGTTTTCGGATGTTGGTTATTAGCTCCTTTTCTGTTTTCCATTGCACCAAAAGCTTATTATGTTCTTCTTTTATTTCCGCTAATTTCTTGTTGAGCTCTTTTATCCGCTTTTTTCCTTCCGGTGTTTTTTCCCGTTCCAAAGCTTTTTTCTCAATTTCCATTCGTCTTATCAATCTTTGGGTGGAATCGATTTCAGCTGGCATGGAATCAATTTCCATTCTGAGCGCGCTGGTCGCTTCATCAATCAAATCAACTGCTTTGTCCGGCAGATATCGATCTGTGATGTAGCGGCTAGAAAGACTGACTGCTTCTTGGATGGCGGAATCAGTTATCTTTACCCCATGATGGACTTCGTATTTTTCCTTAAGGCCGCGAAGAATCGCGATAGTATCTTCAGCAGAAGGTTCGCCAACCATAATGGGCTGAAATCGGCGTTCCAGGGCGGCGTCTTTTTCGATATATTTTTGATATTCTTTGGTGGTCGTAGCCCCGATCATTTTGATGCGTCCTCTGGCGAGAGCGGGTTTTAACATATTTGAAGCATCCAAGGCTCCTTCAATCGCTCCGGCGCCGACAAGGGTGTGAAGTTCATCGATAAAAAGAATGTACTTTCCGGCGCCCCTGTCGATTTCGTTGATAATGGCTTTTAATCTTTCTTCAAACTCTCCGCGAAACTTCGTGCCGGCCAGAAGCGCTCCCAGATCAAGTGAAACCAGAAGCTTTTCTTTTAGCGTTTCTGGTACGTCACCGGCGGCGATACGTTGAGCCAATCCCTCTACGATGGCTGTTTTTCCGGTTCCAGCTTCTCCGATAAGCACTGGATTATTTTTGGTTCTTCGGGACAAGACTTGCATCACACGTCGAATCTCGTTATCTCGACCGATAACCGGATCTAATTTTTTGTTTTTGGCTAAGTCAGTCAAATTTAGCGTATATTTTTCCATCACCTGAAACTTTGATTCCGGATCAGGAGTGTCCACTTTTTGCGATCCTCTTACTTCAGACATAATTTTTAGTACTTGGTCGTAAGTTATATTATGCTTTTCAAAAAAGTCCTTGGCTTGCGATTTGGATGACAGGAGAGAAAGAAGCAAATGCTCGGTCGATATGAATTCGTCTCCTATCCTTTTGGCTTCTTGTTCTGAGTTGCTCAGAACCATGATTAGTTCAGGCGCAATAAAAACTTGGCCGATACCTCCTTGCGAAGAAGCCGTTTTAGGATATTTGTCTATTTCCGCCATCAGCTCTGTTTTGGTGCTGTCGGTGTTGATTTCCATTTTCTTAAGGATCACCGGAACGATTGAATTTTCTTGTGAAACGAGGCTATATACCAAATGAAAAACATCCACCTGCTGCTGGCTTTTTATTATAGCAAGCTCTTGAGAATTTCGAAGAGCTTCTTGGGATTTGGTTGTCAGTTTATTTAAATCCATGATATGACTCGCCCGTCGAGAACTAATCAAAACTAACAGGAACGAATTTTAACATAGTTGTTTTCATTCGCTAAAAATTAGTTCCAATCAGCGAGTTTGTTATTTTCTTTCTTCTAGTTTAACTTTGGCATCTTTTATATTCCCTTTGTCCCAAACTTTCAGATTGATCTCATCTCCTACATTATATTTTGCGATGATATCAGTCAAGGTGTTGTTCTCATCTATTTTAGTTCCGTTGATTTCTAATATTATGTCATTTTCAACAATTCCTGCTTTGTCGGCCGGACCGCCTGGAATCACGGCAAAATCGGTCACAGCTTCTCCCCTGGTGATCAATGCTCCGTAGTTAAAGGGAAGATTATTGTTCTTTTGCAGCATATCGTCAACAGCCACATAGCGCACTCCTATGAACGGATTGGATATTTTTCCAGTAGCCTTGACTTGTTCAACGATTTTTTTTGTCCGATTCCCTGGAATGGCAAATCCGATATTTTGAGCGCCTTGAGCCATAGCCACATTGACGCCGATGACGTTGCCGTTTATATCAAGAAGCGGTCCGCCTGAATTTCCGGGATTAATCGCAGCATCAGTCTGGATGATATCAGTCAGTCTTTCCGTATCTCCCAACCTGCTTCCGGCAGTGACGCTTCTTTTTAGGCCCGAGATTATTCCGCGGCTTACCGTATTGGAAAACTCTCCGAGAGAATTGCCGATGGCGATGACGGTTTGGCCGATCTTAAGGCTTCCGGAATCTCCAAAATTCAAAGTAGAGAAGTTATCTCCCTCCACCTTAATTATGGCGATATCAGTCAAAGAATCTCTGGCGATGACCTTAGCTTCATATTCCCTTCCGTCATTGGTAATCGCGGAATATTGAGCGGAAAGGTCGTCCACTACATGGCGATTAGTGACTATCATTCCATCAGGACTGATAAAGAATCCTGTTCCTCCCCCCACTCTTCTTTTTTGAGTATCATTTCCTTGGTTGTTTGGATCATTTTCTTTAAAAGGATTGCCAAAAAAATCCGGAAAATCAAAGGGAAATTCTAATGAGTTTCTCGCGCTAGGGACATTTTTTGTGATTACGATACTAACCACGGCCGGGCTGGAATTTTCCACGACATTAATGATAGCGGCATCTTCTTGAATAAGCTGTTCCCTGACCACGCTCAAATTGGGAGAAGATTTCTCTCCGAATAAATCAGTGTATTTTTGGAGCGGTCCTGGAAAAATGTCCTGGCTTATTTTTCCAGCCATAAAGCCGAAAAAAGCGCCAAAAGAAGATGAAACCAGGATAGAAACCACAACGATTATGGCCAAAAACTTGACCTTTGAAGGGTTTTCTCTTGATTTTTTATCAATTGAAGCCTCGCCTTCTGTTTGGATCCTATTTAAGTTTTCCATAATTTTTTTTGTTAAATTATGGACATCAATATTTCAAAACCCGCGTGCTCTACTAAGCACAAATCCATAACTCAACAAGAATTAGCTTATTTTCGCGCTCGCATTTCAAATTTGAAAGACGGAGCACTACTGGCCTATTCCGTATTACAAACGCTGGTTTTACTTATTCCATCGTAATGGCGTTCACTGGGCACGAATCAACTGTTTCCTGGCAATTACAATCTCCGCATTCCTCGGCTATCACATGGGATTTTCCATTTTCAATCTTAAAGACTCCGGGACAAAGAGACTCGCAGGTCCCGCAACCGATACAGAGCTCTTCGTTCACTTTTGGCTTTGGCATAAAAAATTAGACACGAAAGAAACAAATATTCACGCAAACTTAGCTAATCGTTAGGTTTAGTCTTAGCTCGCGCTGATATCGGTTAATTTAGTGTATATAAATAATTATTAAAACATTATCGAAATATCGCTGGGAAAATTCACCTTAAGGTCTTCCTCGAATTTTTTCAAGTCTTCGCTTTTAAACTCCACCTCTCCCAGTTCTTTATTCCAGTAGAATTCCCTAAGTGGAATATAGGCTTTGGAATTTTTTTCTTTGTCAGTTATCCATTCTCCAAAAGTCTTTGTTCTTACAAATATCTGCTTGAGCCTTGCTTTATCCGTGCCATCTTCCGTCTTTTTGTCTTCGACGCTTACGATATGATATCCCAGCGAACTTTCAATGATTTCGCTGACGCGCCCCTTTTCCAGCCCAAAAACAACATTAGAAATTTCTGGAAGCATTTGATCGGCAGAAAACCAGCCTAATTCTCCTTTGTTTTTGGCGCTTTCTCCTTCAGAATAGTTTTTGACGGTATTTTCGAAGTCATGGGTTTTTTTCAATTCCTCGCTAGCTTTCAAAATCTTTTCCTTCGCTTCCTTAAATGACGGATCCTCCGCTTTGATTTTTTCAGCCAGCCTTTCCCGATACATGCCGGGTTTGACGATTATCTCATTGAAATCTTCGATGCTCCACCCATAAAGCTTGGCTAAATTTTCTTTGGTAAAACTTTCACTGTCATATTCTTTCATCTGCCGATCCACTTCCTGGGAAATTATATCTGGTGTTATTTTTATTCCTTGCCTTATTGCTTCTTTCTCAATTATTTTATCCTCGATCATTTTATTGAGGATGTATTTTTTCTTGATCTCCAGCCTTTTTTTGCCATCATCGGTAGTGAAATCGATGCGAATTCCCATATTTGAAAAATCTTGGTTTTCATAAAATTTTCTGGCTGAATCCAGCCTTTCATTGAGCTCATTGACTGTTACCATGCTATTTCCAACAACGGCTGCCGGATAAGGTATTATTCGGGTGGTTTTTTTGATCAGGGGATTATTTGACCTAACCGCATAGATTAAGATGGCGGCAAAAATCAGATATCCGATAATTCCTAATAAAAGCATATAAATAACCGCCTCCGGTTTAACATGCTTCTCTGTTTTTTTTTCGCTTTTGCTATTCTTTTCCATTGGAAATTATTTGAAAAAATAGTCGTACCATTTTTTAGCGTTCCCGAACTTGTCCTGGTTCTCAATCGGTCTTTCAGGATCGCGGACGATATCAGACACTTCTTCTTTTTTGACCAGGCTCGGTTTTATAACCACTACGTTTTCATCCGGACCTTGCATGTTCAGTTTGTCTTTGGCTTCTTTTTCCAGGTAATCCTTGCTTTCCAGGTAGGATACCTTATCGCCGATTATCAAATTGTCCCGGCGTATCTTTTCCGCTTCTTGGCGCAATGCTTCTATCTCCTTTTCTACCTGTTTCTTCCTATACGTTTCTTTAGAAAGGGCAAAAATAGTAAATGTCAAAACAACAACTCCCAAAAAAAATATGATCCTGACCAGCCAGGAGCCTCCTTTTTTTTCGCTCATGCTGTTCATGCGATTTTTATTTTAAGGTTAGGGCGGGAGCGATGGTAAAGGCGATCATGGACAAGACGGCCAGCACTGAAATTACTACCCAGGTCCTATATATCCGCTTGTTGCGTTTTTTGAAACTCATAAATATATTTTAGCAAAAATTATAAATTTCGTACAGACTGATGCCTAGTGCTTTTTATCTTTTAAGAACGGTCAGGAAAGCTTCGCTGGGAATGCTGACTTTACCTACGTTTTTCATTTTCTTTTTGCCCTTTTTCTGCTTCTCTAAGAGCTTTCTTTTTCGTGTAATATCGCCTCCGTAAAGCCCGGCTGTGACATCTTTTCGGAAGGCCTTTATTGTTTCCCTGGCGATAACTTTGGCCGAGATAACCGCTTGAAGGGCAATTTGAAAATTTTGCTTTGGAATCGAGTCTTTTAGTTTTTCCACCACCCTTTTTCCTTCGCTGTAGGCGTTTTCTTTGGGAATGATACGGGAAAAAGCGTCCACTTTTTCCCCTGCTACCATAATATCCAGCCGCACCAGATCGTACGGCTTATAATCAGTCAGTTCATAATTCATGGAAGCATATCCTTGTGACGCACTTTTGAGGTCGTCATGCAAATTGGTGATTACATCTGTCAAAGGGCTTGAAAATTTCAGTACCATTCTTTCGCTGTCTAAATATTTTGTGTCCAGATATTGGGCGCGGGTGTTTTTCATGATTTCCATGATAGCGCCGAGATAGCTAGAAGGAGAAATGATCTCCAAGTTTACGTAAGGCTCGCGAATTTCTTCGATGAGTGATGGATCTGGCATTTCCGCGGGAGAATAAACCTGAATCAAGTCTTTCCTATCTCTCAATTTCACTTCATAAACCACACTAGGGGTAGTGATGGTTGGACTGATCTCAAATTCCCGCTCAAGCCTTGATTGGATGATTTCTAAATGCAACAGTCCCAAAAACCCGCAACGGAATCCCCGCCCAAGCGCTGGATTGCTTTCCGGCTCAAAAACGAAAGCAGCGTCGTTAAGTTTGAGTTTTCCCAAAGCGTCTCGCATAACGTTATAATCATCCCCTTCTATCGGATAAAAGGACGCGTAAACTACCGGCCGGACGTCTTTATATCCCGGCAACGCTTCAACCTTACTGTTCGCTCCCGTTCGCTGCTCATTTGTTCTGTTTTCGCGAGTAGTAATAGTGTCTCCGACTCGGCAATGTTCAACGCTTTTGAAGCCAGTAGCAATATAACCTATTTCTCCGGCGGAAAGTTTGCTGGCTTTAAAAAAATCTGGTTTAAAGTGCCCGACTTCCACTACATCGCTTTCCATGTTGTTGATCATCAAAGCTATTTTTTCTCCCGACCTTATCTCTCCATCCACGATTCTCACATAAGCCAAGACACCTTTATATGTATCGTACTTCGAATCAAAAATAAGCGCCCGAAGCGGTTTATTCTCCTCTCCTCGCGGCGCGGGTACGCTCTTGATTATTTTTTCCAGCAGATTTTTCACGCCCGCCCCGGTTTTTCCTGAAACTTCCAGGATATCTCTTTCACTGCAGCCGAGAATATGGATTATTTCCCTCTTGGTTTTTTCTACGTTGGCATTAGGAAGATCGATCTTGTTGACGACTGGAATGATTTCCAAATTGTTGTCAATAGCTTGGTAGAGGTTCGCCAAAGTTTGCGCCTGCACGCCTTTGGTCGCGTCCACCAAAAGCACCGCCCCTTCCACCGCCGCTAGCGACCGCGAAACCTCATAGCCAAAATCAACATGTCCCGGGGTATCAATTAAATTCAATATATATTCCCGGTATTCCATCCGGACTGGTTGCATTTTGATAGTAATCCCCCGCTCCCGCTCGAGATCCATGGTATCCAAAAGCTGTTCTTTCATTTTTCGCATCTCAACCGTGCCCGTCATTTCCAAAAGCCGGTCCGACAAAGTGGATTTTCCATGATCAATGTGGGCCAATATGGCGAAGTTTCTAATGTTTTTCATAAAATAAAAAAATCAATCCAGTGGATTTTTGATATTTTGCAAGTTATTTTTGGCAACTTTCGTGTAAATTTGCGTAGTTTCCAGCCGAGCGTGTCCTAAAAGCTCCTGGATATATCGTATATCAGTTCCGGCCTCAAGTAAATGTGTGGCAAATGAATGGCGCAAACTGTGGCAAGAAGCGCATTTTTTGACGCCGGAATTTTTCAAAGCTTCGGCAAAAGCTTTTTGGGCTGTTCTTTCAGTTAATTTTCCACCGCGATCAGATTCAAAAGCATAGTCGCCTGGTTTTTTGTTTTTCGTGTATTTTTCCAAAACGCCCGCCACTTTTTCCGACAAAATCGTCGCGCGGTCTTTGGCTCCCTTGGCGGCGCGCACAAACAGCATTTTTCCCGAAAAATCAAAATCCTTAACTTTTACATTGGTTGTTTCCGACACTCGCAGTCCCGAAGAATACATGAGCCCCAGCATCAGTTTATATTTGACGTTTTGAATAGTGCCTAATATTTTTCTAACTTCCTCTTTGGTGAAAACTTCCGGAATTTTCTTGGCTTTTTTGGTTCTGGCTATCTCTTTATCAAGAAAAAACCTTCGCCGTAAAACTTTTCCGTAATAAAACTTTATGGCATTTATGGCAACATTGAGCGTGGCACTGGCGTAATTTTTATTCCTAAGAAACAGCAGATATTCCTTTATATCTTCTGTGGATATCTCTTTTGGACTTTTATTTGCGTATTTTAATAGATTTTTGTTATAATAAACATAGGAATCGACCGTATTTCTTGAAAATCCACGGATCTTCAGTTCTCGTTCCAAATTATAGAAGGGGTCTCTCTCCAGTCGCGTAGTTTTGTTTTGACTTTGTGTATCCATAACCTGTTATGATTACACAAATATTTTACATTTTTTGCCATTTTGAGTCAAATAATAGTCATGTTCGCATATAACTAGTTATGTGATGTAGCCAGAAATTTCTTTATTATTTTTTAAGATTTTTTTGGCAATTTTCCAGGTCGAAACATAACTCATATATAATTTAATTAGTTGTAATTATTAACCAAATAAAATTATGAAATTTGGAGAACAACCAAAGGTGCCTACTCCTGAAAAAGAGGGAGACAATGAAGCAGAAAAATTTAAGGAGATAGCTGTTGCTGGCTTAAAAAAAGCGATGGATGCTTTGAATGAAGCCGGAGTAAAACTCCCTTATAAAGTGTTGCCTGACGATATCAATGTTGCATGGAATGAAATTACGGATAAAATTCATAAATTGAGATCAAAATTAACAGAAGGAGAGAAAGAATAACTAAAATTGCCAAAAAATTTTTATTTTAAGGAAGAAGAAATTTCTGGCTACATCACATAACACGGGATAAGCGGTTCGGGCCTGGCACGCATTTTATATATTTTAAGGTGTGCGCCAGCCCCTCTCCCAAATTTTCTTCCGCTACGCTCCAGAAAACTTCGCTTAATCCCGAAACGTTGTGCGAAATAGCAAAAATTATTTTTTATGGAAAAGATAGAAAAATTAAATCTCGGCGGCGTACCAGAAAGATTTAAGGAGGAAGGTGTTTTTGCGCATTACAAAGAGTTGGTGCGGATTGGCGATGTTGTTGAGGCTATCCGCGAGGTTAACAACGGCGAAATTCCTCGCGGCACAAGAGTTAAAATAACTGATATTATAATCGACCCGAAGCCGAATGTGAGAGGCTTTGAAAAAAGAATAAAAGTTGAAGGATACGACGGCGATTTTAATCCCAAAAGATTTAAAAGAGTTGCCGCCGAGTCATAAAAATAATTTTTGCTACATCCGATAATACGGCACATGCGGTGAAAAATTTTTGCACTTTTCATACTGGGGCGGAATTCCTTTCGTGCAAATAAGGAGGCAACGATGAGTGACGCATTATCAGAAATGTACAGAGCAAGTGCAGATGAGGCTGAGACCGAGGAGATGGGTAATCTTTCGAGGATCAGCCGAAAAGTGAATGCCTTCGTCGATAGTGCTATTGAAGGTAGAAGCAATAAAAAGGAGCGTGAGTTGCTTCTTACTGAGATTAATGTTCTTTCTCAAAAGTATAAGGATTTGCGTCCAGTCCTTCGATTCCTTGATGAACAAAGAATTCGTACGCTTGGTGCTTTTGAGTTATACAAGCGTTATAAAAAGTGAAAAGGAATTCCGCCCCTTTTCATTAATGAATGCAAAAAAATTTCACCCAAATTGCGCTGACGAAATGGCAAATTTAGTGATATAATTAAGTAAAGTGACAACCAGTAATTTTTTGAGATAATTTATGAAGAACAAAAATGGGAATGTTGCCGTGATTGCGATTATCATCATGATTGTTGCAACAACTGCGAGTGTTATTACATGGTTTGCCGCAACAAAAACACAAGCACCAGCAACACAAACAGTTAATAATGTTGCGAAATTAGCTGAGCCCATAAAATCCTCAGAGATGGATTTGCCATCAATATCTGAGGATGCAATAAAAAACACCGGTACTTCCACGCAGCCTGCTATAGCAAAGCCAGGAAGTGCTCTAAGCAATAACACTGTTGAACCAAAAGCTCCTCAAGTTAATGCAAAATCAGCCATAATTTTGACAATTAAAAGCCAGAGTGGGAAAACATTAAAAGGAATTACCTGCGCGGTAAAAGCAGATGAAGGCGGCAAGAGAATGATTCCTGAGGTTTCAAAAAAATCTGACTCAAAAGGAATATGCAGTTTTCAAAATTTAGATCCCGCTTTTCCTTACTTGGTCATGGTATACTGGACTGATGATGAATCAAGAGTATCAGATGTAAGTTTGAGCTGGATTCCCGCTGGAACTACTGTGACCAGAGAAATAATAAAGCCCGCTAGCATGTAGCTTAACGCCAGATGGAAAAACTCACATGAACAAAAAATTAATCACCGCCATAGCGTTAACTGTTGTTGCTGTTATCACGGCGTTGGCTAGTTGGACTTTTTTATGCCAAAAAAATTCGCTAAACGCTGATCGATCTAAGAATCTGAATGAAAGGCTTGAAAACAGCTCGGAAATGGAGGAAAGACAAAAATTAATCGATAGTTTGCGCCAGGAATGCGCGTCCGTCAAGCAGAACCTTTCCACTGTCTCGTTATTTGACCAATATCGGGAAATAAAGGAAAAATATGATAAAAATTCCTATACCAACTGTGTGTGTTCCAGCATGAATTTGGCTGAAAGCTACCGAAAAAATCCGGAAAAATATAGTCAGCCAGGCTCATTGCCAAATGACAAAGTAGCAGTATTGCTATACGAATTGCAGGCAAGCTGTCTATATGGCCAAAAAAAGACGGAGCTGGCAATTTCAACGTTGGAGTCGGCCATAATAGACATGGGAGAAAAAATCTCCGAGGAAGATCGAGCCACATTGGAACTGAGAATCGGAAATATTTATAGGGGTTCGAATTTATATTCCAAGGCGCTTGCCCAATTTCAATATGTTGAGAATAAATACAAGGAAATCTTTCCTGATAGATTCTCTAGATATGCCGAGGAAAACGCGGAAGAAATTCTGAAACAAAAAGTGTCGCAAATCTCTGGAAAAATTATGCCGGAAGATAATTCTAATTGTTTCGGAGTAAGGATACTGGCGAGAAACGGTTTTAATGAATCAGAAACTGAGACATCCGCGGATTGTTCTTATTCACTTCCGTTATTCGGCTCGACTGCCGAAACAAAAGTTATCCTATACGCTATAAAAAGCGGTTATGAGCCTGGCCATGGCGTAATTACGTTTGACGGATCAGAAGAGATTTTTGCTGATCCCCTGGTCTTGAAATCCATAAAAGAGAAGGGATTGGGTATTGTGATGGGCACTGCTTATGGAACCATCGTTGGTGGAGAAATTAAACACCAACAAGGAATAGAAAGCGTTCAAAACAAGCATAAGGTTGAAATATATGCTGATGGAAACAATCCTCCGACTTCCGTATTCTCCAACGATAACGGCCAGTATCTGGCTTATTTCGCACCCGGATCATATTGGGTTATGAAAGGCGGAAAAAAATATCAATTTACCATAAAAGAAAAAGAAACTCAGCTAATAGATTTTGAAGCGTCACGCGTACTCGTCGACTAAAATCTTCACACTAAAATCATGCTTTGGCAAGATATAATCATTACGATCGTTGGAATAGTCTTTTCCGTGTCGCTGATTCCCCAGATATACCATGGATTCAAGAAAAGAACCGGACCTATCCAGTTTCAAACTTCTGTCCCCACCTTCCTGGGTCTTTATGTGATGTCTTTCACCTACGTTACCCTGTCTTTGTATTATTCGGCCATCATGGCTTTTCTTACAGGCACGTTATGGCTCACGTTATTCATCCAAAGAGTAATATATAAAACCCGGTAAATCCGGGTTTTTTCATCAAAAAAGATTCAGGCATTTAATTAATCCCGCTGACACCGCTCGTATCTTCCATGATGATTTTTTTATCCCGAAAAATCTTTCTGGTCAAAGATTTTTTAAAGTTGATAAACTCTTCCGATCTCAATAAGAACACTGCTAGGAGAAAAATTACTCCGCCAGCCATAGCTGAAGCGCTGAGTTGGATAAATACTCCGCTGAAAGTATCCATATCGACGAATCTCGAAACGGCATGTTTTGTAAGCTGGATGCCTATTCCCGCGGCAAACGAAGCCAGAGCGATCTTCGATATTGATTTGATGATTCTTTTATCATCTAAGTTGTCAAAACGCGCCCTTAGAACAAACAATAAAAGAAGCATTTGAACCAGGCTGGCCAAGGAAAAAGCAAAGGCTAATCCCAATATTTTGTATTTTGATATAAGCAGAATAACCGCGCCAATGTTTATGATTTCGGTTACTACAGCGATATAAAAAGGAGTTTTGGTGTCATGCATCGCGTAGAACGCCCGAGCCAAAAGCGGAATGACGCTTTGGGCAAAAAGACTTAGGGCAAAAATTCCCAAGCATTGAAAAGTCAGGGTGGTATCTTCCCAGTCAAATTTCCCCGCTCCTAAAAGCACCCGGACCAACTGGGCGCGCAGCAATAGAATCAAGACGCTCAAAGGAATTACAAAAAATAATATCTGGCGAAAAGTTTGCGAGAAGGATTCAGCAAAATTATTATATTCTTTTTTGGCAGCAAAAGAAGACAGGCTCGGAAAAACCGCGATCGCGAACGAAGAACCGATGATACCGAGAGGGACCGATTGGATATTTTGAGCGAAATTAAATATCGCCAGGCTTCCCGCTGCCAATGTTGAAGCAAAAATAGTGATAATCAAAAGATTGATTTGATTGATAGCAATTCCTAGTGTTCTGGGAATCATAAGCCGAAAAACCCGTCGAACATCAGCGTTTTTAAAATATTCCATGATCGACCAATGGTGCCGGAAGCCTAAATGCCGAGCGGCCGGATATTGCACCATCATATGCAGTATCGCTCCAAAGACTACGCCCCAAGCCAATCCCGCTTCTCCCCAAAACCTGACAAAAACCAAAACGCCTATTATTATTCCCAAATTGTAAAATAGCGGTGCTAAAGAATAAATCAAAAACCGCTTAAGGGAGGTTAGAACTCCCCCTAATATCCCGCTTATTCCCAAAAATAAAGGGCTGAGAAACATGATGCGAGTAAATAAAACCACCTTGGCTAATTTTTCAGGCGGAAATCCAGGGGTGATTATTTTCATGATAAACGGAGCAAAAATGCAAAATATGGCCGAAAGGATAATTATCGATAGAATTGCCAGATTCATAATTCCGTTTGCCATTTTCCACGCATCCTCATCCTTTTCACGGCTCATGAGAGACGTGAAAACCGGTATGAAAGCGGCGCTTAGGGCGCCAAAAATCAAAAGATTGTAAACTAGATCAGGAATTCGAAAAGCAGCATAATAAACATCCAGCGTGTCTCCGGCTCCGAAAGTGGATGCTAAAAAACGGTCTCGAACAAGTCCAAGCGCCCGGCTCATTAACCCGGCGGTCGTAATTAAAAAGGCTGCCGACATGACAGAAGAAGATGGTTTTGAATTCAAAATAATCCTATTGTTGAAAATTTTTTTTATCATTGAATTTCTGGTTTATTTCTTTGTAAACGCCATTCCTATAAACTTGTCTGATTTAAGGTCGCTTTCCAATCGATATCCCGATCGGCCAGCATCCAAGCCATTGATGCCGATGCTTTCATTTTCTGGATACTTCCACGCGATTTTATAAAAATCAGGATAAGTCACCTCGGAGATAAACTTTGAACCGATGCTGCCGGATTGTTTTTGAGCCAGAAGAGAATAGGCATCTGCCGGCTTAGAGGTCAAATTAGTATCTATTCGAAAAGGCAAGATATAGGTATATTTGATCATAGTGGATTCTTGCGGACTGACATATACCCAGTTTCCAAAGACCGTCTTATTCCCGTCATCATAAATTTTAGTGCCCGATTCTTCATCAATTTGCATTGAATCCTCCTCCATCTTTATTTGAGCATCTCGCTTGTATCCCAAAGCATCATAATCCAACGGAGGCGAGTTGAATTCGCGGGTCTGCCCCTCGACTTTCAGAAGCTTGGCTCCTTTGGGAACATATACGCGCATATAATCCGCATTCACCTTGTTCCACCACTCCAATTCGGTCTTTCCTCCATTGTGGCGCCGGGTAATTTCAACGGTGTCAACGATGCTTCCGTCGTTTTGTATTTCAGCTTTGTGGGAAATTGTTTCTTCAATCACTCCATCCGTCTTATACCCGTTAATGTTGGTATTTATAACCGAAAGATAATCTTTTTGAGTATCCATGACTTCCCCGCTCCAACCTTTTTGAGACAAGACTTTTTCAATTTCATAGTTTTTGGAATAAATGAGGATGTGTTTTTCGTTCAGGCTCTCCGAAAAAACCTTCATGGTTTTTTCCATATCCGATAAATTCCGAGCGTTAAAGATCTTATCTAATATTTTAGGAGCGAGATCGGCTAAGATTTTTTTGGGCTGATTAAGATCCTTATCGTAATCAACCTCCACTTCGTTTTGGATTTTTTCCAAAAAATTATCTTTGTTGATGCTGACTTCGTATTCCGGCATATCAATCGGTCCTGTAATTTCCAGCAACTTTTGCATGACATTGGGGGTCATGGTAATTACGCCGTCCACAGTCGGACCGCCGGTTTTTTCATAGAACCAGGCTGCTTTTTCAGCGGATTTTGGAAAATCAGGAAACCAATTGGAATCATGCAGGCTCCAGTTGGCGCTGATTTTTTGGATGGGCGCTGGCGGAACAACACGTTCCCTTAATTGCCCGTCTGGATTGAAAATACCGTCTATGAAAAAGTTGCGGATTCGGCCGTTAAAGATGTCTAAAACCGCGTAAGTGCCGATAAATCCTCCAGTGGCTCTCATTTCCTGGTTGTTTTGGAAGAGAAAAAGATATTTTCTCGGCCCATTTCCGCCCAAAATATCCGTGAATATTTTTTCTTCAGCCACAAATCCTGAAAGAGTATCATTTATGTAAGGCAACTTTTGTCGAATCTCGACAAACTGGCTTCTTCTTTCTTCAGGTATATCATCTAGATTAACGTTTTCCAAATCGTCCTGGACGTTTTTCAGAAGGGCGGATATTTTTTTTAGATTCTCGTCGCTTTCTTTGAATATTTCCAAGTAAGAAATGGATTCTTCATCTTGATCTGCCAGAGGATTTTTAATTTTATTCAGCGTGTCGAGCGTTTGAGCGGTTAGCACGCCTATTTGAGAGATATCCTTTCCTGCTTCAACTAGATGGCGTCCGGAAGAAAGTTTGGAAACATAGGGCAAGTATTTTGTCGCTTCAACTAAGATCCCCCCCATACTATTTATGTCTTTGGAAATTTCGTCTAGTTTTTCGTAAGCTTCTCCAAATTCCAGAGAGGCGCTGCGGAAATCTTGGCGAGCCATGCCATCCTTGGCCTTTAGAAGATTAGCGTAGGCATCTTGCCCTCTGGTAAGACTTTCGTTTTTAAGATGCATTCCCCGATAAACAAAATTAGCGCCAAAAACAACCAATAATAACGCGACACAAACCTTTGAAAATCCCAAAAACATCCTGCCGACCCCTAAATCATCCAAAGATTTTTTAAATCCAGTTGTTTTTGAACGGTATTTGTACTTCTTACGTTTCTCTCCCTCAAATTCAACTTGTTCCTCTCGCGCGTAAATTCTTTCTTGCGGTTTTTCAAAATAACTGGCGAATTTTTTTTCTGGCCTCCCTCCAAAGCCTATCTCTGGCTGTATCGCCGCATCTTCTTTTAGATCTGGAGCATGGCTGAGGCTTTCTAATTTTGATGCCCCCTTGAATTCAACACTGATATTTTTTACGTTTTCTATATCTTCGGCATTGACCGCGACTTTGGAAATCATATTTCGGGCTTCCTGTTTCTTTTCTTCCTGAAGAAGCTTTTGGAATCTCGTTACTTCCTTATCCAGATAGCTCGGGTTTTTTATGTCATGAAAAACATCGCCGATAGGTTTTGAAAGATTAGGAAAAATCCTTTTCGTCGTAATCTGAGCCACCTTCTCCACCTTTTCTACGCGTTCCAAATCCAAATCGCCGGCTGCGTTGACCGGACGGACGTCAAACATCTGAGGCAATATGTTTTTCTTGAATCTTTCCCCCATTATATTTTAATGCTCTTATACACTTCCAGAGTCTCACGAGCCATTTTTTTCCAGGAGTATTTTTTTATCTGCTCATACCCTTTCTTTATGAGATCATTCCGCAGGTTTTCATCTTCCAGGACTTCCCTGATCCCTTCGACTATTTTCATTTTATTTGCAGCGTCAAAAAAATGCGCGCTTTCTTCCAAAATTTCCCGCATGCAAGGATGATCGGAAGAAATGACCGGAGTGCCTTTGGCCATGGCTTCCAGCGGCGGCAGTCCAAATCCTTCATAAAGTGAAGGGAAAACATAAGCGGACGCGTTTCGGAATATTGTATCCAGTTCGTAGTCGGGAACATACCCCAAAAAAAGAACGTTTCGGATTTTTTTTTCTCTTACGATCAGTTTTAGCCGAGAATAAAAATAATCCAGCTTGCCGATCAAAACCAGTTTCAGCTCTTTTTTTGTTTTCTGGAGTTCCTTAAAAGCCAGAACTAATCTCTCAAGATTTTTATGCGGATAAGCGTTTCCGACATACATTATGTACGGTTTTATTATACCATAACGCGCGATAATTTCATTGTCTTTATTGGGGCTAAGCATGCAATAATCTTCGCAGGCCTCATGAGTAACTCTTATTTTTTCATTGGGAATGGATCTGTAATTTTCTAAAATATCCCTTTTGGTAAATCGTGAAACTGAAATTATCCGGTTGGACCTTAGAATGGCTGATTGAATAACCACCTTGTAAATAAAAAATTTAAACCAATAAAAAAGCGGGTTAAGCGTCGTGCTTCTTACGGTTGGAAAATGAATCAGGATCAAATCATGGATGGTAACAACAAATTTTCCAAAATAAAAGAATGGCACGTTGAAATGCGGAAAATGAACCAGGTCCAAATCATATTTATTTAAAAGCCGTGGGAATTTTAACTGTTCCTGCCAGCCATACCAGGGGAAATCCGCCAGAACCTTTTTAAAGTTTTTGTTCTTAGGCTTATACTCTGCGATATTGTCTTTTCTGAGAAAAATAAAATACTGGTCGTCTCCGCCCAAGGCGGATCCGCCTTGGGCGGAAACTTTTTCCAAGTTTTCTATTAATTTTTGTGTATAACGCCCAAGCCCCTTTCCGATCGGGCCATAAAACCGCGCGTCAATTCCGATTCGCATATGAGTTTATCATATCACTTTTTCAGCTGTTTCAAAAGAAGTTCGGCAGTTTTTCTCCAATTTAGTTCCGCGGATTTCCTTAACCCCTTTTTTACGAGTGCAGCCGCCAATTCTTTGCCCAATAGCACTTCTTTGAGAGCCCTAAGAATTTCATCGGGCTTGTCCGGATCAACTAGGATCGCGGCGTTTCCCAAAACTTCAGGAATGGCTGAATTATTTGAAGCGATTACCGGCACTCCGCATTGCATAGCTTCCAACGGCGGAAATCCAAAACCTTCAAAAAATGAAGGATAGACGAAGATTGAAGCTAAATTTAAAAAATATTCCTTGTCGTTATCCGCCACAAAGTTGACTAGTTTGATGTCATTTTTAAAATACGACTTCCTAATCTCCCGAAAGATCGCTTCCGAGAGCCATCCTTTTTCTCCCGCAATGACTAATTTATACCTTGCCAGCTCTTCGTTGTTTTTTTCTTTGGCATCTTTTTTCAGCCTGTCATACGCCTTGATAAGTCCAGCTATGTTTTTTCTCGGTTCGATCGTTCCCAAATACAAGATGAATTTATATGGCAACGCGTATTTTTCTTTTATCTTGATCAATTTTTCATCATTCCTATTTATAACTCTGAATTTGTCTCCGGCGGCGCTATAAATAACTTCGATTTTATTCCGGTCTATTTTATACAGATTTCTGATATCATTACCTGATGATTTTGAAACGGCTATTATTTTATCGGCACGTTTGCACAACTTTTTGGGATTAATGAATGTATGCCAGAATCTCCGTTTGAGAGAAAAATATTCCGGATATCTTTCATAGGAAAGGTCGTGAATAGTGATGATCAAGCGAGTTTTTGCGCTTACGCTTCCAAAAATAAGATTGGGCATAAAAACTATGTCCGCTCCTCCAACCAGAGCGTCAATTTTCGGCCATCCCAGATACCAGAAAGAAAGATTTAGCAGTTTATTGGGAATTTGGAATTTTTTTAGAGCTACATTGCCATATTTTTCAATCCATGAAAAATCTGCCTTGCTTTTTTTCCAAGAATTAAAAAACAGGACATACTCATTGTCCTTGTCTATCTCAAATAAATTCTGGAGCAAATTAAGGGTGTACTCTTCCACGCCCGTCCTCCTTCCTTCAAGAAGACATCTGACATCAACACAGATCTTTGCCATTTTACTTCAAATAATGTCTTATCATTACCGCCCAAAATCCTAAAAATATTCCCGCTAAAAGAGAAAAAGCCAAGACACTTTCCTTTTCGTAAGTTTTTTTCATTATGACCGGGTCTTTCGCGATGATTTGAAACCAGGTATTTTCTTTTTGATCTTTATTGAGATTTTCCGTGTTTTCAGAAACGATTTTTATTATTGCTTTGGCTATTTTTTGAGCTGTTTTTTCATCAGAGGCGGCAAAATTGACTTCAATTATCTGAGAGGATAGCTTTTCTGGCCGAAGAGCTTTAGAAAGGCGTTTTATGCTCAATTCTTTATTACTAACTCCTGCTTCCGTGTAAATGTCATAGACAACTCTTGGGCTTTTGAGCCATTCTACGACAGTTTCAGCGAATTTCTCATCCGCTTGCAGGCGATAAAAATCATCATACTTGAAATCTGGCGTTTGTTGGGATCCGATCCGGGTAATGTTTAAGTTGAGCGAGGTTTCAAAAAATTTGGAATTGATATAGGCATATGAAAAACCAAAAACAACAGCAAATACAATGATTGCTAAGAATAATCCTCTGCCGTATTTGATTATTTGGATATATTCCTTAAGATCCATGATTATTGATAATTTTATCGGCTTTGAATTTTTCTAATTCTTCGTTTACGTAGTTCTTTATTTTAGCTTTAAACAAGGCTTTGTCAAATTTTTTCACATTTTCCCGGATGAAATTGGGATCAAAATTTTTGGCTTCGAATTTATGGACAGCATCAACAATGTCTCGTGATG
>Ga0209639_1001540_pt1 | contig 22081 bp, 19 predicted proteins | sample EPASupsiteHSE605_FD_187268 | JGI IMG/M metagenome (GOLD analysis project Ga0209639, IMG submission 187268) | Bioremediated contaminated groundwater from EPA Superfund site, New Mexico - Sample HSE6-05 (SPAdes) (version 2) | ecosystem: Environmental > Aquatic > Deep subsurface > Groundwater >...
AAACAAATATTGGAAAAACGGTGATCCGCGCATTATCCATAGTAGTTGCCACGTTGTTGTTTGCCTACATCGTGTTTGTCTCTTTCTATTTCAGGGAAAAGAGACACAACCCTCGTTGTCACGACCTGGAGATTGTGGTGGAAGACAGCCTCGACAAACACTTTGTGAGCGAATCAGATATCATAGCCATACTCAGGCAAGCCGATCTGAACCCCATCGACAAAAGGGCAAGAAAGGTTAACACCAACAAGATTGAGGCCGAACTGCTCAAGAACCAGATGATAGCCCGGGTGGAAGCCTATAACACTCCTTCCGGAACAGTCAAGCTGGAGGTAACGCAGAAAGTACCCATTCTGCGCATTATGAGTGTGCGGGGTAACTATTATGTAGATAACGAAGGCAGCACCATGCCAGTTAGTCCCCGCTACGTGGCCCACGTACCAATTGCAACCGGTTACATAGAAAAAGAGCTGGCTATTACCGATTTATATAAATTTGCATTATTTTTGCAAAAGGATGAGTTCTGGAATGACCAGATTGATCAGATATTTGTTCATCCCGACGGCGAAACAGAACTTATACCCCGGGTGGGAAGTCACCGGATCGTATTAGGTACACTGGACGATTTTGAAACCAAGCTTCAGAACCTGAAGCTGTTTTACGATCAGGCCATTCCTATCGTAGGATGGGAGAAATACAGTGTAATCAGTTTAAAATATAAGAATCAGATTGTTTGTACAAAAAAATAAATGATATGGCATACACAGACTTTATAGCAGCTATTGATCTAGGTACCTCCCGGATAGTCGGGATGGTGGGAAAGAAGAACGAGCACGGAGTTCTTTCCATAATTGCCTACGAAGTTGAAAACTCCGGTAACTGCATCCGGAGGGGATGTGTATATAATGTGGAAGAAACAGCCAATAAAATTAAACGCCTGGTAAGGAAACTTGAAAACAAGCTTCACGAGGCAAAGATAGAGAAGGTGTACGTAGGTGTAGGCGGACAATCACTCCGTTCCATCAACCACACGGTACCCCGTGTACTTGGTACGGAAGGTGTGGTGACGGACGAGATCATCTCGTCGCTGCATGCAGAATGCCTCAACTTCCATCCCGATATGCTGGATGTGCTGGCTGCGGTGTCTCCCGTATATTACCTGGATAACAAACCCGAGGCCAATCCGGTGGGCATTCCCTGCACACGCATCGAAGCAAAATATAAGCTTATTGTGGGCCGTCCTTCGCTGAAGCGGCATATCATAAACAGTATTGCCGAAAGAGCCCAGATAACCATTGCCGGAATTATTGTCTCACCCCTTGCCCTTAGCGATGCCGTTCTGAACGACGACGAACGCGATCTGGGATGTGCGCTGATTGGTTTTGGTGCCGGTGTTACAACACTTACCGTTTATAAGGGAGGAAAACTGCTGCATCTGTCTGTTATTCCGTTGGGAAGCAATCTGATCACAAGAGATATAACCAGTCTGCATCTGCCGGAAAGCGAAGCCGAAAGGGTAAAACAAACCTACGGAAGCGCTATGATGGATCAGGATAACGACCAATCCATCCAGGTAAGTCAGGCCGACGGCTTGGGTATGCGTGAAATCAAGCTATCGGATCTCAACAACGTGGTTGAGGCACGTATGGGAGAAATTCTTGAGAATGTGTACGCCAGACTGGATGCCATCGAGATGGAGGGAACGTTAGGAGCAGGTATCGTTATTACAGGAGGTGGAGCAGCGTTGAAAAGTCTGCCCGAAGTAATACGCAAGCGCACTAAAATGGAGGTACGTTACGCGGCTACACGCAGAGGGATTGTGGCAAGCGGCGACCTGGAAGCAGGGAATCCTTCGTATGCATCGGCAGTAGGCTTGTTGCTGAACGGAACCGAAAACTGTGCCGGCTTTGTACCGAAAGCGTATGCTGTTGAACCAGAGCCCTTCCTGATTGAGCAGGTAGAGGTAGCGTCCACACCCAAGAGTGAACCCGTCAAGCCTTCAAAACCCAAACCGGAAAAGAAACAGGGCGGGCTATTAAAGAATCTTTCATCGAAGTTTGACAGCATGACACGGAATCTTTTTGATGATAGCGAAGATAAGTCATAAGCAATTGTAATATAATAACTGAACACATGGACGATACAATATTAGAATTCAATTATCCTACGGATAGTCCATCCATCATTAAAGTGATTGGAGTAGGAGGGGGTGGCGGTAACGCCGTAACCCATATGTATAAAGAAGGTATTCATGATGTTACATTTGTATTATGTAATACCGATAATCAGGCGCTTCTCAGATCGGATGTTCCTGTCAAGATAACTTTGGGACGCGAGATTACCCAGGGACTGGGAGCCGGCAATAAACCCGAGCGTGCCATGATGGCTGCCGAAGAGAGCCTTGATGATATCCGGAAGATGCTTAGTGACGGAACCAAGATGGTATTTATTACGGCAGGGATGGGAGGCGGAACCGGAACCGGAGCAGCCCCTGTAATTGCCCGTATTGCCAAAGATATGGGTATCCTTACGGTGGGTATTGTTACCATTCCCTTTGTATTTGAAGGCGAACGCAAAATTATACAGGCGCTTAACGGTGTTGAAGAGATAAGCAAGAATGTGGACGCACTTTTGGTTATCAACAACGAACGCCTGCGCGAAATATATGCCGACCTTTCCATTACCAATGCTTTTGGCAAGGCCGATGATACGCTTACGATTGCAGCAAAGAGTATTGCCGAGATTATTACCCTGCCGGGACTTATCAACCTGGACTTCGCGGATGTGAAAACAACCATGAAAGACGGTGGAGTGGCCCTGATGAGCCGCGGATACGGCGAAGGCGAAGGCCGGGTACGCAAATCTATCGAAGATGCGCTTAACTCGCCGTTGCTTAACAACAACGATATATTCAATGCCAAGAAGATTCTGTTTAACGTTTCCTTCTGCGAAGACACCGAACTTCGTATGGAAGAGATGAACGATGTACACGACTTTATGTCGCGTTTTGGACGGGATATCGAGGTTATCTGGGGTACTACCCTTGATAACTCCCTTGGAAACAAGGTGAAGATCACCATTCTGGCAACCGGATTCGGTGTGGAGGATATTCCTCAGATCGCCGATCGGAGAAGAGCCGAAAACTCGCGGATGTCTGAAGAAGAACTCCGTCAGGAAGAAGATCGCCTGCGTAAGGAGCAGGAAGAGAAGGACCTGATAGACAAATACTACGGAGCTTCCGGTCAGCGGATGCGTCGTGCTTCCACCAGAGCGAAAGCCGTTATTCTCTCTACCGAAGAGATGGACGACGACGCCTTTATCGTATTGATGGAAGAGAATCCTACCTATAGCCGCGATCCGAAGATAATTACCCGTGCCCGTTCCAAAACAACCCGCGAAGAGGTAATAGCGCCGGTTATACAGGAAGAGAGTATCCAGGTAACTGAGAAGAAGGAAACTCCCGAAAACAACGGACCGGTGATCCGTTTCCGTTAATGAATGAACTGTTTGTAAAATAATAAAGATATGAATCTATTTGATCAGGTAAGTGCCGACATTAAAGCAGCGATGCTGGCCAAAGATAAAATCCGTTTGCAGGCATTGCGCGGAGTAAAGAAAGAATTTCTTGAAGCGAAAACAGCCAAGGGAAGCGATGGAGAGCTGAGCGACGAAGCTGCAGTTAAAATCTTGCAGAAGATGATTAAGCAACGCAAGGAAAGCGCAGAGATCTACGTAACTCAGGGCCGTCCCGAGCTTGCTCAGGATGAATTGAGTGAAGCCGCTTGTATCGAAGTATATCTGCCCAAACAGATGAGTGCCGAAGAGCTTGAGCAGGCTTTGAAAGCAATCATCGAGCAGACAGGTGCCGTCGGAGCCAAGGATATGGGCAAGGTGATGGGCATGGCCACCAAAACACTGGCCGGAAAAGCCGAAGGCCGCATGATTTCCGAAACCGTAAAACGCTTGCTGAGCTAATTGCCAGGACCCAATCATACAAAATCCACCGTTCTTAGATGAAAGAACGGTGGATTTTTGGTTTAAAATACTTACCTCGAATATATCTCTTTTCCTTCTGAAATTAGACTAATTGCCTTCTCCAGAATCTCATCCTTTCCGCTTTTAATTCCATTAATTGTTGGCTCAATAACTAAATCCGGTATTATCCCTACTTGTTGAGTCTCTTTTCCGTCCGGATAATATATTCCTAGTGCCGAAAAATTCGTTCTTATTCCACCGGGTAATACTACCTCAGAGATGTTTCCATCGGCTCCGGCAGTCTGACTCCCAATAATTGTTGTGTTGCATCCGGCTCTGAGCGCCATGGCAGTGAACTCGGCCATACTTTGGGTTTCTTCATTTACAAGAACGACTAATTTTCCCTTATATGTATTTCCTACTTTGATGATTCCATCTGCTCTCTCCAAAGTAAACTCTCCGGGATTATTGATATTGGGAGTGGATGACCTGAAAAAAGGAGTATACTTTGAAATAAAATAGGCCCCCAATGAATAAGGTACAAATTCCGACGGGTAATTCCGTATGTCGATTATTATACCCTTTGTATGAGTAAACATCTTCATTATGTCGACCAGGTCCTCTTCTTTTATCGAAGCCAATGTAACATAGCCTATATTCCCACTTATAAGCCTGTAGTAGGGTGACGAATTATTTTTTCTGTAATCCATTGTATATAGGTTCAGCATATTGCTAGAAAAATTCAACCTTTCATGTCTTGTTTTACCGGACGAGATGTATATTATATCTGCATACTTATCATAAGAACGTAGTAAATCCATACTAATATTCCGAAGCATACTTTTTTGGTTGGATGAAGGATAATATCGCTTAAGACTGTCAACAATAAATTCAATGCTTTTCCCATTAATGTGAGTAATAATATCTCCAATTTTTAATTTTTCCCCTTGAGTATATTCTGGATCATAATCTACTACTACAAGCTTGTTCTCGACAAATTTAACTCTGTATGGTGTAAAGTTTGATCCTCTCCATGCTGCAATTTTATTAAACTCTTTCATTACTCCTCCGTGGGTATCATCTATTTCCGTGATAATGGAGAGAACAGCCTGTTCGTATTCAAGTTCATTTTTTGCCGAAATAAATAATGGAATATATTCATCCAAAACTTTATTCCAGTCCTTTCCTGTTAAATATTTATACGGATAGAAATATTGAATTATTGTCCAATATTTGAATAAAGCTAATAGCCTGAATCCTGTATCGGGATAATCCATTCTCGAATAAGCATTCTCGTGACAAAATTCAGGGTTTCCAACAAGGGTAGTTCTTATATAGTATTTCTCACCCTGATATCTATTCAGATAGATCTCTCTGATCTTATTTCTTAAATCAGAATCGATATCTCCGTTTTCAAACCAGGATAAATCAGGTTTAAGAATTGCATCTGAAGGTGTTGTCTCACAAGTCCGACAAACAGGTATACTGCCGTATTGCTTTATCCATCTTAGAAGTAAATGATCTCTTTCTTCATTATTTCTAATTTTCAAATAATCCGGAAGGATGCGAAATAATTCATAATCCCAATTATAGTCACCTCTGGCTATAGATGGATGATGGTATTTTAAAAATCCCCATATTCTACCCAATAATGCCAGATTGGCTAAGGTTTGATTATCCGTATAATGCAATGTAATTCTTGATCCGGAATCAAATTCGTTGTCGCTTTCATTATATTTTTCAATTGCTTTGAATATCCGGGGCTTAAGATATCTTATTTTCTTTCCATCAATTGTTATACTCAGGTTGTCTAACCACATTTTTCCTTTACCTACTAATATTCCACCAACTACGGTTTGTTTTGTTTTAGAAGGCTTCATATCTAATGTAATTTCGTATCTACTCCAATTGGTGGAGCCTGTTATCCCCTTTTGATGCATATTGTTGAGTCCTATCTGAGGATCTATTCTCATCCATAGTCCGGCGTATCCGTCTGTTACATTCTCTGTTTTTATATACCCGGCTAAAGTTATCTGTTTTCCTTCATAGATGTCGGGAATTCTAAGACCCCATGTTTTGTAACCGGGATTACTTCCTGAATATTCAATTGATACTGAAAAATTACCGTGGTAAGTAGTTGTGGAATCAATCCCGATTACATAATCGGGATAACCACTATTTATCCAATCAGTTGGATATCCATTACTCACTTGTTCGAAGTCAAGATTATAGTTTCTTTTCTCATCAGTAAGGCACGAACAAGACAGCACAATTAGAATAAATAATAGTATCCCGATTATGATTCTCATGTTGAGGAGGTTTTATTGCGTTGAAATTCAGGCTTTCAACAGGTATAGTACACTCCTGCCGCTACCTACTTTTTCGAGCTTGTTTTGTTCGATCAGTTTCTTTATATCGGCCAATGCAATTTCCTTCGAGCACTGGTTAATTGCCATACAACGACTTGTAGAGATAGCGCGGGTCACCTGCAGTTCGTTCAGTATTTGCCGGAGTCTTTCTTCTTCAGTCTTCACCTCTTTCTTTTCCGATGTTTTCCGTTCCAGGGTCATGGAGCTTAAAGCCGACTTCATAGCTGGCGAGCAACGGAAATTGACGTTCTTAAAACTAATAGATCCCGATCTTATCTGAGATTCTTTAGTAACTCCCGCCGGACATTTCAGCGAAACGGAATAATGCCCCAATCCATCCAGATTTACATTCTTACCGTTCTTAAGATGCGTTATAATAAGCGACGTAAAAGCCTCCAGCATCCCCTTGACATCTGCCGAACAGAATGACGACTGGTTTGATATTTCCGTAGCAAGATAGTTGATATCCACCGTCATGGAAGGTACAATCCGTGCATGTAATTCACCTTTACTCTCTTCCCCATTTGTTGGGGGATTTTTATACAACCTGTAGTTAGCAGCCATACATATATATTTAATTGTTGATCCTATTGTAACTAATCGATTTTATGCCGAACTGCTAATCGTTGGACCTAGGTCTACTTTTCGTTGGACCATGGTTGAGATATCGTTGGACCCAGGTCAATATATTGTTGGACCTAGGTCCAACGATTAGTTGTTCGTTTGTAAAGATACTAATTATATAGTCAACATCACTAGTTCTCCATTGTATTCTTGCTAATTTATTCCTTATATTTTCTAGAGCGCAGCAATGACTTTTTACAACTCACAATCCAAGATCATTTATTCGCTATTGACATTTTTTATGATTAATTTATTAAATAGCTTGTGCTATTAATAAATTAATTGATACATTTGGGGCGACTAGTATTAGTTAACTTGTATCAATCTTTAATACTAATGTGATGAAAAACACCCGATTGCCTATTTTAGGTCACCAATTCAATTCCATTCAGTGGATTTTTCTTTTTGTATTTATGTTTCTTTTCTCTGCCTGTAGTCATGAAGATATAACGCATAAAGACTTGAATCAAGGGCTTACACTTGTTTCAACCTTTTTAATTGTGAGTATCGTTTTCATTTCAAAAGAACTTAATCATACCCGTGCAAAATTAAAGGAAAAAGAGAATGCTCGTGTTATTAATCTTTCGAAAGAAGATTTACGTGAGATAAACTTTATTCAAACTGAAATTTACTTGAAGCTTAAAGAAATAAGTAGCGACGAAAAAGGGAAAATGATGACCCAGGAAGACTGGATCACCTTGGAACTGGAACTAAATACTATATATAACAACTTTGCGGTACGCTTAAAAAGCTGCTGTGAGCAAATTTCCGAAACAGAACTACGCATTTGCTATCTCCTTAAAGCAGGCTTTTCTGTAACTTCCATCGCAAAAATTATAGGCAGAACCAAATCGGCTGTCTCCATGAGCCGAAAAAGATTATTGGAAAAAATAAACCGTTGCGATTGCCCTGCAGTTGATTTAGATGATTTTATATCGACAATTTAGCAGTAAAAGTCATTTGTGACCAATTAGTGAATAATAGTGAACAAAAAGTGAACAACTTTATTGCTTTTGCACCAGATATTGTGCTCATCTTTGAAAAAAATAATTTGCTTTTGTTAAAACCTTCTACATTGCATATAAAGATAATTAAGTGATAGCGTTCAGATTAATTTGTTAGTAGACATTTAATGATTGACAAATTAATTTGCAATTTAAATAGTGAAAATTTTGAATCTATGAAAGTTTATCGAGTTTTATTACCAATTGATTCATATCAAAATAGGGAGTGTAAAATTAGCAATATTAATTCAGAAATATTAGAGTATGAATTTTTGCATTGTTTGACTTCTGATGTTTTGATTGATAATGACTTTCATAAGTATTGTTATGGATTTCAGTTAGTTGATTCTGAAATATTTGAATATGTTACACATAGAGAAATTTGGCGCGATTTCTTAAATTCTAATGAAGAGTATTGCTTAATTGTTTCAAGTAATGTGTTTTTAGATGTTTCATATTCCGAATTATTAAATTCTGTTTTATCAATTTCAAATGATTTTGATGTTTTTTTTCCTTATGATGTGCCACAAGCGAAAGATGAAAAAAATAAAAATTCAAAAAAAACATTGAATTTTAATATACGCGAGCAAAAAATATTAGAGCCATATAGATTAGGATACAAATGGGGAAATTCGATATATTTTATAAGCAGAAAAGGTGCGGAAATATTATTTAATATTAACGTTATTAAAGATAGGCTTGATAATGAAATTTGTAATTTATCATTAAATAATAAATTGAATGTCTATTATGAAAATGTTCCATGGATGAAAATAAATCAGATTGATTGGAGTGAATGGCCTGCACGTATACAATCAATTTGGAATATGGTTATAGAATTAAGCTCTTGGACTACAGAGGCAAAAAAAAGAGTAAGAAAAATTTTATGCATCATTAGTTGTGTTGCTATAAAACTGAAAATTGAAATTATATTACAGGGAGGAAGTCTTCTAGGTTTTATTCAACATGGTGGGATTATGTACTGGGATGATGATGTAGATCTAGGAATTTATGAAGAAAGTCTTAACCCTTTTTTTGAAATATTAAAAACCTATAAAGATGTTGCTTTTGGTGAATTTATAGAGCCAGGAAGCCAAAAAAAATATTTTAAAATATGGTTTAAAGATGGAGAAAGTATAAATAGCTTTGAATATACGTTCCCATTTGTAGATATCTGGATATACAATAAGAAAGAAAATGATTTGGTTTTTTTAAATGGGATTATTTGTCCAAATTCAGCTCTACAAAATTATATTAAAATAAGATTTGAAGGTAGTATTTTTTATATTCCAAGTAATTCTCTAGAAGTTTTAGATAGTCGGTATGCTTATTGGAGGAATAGAATTGTTATTTATTCTTGGAGTCATAAGCGAGAAAAACCATACTTCCCTTCATTGAGTATTCCCATTTTAACGAATGAGAATGGTACTATGATAGCCTTTTCAAGAGACTGTTGTTTATAATTATGTCTGATTGTTAAGTGTATTGCGTTATAATTACTTAAAATATTTACATAGTATATGTTAGCTAATAAAACATTATTATCAAGAATAGCGAATTATTTAATTATTAATGCTAGTTCTGTTAATCATCTTGGCTTATATCATGGGAAAATGGGATTAGTTCTTTTTTTTGAACACTATGCAAGGTATACAGGAATTAATTTTTACGAGGATTTTGCAGAAGAATTACTAAATGATATATGCGAAAATATCAATAGTGATTTGTCTATAGATTTTGAAAATGGATTAACTGGAATTGCTTGGGGAATTGAGTATCTAGTACAAAATGAGTTTATCGAAGGTAATACAAGTGATATATTATTTGAAATTAATAAAATAATAATAGAACGAGATCCTTTAAGAATGCAGGATGTCTCATTTAATAGAGGGATATTAGGAATTGCTTATTATTTTGCATGTCATATTAGTATGGTAAAAGATAACATGTCTCAATATTATTTTAAATATCTATATGAAATGAAATGTGCACTTGTAGTCAATCGCATTAAATTCAATGAAATAAAAATATATAAACGTATTTATCCTTTTTATAAATTAATAAACAGCGGTGAAGTTTATTGTAAAATTAAATGCCAATTTCCTCAGGATTTATTAAATCCGGTATCGATTGACTTATTAGAAAGGAAAGAATTATCTTCTTTTCATTTAGGGCTTCATTTAGGATTAGCTGGTATTGGATTAAATGAAATGTTAAAATGAAAAATATTTATATTATAAATACTTGCAGCAGATCTCTAATTTATGGGATTGGAACTTATACTAAACAATTAATTGATGTTCTATTGTGTACATCAAATAATATAACAGTAGTTACATTATTTGATGATCAGAACAATGAAATACAGGTTAATCATTTAAAAGGTGTAAGATATATTAGTATTCCAAATCCGAGGAATGCACCTTTATCTATAAGAGAAAGATCCGTGTATCTAAGGAATGTTTATTATTCTCTTTTACAGTATATAAATATTAATGAAGAAATAATATTTCATTTTAATAATCTTTATTTAAAAGAGCTTGGGACAATGTTTAAGAATAATCTTAAATGTAAAATAATTGCTACTTTGCATTTTACAGATTGGGGACTTAGTTTGAAAGGTAATAAAGCTGAACTTTTAAGAATATTACAACAGTCTGATTCAGATGACGATTTGAAAATTAAGCAGAAGTTTGACGCTGAATATTTTTTTATGAATTATATTGCAGATTACATAATAGCTATTGCAACTCACTCTTTTGAAACTTTGACTGCAATTTATAAAATTCCAAAAGAAAAAATTTCACTAATTCCTAATGGAATAAAAGATGTTTTCAATATTATATCTTTTAAGAATAGAAATAGTACTAAAATATTTTTTAACATTCCAGTTAATGATAAAGTCGTAATATTCGTGGGCCGGTTAGATTCAATAAAAGGTTGTGAATATTTGATTGAATCATTTAAGAAAGTTTTAGAGAAAAATAGTAATGTGAGGTTGATTATAGTTGGAGACGGAAACATCTCAAAGTTAATGTATATTTCATTTCCATATTTGACTAGAATTGTGTTTACAGGAAGGCTGTCAGAATCTGACCTCTATAAATTATATTCTATTGCAGATCTTGGCGTAGTTCCTTCATTGCATGAAGAATTTGGATATGTGGCTATTGAAATGATGATGCATGGCTTACCAATTATTGCAAATAATACTACTGGATTAAGTGAAATTATTAATGATAAATATAATGGAGAGTTAATTGATTTAAAAGTAGATCATTCAATATCTGTATTATCAAATAGAATAATACAGATATTGAATGATCCTATTGCATGTAAACGATATTCTCATAACGGAAGAATGACCTTCTTGGAAAAATATTGTCTAGAGGTATTTAATGATAATATTAATAAATTTTATGAAAGAATATAAATTATAAAATTATGAGTAATAAAAATAACATTTTAACAGATGTGTTAGATGTGTTGAAAGTAAAGTATACAAAGGAGTATTTGAATACATATTTTGAGAGTTTTCCTTATCGAAATAGTTTGTATGGATTATCAATAATCTTATCAAGATACAAAATTTATAATACAGCTTTAAAAATTAATGATAAGCAAGATTTTATTAATAATATATCTGAACCTTTTGTCGCATTTCTTAATAATGACTTTGTTGTTGTTGAAAAAATTAATAGTGTTGATGTTGTATATCTAAGAAGTGGTAAAAGAAGAAAAATTTCGATAAGCGATTTTTTGAATAATTGGTCGGGTATTGTCCTAACTATTGAGAGATCCAAATTCTCAATTGAACCAGATTATCTTTTTAATTTCCGTCATTTTAGAATTTTAAAAATAAATAAACTCATATTCTTTTTTTGTATAATCTTTTTTGTTACAAACTATGTGCGTAATTATAATTTTAGTGTAATTACGTTAGTAATAGCTAACGCTTTAGGGGCGATAGTGAGCTACTTGATTATATTAAAAGAACTGCAAATTTATAATCGAATTGGAGAAAGTATATGCAATTTGTTAAATAATAAGGATGGATGTAATAATAGTAAGAAAAATATAATTACAAATTTGGATAGTTTTATACGATTGAGTGATATAGGTGTTGGATACTTTATAGCAAATATTTGGATTTTATCTTTTTGTTCTTATTTATATTATTATTGTATTTTAATCAATTTTGTCTCAATCTCATTTACATTTTGGAGTATTTTATATCAAAAATATTACATTAAACAATGGTGCATATTATGTCTAGTCGTTCAACTTTTAATTTGGCTTATTTTTTTCATTAATATGTCCTTAGGATATAATCTTTTTCAGGAAATGAATATTTATTATCTAATCTATACTGGAATTATATATATATTTTTTATTTTATTAGTAAAATTCATAAGAGATCATTTAGTAAACAATTTTGTTTTGAAGAAATATAAGATTGAGTATAATAAAATTAAAATGGATGAAAATATCTTTAAATTATTGTTGGTTAATAATTCTAAGATTGAAGTTGATGCTTTAACATCATTTATACAACTTGGAGATCCTAATGCGAGTAATATGTTAACAGTTGTACTCGGTTTACATTGTAAGTCGTGTTCAATTGTACATAAAAAAATTTGTAAGTTACTTGATGATGCTTTTAGTTATTATAGAGTTAGATATATTTTTGTTGTTCCAAATGAAGACTTAAACATATATTCCAAAATGTTAATTTCAGTGTATTTTAAAAAAGGAGTAAAGGCTTTCGAATTACTGCTTGATGAGTGGTATCAAGTAGGAAAAGAAAGACAAAATGAATTGTTAATTCAAAATAATTTTGATCCTCAAGATGAAAAGATAATTGAAGAATTTAATGCGCATATGGATTTTGTTAATCAACAAAAAATTAATATTACACCAACCATTTTTTTTAATGGTTATCAACTTCCGTCATTATATGATATAGACGATTTGGTGTATTTTTCTAAAGTTAGTATAAATTAACAGTTTTGTTTGATGTGATGCTGTAGTACATCAAAGCATTAGTAATAATATCTACAGCTAATTAAAAATTTATTATGTATGAAAAAGTTGGGTAGAATTAATGTGAACTTTAATTCAGAAATTCTTTCTAAAGATGAGCAAAAGCAGATTATTGGCGGTGGTTTTGATTGTTGGAGATCTGGTAGCCCCGGATCAACACCCTTTTCTACTATAGAAGCTGCGATTGCCTATTGTCAAGTTTGGGTTAGTTTAGGACAAGACTGCAAATGTTATAATGATAGCTATGGCGGATATTATTAATATATTTGACACTATGTTCAATATAATAATGCTCGAACTTTAGAAAAATTATTTTCAGAATTAAATATAATTACTTAGAAGTATATTCATTAGAATGACTTGCTTTTAAGTAATTATTAAAAAAATAAATTACTAAAAGCAAAGATTAAATCGCTATGAATTTTCAACTCAAAATATTTGTTTTTATTATAATTAAGACATTTCCTCTTTTAGGACAAAAAATAATAAATATTGCTTTTGCTAAAGCAAAGTATGAAAAAGTTAATATAAACAAGCTTTTTGATCAAATTGGTTATGTTCAATTGGACCTAACTTCAAAGTCATTGATGAAAAATATAAATGCGACTTATTACCTTTCGGATAAGTATATTAAAGCTGTGAATTTTTTTCGAAGGGCTTATTGGGTTGATAGAAAGTCTGGTAAATTTATAAGAGAAGTTAGCCGATTTGGACCTGGCCCAAATGAATATTCTTTTAGAATGATTAACTATTATGGTTTTGATGAAATAAATGAAATTCTCTTTGCTGATGAATGGAAAATGGAAAGGATTTGATATAAATTCAAATGAAGTTGTATTAATTATTAAGAAGCCTCCATATAAAAATCAAAAAAACAATCTTACAATTTATTCGCCTTGGTATTTAAGTAAAGACAAATATGTGAGTTTTGTAAATAATCAGACAGGTAAAGGTCTGGTTAAATTGGTTATTTATAATAGAGAAGGAGTTGTTATAAAATCATTTACTAACGATAAACAATACGAGGATGTAAATCCTGAGAAGTCTTTTGATTATGGAATTTTTTTACTAATATAAGAATGTTACTTATTTTAAAGTGGTCGGCTCTAATAACACAGTATTTTCTGTAAGTGAAAAAGGAATAATCCCTCATATAGTGTTTAATTTGGGAGATAAAGAACCTTCTTATACAAATAGAGAAGACAAAAATTGTTCAAAGACAAATTCTTTGTTGATTTTGTTAGAGAAACAGATTCTTATGTTTTTTTAATTATTATACGTTAGCTAATTATTATAGCCAACGTGTTTATTATACTGGCTATTTTGATAAAAAAGTAAGCAAACTTATATATGTAATAATTGTAAAGAGAAATCAGGTTATTATAAAAATAATATACCACCTATGATCCCCAAATATATTACAGCTAAAGGTGAAATGTTATTAGTAATTGATCCTTCCGAGTTGATTGAATATATTGAAAAAGAAAGGAATCCGGATAAAAAAATACAGCAAATGGCAGTAAATGCTTGTGAATATGATAATCTGATAATAGTTTTGGCGTATTAACTAATTTCAATAAAGCATAAAAGAATACTTAAATTTATGATAGAATAATTTATAGCTTTAGAAACGGTATATGTATGAAGGGTAAAATTAAAGTATATTTTCAGCTAGACGCCATGGACTGTGGTCCAACTTGTCTTCGCATGATTGCGAAACACTATGGTCGTAGTTATTCCTTGCAGGGGCTTCGGGAGAAATCGTCTATTACCCGTGAAGGGGTGTCGATGCTGGGGATTAGTGAAGCGGCTGAAAGTATTGGGCTTCGGACTTCAGGGGTGCGTATTACGTATGAGCAGCTTCGGGATGAGGCTGTAAAGCCTTGTATTCTACATTGGAATCAGAATCATTTTGTGGTTTGCTATAAAATAAAAAAAGGAAAGATTTATATTGCTGATCCGGCATCGGGGCTGGTGGTGTATACGGAAGAGGAGTTTAAGCGGTGCTGGATAAGCACGAAAGTAAATGGAGAGGATACAGGTACGGCTTTACTGCTGGACCCCGGGCCGGATTTTTATGAGTTGGAGGAGGAAAAAACCGCTGTTAAACGTGATTTACGCTTTTTCTTTCGTTACCTGACTCCGTATAAAAACCAGTTCGTTCAGCTGATTCTGGGAATGGTTACAGCCAGTATCCTGCAATTGATTTTGCCCTTTCTTACTCAATCGTTGGTTGATACGGGTATCCGGGATGGGAATTTGTCATTTATCACACTTATTCTAATTACGCAACTGGCCATTTTTGTAGGGAAGTTATCGGTGGACTTTATTCGCAGCTGGATATTGCTTCACATGAATACCCGGATCAACATTGCTCTGATCTCTGATTTTCTAGCCAAACTGATGCGGCTTCCTTTGCACTTTTTTGATACCAAGATGATAGGGGATATTATGCAGCGTATTGGAGATCACGGACGAATTGAGTCATTTCTTACGGGCTCTTCTATTAATACGCTTTTCTCGTTTGTAAATTTTATTGTGTTTGGATTTGTGCTTGGATATTACGATTTAACGATTCTGGCTTTATTTTTATTGGGTAACGGGCTTTACGTGGCCTGGATTCTTGCTTTTATGCGGTATCGGCGCGAGTTGGATATCAAACGTTTTGCACAGGCTGCAGGGGAACAGAGTAACTTGTATCAGCTGATAACCGGGATGCAGGAAATAAAACTTAACAATTGCGAAACACAGAAGCGATGGCAGTGGGAGCGTATTCAGGTAAAATTATTCAAAATCAGTATGAAGGGATTGGCTTTGGAACAATACCAGCAAATCGGATCGGTATTTTTTAATCAGACAACCAATATCTTGATCTCTTTCCTTGCCGCACGTGCTGTGGTAGAGGGATATATGACACTGGGTATGATGATGTCTTTAAGTTATATTGTGGGGCAGCTTACTTCTCCCATTGAGCAGTTCATCACCTTCGCCCGATCGTTTCAGGATGCAAAGATCAGCCTGGAACGCCTGGGTGAAATTCATCAACGGGAAGATGAAGAACAGAATATATCTCTAAAGCTTAAAGAGCTTCCGGATGATCGCACATTAAAACTGGAGAACTTGTCTTTTAGCTACGATGGAGCCGACCGCGACTATGTATTGGAGAATATCAATCTTACCATACCTGAAAACAAGGTGACTGCTATTGTGGGAGCGAGTGGTAGTGGAAAGACAACGCTGATTAAGTTGCTGCTTGGGTTTTATGAACCAAACAAGGGATTTATCAAATTAGGAGAAACTCCCTTGAAGCATTTAAATCCGCATATGTGGCGCAGTAAAACCGGCTCTGTTATGCAGGATGGATTTATATTTTCCGACTCTATCGCCGGAAATATTGCTGCCGGGCAGGAGGTAATAGATCCGGAACGTTTACGCCATGCGGTTACGGTGGCAAACATCCGCGATTTTATTGATTCGCTTCCGTTGGGGTATAATACAAAAATAGGTATGGAAGGCAATGGAATCAGTCAGGGCCAGCGGCAACGGATGCTTATTGCTCGCGCTGTATATAAAAATCCGGAGTTTATTTTCCTGGATGAGGCTACCAATGCACTGGACGCCAACAATGAAAAGGAGATAATGGAGCACTTGAATGAGTTTTATAAAGGTAAAACTGTGGTGGTAGTGGCTCATCGACTCAGTACGGTACGGGATGCCGACAAGATTGTAGTTCTTGATGGGGGTAAGATTGTTGAGGAGGGCACACACCAGGAACTTACTGCAACAAGAGGAAAGTATTATCAGCTGGTGAAGAATCAGCTTGAACTTGGACAATAAGACGGAACAACACAAATGGAAGAAGAAAAGAAATACAAAGAGATTGAGCTGAGGAGTGAAGAGGTGCAAGAGGTGATGGGGAGAGTTCCGCCGTGGATATTGCGCTGGGGCATTGCTGTGTTATTTGGAATTCTGCTTATCTTGCTTTGCGTAAGTTTCTTTTATCGTTATCCGGATGTCATTACTGCTGAGGTTACCATAACGACTGTAGATCCTCCGGTAAGTATTATCGCTCGTGCTACAGGTAAGCTGGACAAGATTTATGTTGAGAATAATAGTCAGGTGTCTGCTGATGTTCCTTTGGCGGTTATCCAGAATCCGGCCCGTACGGAAGATATACTTTGGTTGTCTTCGCAGGTTAGTGAATGGATTACTTCAGGAAGTGATCTGCTAATGGCTCGCCAGCGTTTTGGAGCTCGTCCTCTTCAGCTGGGAAGTGTTCAAGGGGCTTATTCTCTTTTTCTTACCAGTTTGCAGGATTACAGGGATTATAAATCGCTAAATTACTATCCTCAAAAGATTGCCTTTCAGCAAAAGCAACTTAGTATGCAACACCAGTATTACGGAGGAGTGGTGGAGCAGAATAAATTGACAGAAGTTCAGTCTGAGTTGGCCCGATCGATGTTTCAGCGTGATTCGGCTCTTTATCAAAGGAAAATACTCTCAGATGAGGATTTTGAAGTTTCAAAGAACAGTTATCTGCAAAGTAGGCAAACTTCTTTGTCTGTGAAGGCTTCTGCAAAACAGTCGGAAATGCAGTTAACACAAGGTAAAGAGACGTTACTTGACTTACAGCAGCAGTCGTCTGAACTGGAGAATCGCTATATGCTGGCTTTACGTACCGCTACAGAGCAATTAGTTACGGCTATTAAATCTTGGGAACGGGATTACCTGATGGTGAGTCCCATATCCGGGACTGTAAATCTGATGGGTGTGTGGAGTAACAATCAGAATGTGTTAACCGGTGAAACTATTTTTACCATTGTTCCCGCCGCACAACACCAGCCAAAAGGAAAAGCGTTGCTTCCAGTACAAGGTTCGGGAAAAGTTAAGGTTGGCCAGCGGGTAAATGTGAGACTCAACAACTTCCCTGATCAGGAATTTGGTTATCTGATAGGCCGGGTAGAAAGTATTTCCAATATCCCTACACCTGAAGGTTTCTATGTGCTCGAGATTGTATTCCCATCCGGGTTGACAACCAATTACGATAGGCTGCTTCCTTTAACCCGCCAAATGGCAGGAAGTGCAGAAATCATTACCGACGATCTCCGCCTGATTGAACGCTTCCTGATGCCAGTCCGTAAATTAATACAAGACCAACGAAGCCGAAAATAAGCTTATTGAATCATCCAAAAAGTGAAGGATAATTTGAAAAGTGAAACCAAAAGTGAAGGATATTTTCGAAAATTCGCTGTGAGAAGATAGCATAGAATATGCAATACTGTTTTTGTCAGTATCAATAAATTATTTACTGAATTGATAATTAATTTTTACTTTTTATCTAATTTGTAAAATAAATTCGTATCATTGCATCTAACAACCTATTATACTTGGTTTTATGAAATAAATATAAACACAGCTTTTAATATCCAAAAGCAAAACTGCCAGGTTTTATGCGGTACTGTCCGATTGAGAGGACCATTGATTGGTTAAAATCTTTGTTATGCAAACCATATATTATATACGCAATGAAAAAAATACTTTATCTGTTTATTACATTATTTGTTATTTCTGAAGGTTTTTCCCAGAGAAAAATAGATCTATATGGTAATTTGAATAATACAAAAACTACACCTTTAAGCATGGTTGCCAAGAATATTAAATATATTCCATTGGAGACTAAAAATGAATGCTTGATGAGTGCTGAACTACAAATCTATTATGAGGGAAGTTTCATTTTTGTAGGAGATCAGAAAACACAAAGTTTTTATAGATTCGATAGTGAAGGTAAGTTCCTTAATAAAATTGGGAATAAAGGAAATGCACCGAGTGAATATCCTGATGCCTTGTTCTTCCAAATAGATAATACAGAAAGAAAAATATATGTAGTAAGTAGTCAGTCCCGTTGTTTATATAAATATGAGTATAACGGGACTTTTATTGAAAAGATACCAATGGAAGCTACAAGTTGGACCATAGATTTTTTTAATAATAACATTGTCTATTACAATTTTCAATATAACAGGATTAAAAGAAAAAAGGACGTCTTTGAGTTGTTCCAAACAGATAAGAACGGAAAGGTATTAAATAAAATACCAACAACAGTGAAAGATGAGAAAGACGATGTATTGTTATTTGACCTTCCTTTTTTTTATAGTTATAACAATCAACTATTTTACAAAAATGCAGTACAGCCTTACGTATATAGAATTGATAATGTATTTAAAATTAATCCTGTTTATGAAATCGTTACAGGCGGATTAAAGAACAAGCATGAGCCTGAGGACTATAAGAATTTGAAAAAATATGCTGATAAAATTGGTGTGAGAAATATTTTTGAGAACCAGCACTATCTTTTGATTACCTATGTATATAAAGATAAATTTAGATATCTTTTAGGGAACAAAGCAAACTGGACTTTCAACAATGTAGTTGATAACACAAACGAAAGTGGATTCATTGACGATTTAAAAAACGGCCCACGATTCATGCCCGTAAATCATATCGGATCCAAACTAAACTGTCTTATTTCAATTGTCTCAGCCGAAGATATGAGTGAATATGATATTATAAAGAATTTAAATACGGACGACAATCCAATAATTGCAGTCGCTTTTATTAAATAAATACACTTTGTAATGACAAAGTTTGCTCCTGTATTTATACGAATGATGTGGTCGCGTAAATGAAGTCTCTGTCATTAGTGGCATAGTATTTGGAATACATTATAAGTGAAAAACATTATTTCTGTTTTATACTGCTATTATGGATTCGTATGCTTTAAAAGAACAATTGGAAAAAGCCCTTTCCCAACCAGATAAACTGAATCCGGAAATGCGCAAGAAGATTAAGGATCTTAATAACAGTATCACAGAAGATGATAATAATATCGTCTTTATTGGAAAATTGAAAGACTGAGATCGATAATGTAATATGAAACAATAGTGTAAATTATAATACCTTAAATATAATAGTTATGAATAGATTAGCTGCAATTTTAGTTTTAGCTTTAGGACTCTTAAGCTGCAACACGCAAAATAAATCTACAGAAGCAAGTGCCGATGAGATCTGGCCCATTACCATTGATATGACTTCTGCAGAGCACATTGATACACCTATCAAGCTTTCTCAAATTGCTACAAATATTGAATATATTTCTTTGAGTGAAGAGCCATTAATTGATGATATTGCTTATTCGCCTATTCGGATATTTGATGATACTCTTTATTTGGATGGTGATAATATATTTAAATATACCCCTGATGGTAAGTTTATAAAAAAACTATTTCCTGAGGGGCCTGGTCCAGCAGAAGCAAAAAAAAATAGAGTTGTACAAGCTGCTTTTAATTCAAAAGACAGATATGTTACTTTTAAAAATGAAATCGGAGACACATATAAATCGTATTCTTTTAACGGTGATTACTTGGGTGAAAGGATAGCCTATGATACAGCGAATATAGATCTAAGAACATACTTTCTTAACAACCAGATTTATGAGCAACGCAGGTATGGTCCTTTTAAGAAGAATGAGATATTAAATATTATTGGCCCCTATATCTTTTATGCTAAAGATCTCCATACTGATTCAATTACATATCGCTATGCTAATCCCTTACCTGAGACTAATGCAATATACAGGGGAGTACGTTTGGAATTAGATGTTGAGATGAGATACATTCATATAGATTCTTTACTTTGGTTTAAATATCTTGCTATTGATACTCTATATGCAACATCTGACTTAAAAAACATTAAACCTATGTATATTTTCAAAACAGACGATTCATTTATGGATGTGAATTGCTATGCTCATTTGAGGGTTGGAGATTTAAAGGAAAAAGAGTTTAATAGCAAAAAAAAGTTTGGAGGAATATTGCCTCTTTTCAACAATAGTTTATTGTATACAGTAAATGAAGAGTTAGGATTTGCTGATTCTTCCGGTAAAACAGTCGGCTATACTAAGGAACTGGTACAAAATGATTTGGATAAATATCTTAAACATATAGATTTGGCAACCATAATATATCAGGGAACCTTTAGTATATATAAAGGAAATATGTATTTCTTAGTAAATGCATCATCATTCTTTGAAGATGGTTCTTCTTCTCCATTTCCAAATTTAACAGAAGATAGTAATCCGGTTGTTGTTAAACTAAAATTAAAATAATAATAGAGCTTGGTTATAATCAAAAATAGGAAAGCAATTTGATAATGATTTTATCCTGTCCACTTATAAGATTCAATTAATAATATCTAATGAGATAACTGTCGGATTTAGGTTTGCATTGTCCAATTTTGAGAGCTATTGGTTGGTTTAAATATTTGACCTGAAAGAAATAATACCTTAAATATAGTAGTATGAATAGATTAGCTGCAATTAAAAGAAATTGCCGCAACACTTCACGAAGAATCAAACCCCGTAATTATGTTGATAAAACATAAGAAATAAACTCTCCATTAAATAGATAAGTTAGATCATTAAATTATACTATCCCCTTCCATCCTGTACGTGGTACAGTGGAAGGGGATAGTAAAGGGAATGTGTATTTCCATTGAATACTTTTACTAATTATTCCTTCGGTTTTATGAGCATAATTACGGGATTATCCTCTTCTTTTAAATTGGAAGCTATTTCTTTCAACCGGCCTTTTAGTTGCCCTTTTTCATTGGCATCCAAGAGGTACGAAGGCTCCAATAGTACGGAGTAAGCCACTTCCCCATTGATTGGACAAGCAGACAAATCCTCTTTTCGTTCATCAAAATCAGCATTATAAACTATTGATCGATACATTTTGCGTTCCTGTTTGTCGTATACAAGATCCACAGTTGGCATTTCCTGATTCTTTTCGAAATCACACTCCTTTTTTACAGTCTGCATAAAATAAAAACGATCAGAAAGAAAACCGGGGAAAAGAAACACTTCCGGTGTCATAGCCTGTACGGAAGGTGTTCTGACTATAAACGGGCGGAGGTTCGCATTCGGTTGATGTATATACACGGTATCAGACGATGGTTCAGACAATACCCAATTTCCGCGATATGAAGAAATGAAACTATTCTTAGGTGCAC
>Ga0209639_1001544_pt1 | contig 22021 bp, 19 predicted proteins | sample EPASupsiteHSE605_FD_187268 | JGI IMG/M metagenome (GOLD analysis project Ga0209639, IMG submission 187268) | Bioremediated contaminated groundwater from EPA Superfund site, New Mexico - Sample HSE6-05 (SPAdes) (version 2) | ecosystem: Environmental > Aquatic > Deep subsurface > Groundwater >...
GGTTTCAGCTGGACTTATAGAGATAATGATATAATCCCGTTTATGAATAAAGTTTTCCCGGAAGCGCAATCTTTTCAAAAGATTGCGTCTTCCCCTGTTATATACGAAGGGATAACGAAAGATCAAAACGGTAAAGAAGAAAAAACGGGTTACGTTGTAATTGAGCAAGCTGTTGCTTATGGCGGGCCAATCAAAATGGTCACCGGAATTAATCCGCAAGGAAAAATTGTTGGGACGGTCATTGCTGCACACAAGGATACACCATCCTTTATCGATAAGGTCATCGACCAGAAATATCTGGAGAGGTTTATAGGGAAAGATATCACGGACCCTCTGTCGATTGATAAAGATATAGACCGTATATCGGGCGCTACCTTTTCTTCCCGCGGGATAGCCAAAGCGGTTTCCCAGGGCAGCCATGCCGTAGCCAGGGAGCAATTCGGGCTGGATGTGAAGGATGAAGTTCAACCGTTTAAGTTCGGGTCAAAGGAAATATCCGTCATAGCGTTGGTCATCCTGATGGTGATTGGCGTGGCATTCAAACAAAGAAAACTGCGCTGGGTTGCCCTTTTAGGAAGTTTAGTCTTCATTGGGTTCCAATACAATACACCGATTTCTCTGGCAAATATTGCCGCACTATTAATGGGGAATTTCCCGTCTATCCGTGAAAATCTGGTTTGGTATATCCTCTTAATCGGAATCCCGGTGATCACCTTTATAATAGGAAAGAATTTTTACTGTTTCTGGCTTTGCCCGTTTGGCGCTTTGCAGGAAATCACGGCAAAAGTGGGCGGCGGTAAATTCAAATGCTGCAATAAAGCAATCGAAGCGAAAGCGGCTAAATTAAGGTATATACTCATCTACTTGGCACTCATAGGCGCATTCCTGACGAAGTCACCAAGTTTTGCCGGTTATGAGCCATTCGCTACTTTATTTGGACGGCAGGGGTTCGGTATCCAGTGGCTTATTTTGCCGGTCGTGTTTTTTACTTCTTTCTTTATCAGCAGGTTCTGGTGCAGATTTTTCTGTCCGGGGTTGATACTCAATGAGATCATCTTGCGTCCCAGGAAATATATCATGGGGATCTTAGAAAAAGGGATCTATAAAAAAGCAAAATTGAAAAAGGTTCAGGGAACCAAAGGAACCGAAGCAAGATCTGCAAATAAATTGAATAATATTGAGGTCAAAGAATGAAAAGCAAATTAAGCATGGGAGATTTAGTATTTATAATATTGATATCTGCTGTCGCTATCATGATTGTAATAAGTGAATGGCAGGCTTATCAAGCTATTCTTTAAAATTAGTCGTACTTTTATTAAATTTAGGTGCGGTCTTATATACGAAATTCCTTGTGACCAAGGCTTGTAGCCTTGGTCATTTTTCATTTATTTAAAAACAAAAAAGCGCCTAACAAGCCTCATCCCTATGCGAAGTGATAAGATGCTTTTTCAACGCCGGTTATCGGATCAGCTGCCACATGAAGTCATAATTTCGGCTTGATGATTTTTTAACCGCTGCAAGTCTTTAATAAAATAATAGCCGTTCGTTTGCTCGATTAGATTCAGTTCTTTTAATTTATTGATCATCTTTATCGTCGTACCTCGATTGACACCAAGAATATTACTGATGAACTGCTGACTAATTTTTAAATTCAGCTTTATTTTATTCTCTACTTCTAGCCCAAAATTATCTGCAAATGTTAATAACAGGCTGCATATTCTCCACTCTGTATCAAAAAATTGTAGTTCGTCAAAACAATATTCATAATTATGAAATTTAAAGGAAACCGATTGAATTATATATACTGTTACATCTATGTCTGTTGCCAATAAATCTAAAAGGTCTTTTTTCATAAAGGAAATTAAACAAGAATCCTCCATAGTCTTAAAATAACTGTCGATAGGAATATTGAAAAGCACACCAGATTCTAAGAATATACTTCCCTTTTCAAGAAGGCAAATTATCTGTTCATTACCCCTTGGAGAGTATTTGTAATTTTTGATCCGGCCATCTTTAATATAATAAAATCTGTCTGGAACATCCCCCTGAGAAAAGACTACTTCATTTTTAGCAATGAATAATTCTTCCCCTACGTCCAATAATTTTTTAGGGATATCACGAAATTTGAGAATATGTGAAAAGCGTCTATACTCTTGCATAAAAACCAAACTCCCATATCCTGGATTTTCAAAAAGTATTTTCCTGATTATTACTGAACTATATTTAGTTTATACTATTTCTTTATCAGATACTAGCTAAATTATTTAAAAATAAATTCTATTTTTGTCATTAAATTAAATAATGTTATCTAGACAACACCTGTTGGATAGATATCTATACATTCTTATTTATTTTTTATACTGTAATAACAGATTAGTATTAAAAAATAATAAAGCATTCCTGTAATGAATGAAAATGATCTTTGAGAAATAAACAACCCCCTGCTATGATTTTATGTGTGCCTGACAAACGCACAAAAATCATAGAAAATCAGGGGGATGTAAGCAGATGAAGAACCGTAACAATCAAAAATTAGAAGCAATAACACCTAAAACACTGATAGTAGGAGTCGACATCGCCAAAGAAACGCAGTGGGCCCGGTTCGTGGATTATCGCGGCATAGAATTGGGGAAAGCCCTGAAATTCCAGAACGATAAAACCGGCTTCGAAACTATCTTAGCAAGCATCGAAGCGATTTGCAAGAACAAAAGACTTGACGACGTAATCGTAGGAATGGAACCCACAGGGCACTACTGGAAACCGCTTGCCAACTATCTGTTGATGCATGAAGTAAAAGTAGTCATGGTTAATCCCTACCACACCAAAAAGGCCAAAGAGCTGGATGACAACAGCCAGACCAAGAGTGATAAGAAAGACGCTCTAACCATAGCGAAACTTGTGCGTGACGGCAGGTATTACGAAGTATATATGCCCCAGGATATATTCGGGGAACTAAGAGTGTTGGCAAACGCCAGGATTAGCCTGATGAAGCGGCATAACGCTTTAAAAATACCATAACAGCAGTAATGGATGAATACTTTCCTGAAATGAAACTCGTATTCAAAAATCCATTAAACGGGAAAGCGTCCATGCAGATATTAAAGACCTGTCCATTCCCTTCGCTGATACTTGAATTGGGAGTTGAGGGAGTACTTGCCGAGATAAAGAAAGCCGTCAAAAAGACAGTAGGCAGGAAGAAGGCTCAGCAGCTTGTAGAAACAGCCCAAAACTCCATAGGCGTGAGTTATGGAACAGTGTCGTCAAAGTTAAAATTAGAGTTAATGATTGAGGAATTGGAATTATTAACAAAGCAGCTCGATCAAGTGGAAAGCACAATGGAACTAGCCCTTGCTGCGACAGGAATCGGCGAAATAATTCTCGGCATCCCCGGCATAGGTGTGGTCACCGCAGCAAGTTTTTTAGGCGAGATAGGCGATCCGCTGAGATTTGACCATCCGCGTCAGATAAGCAAAATGGCCGGATACAACCTTGTTGAAGACAGCTCCGGCAAGAGTAAAAGCGGAACAGCAATCTCCAAGCGCGGAAGAAAAAACTTAAGGAGTATTTTATACCTGATGGCCATGACGATGGTTGCGGTAAACAAAGAAATGAAAGAACTTTACCAATACCTAAAAACGCGCGAAACCAATCCGCTTAAGAAGAAGCAAGCACTTGTTGTTATTTCCAAAAAAATAATAACAGTAATATAAAATCTGGTAAAAAAGCAAACAGAATACAAGGCAGAATTAGTGCTTGGGGAATACAGAAAGAACCAAATTGGCAGTCAAGCCGCTTAAGCCTAAATGCGGCTTAAGCAGCCCATTACAAGGGTTTTAAGTTACGTGCTGGATGTCAAGGGTAAATTAAACGGCTGCGCCGCCCTTGACATCCGATAAGGCAAGTGCCTATGACGCAGCAAAGTAAGAAACACAAAACACGCCGATAAAGCGGAGGTAAGGAGATCACCTCCATTAGGGCATGACCCAGCATTAAAGCTTAAACGCTATCTCCGCTTTTATCCATAAAACAGAACGAAGGAATGTAAGGGCATGGACCCAGTGAGTTATGATAGGGTGAGTTCTTGGATAGCATCGGCGAAAGTCATGTAAAATATTGCATTTTAAGAGATACTGCGATTGACGGAGCAATCCGTTGATATATTTCAAAAATTGAGATAGGAGATGGGTTAATTGAGCACTGTAAATGTTCCAAAAACCATCGACCAAAGCAAAATGAATAGATTTTTTGTTATCGTGGCGGTATTAGCTTTCTTGGGTCTATTATTTGATGGATACGCTCAGGGGGTTTACAGTACTTCCCTTCCTTCGCTGATTCAAGATACTGGTCTTGAGCCAACAGTTTTCGGCCTAATTGGTAGTTATACACTATATGGAATGATTGCCGGCGGAATAATATTTGGAATGTTAGCTGATAAAATAGGTAATAAAAAAGTATTCATGTTAGCTATTGGCTTTTACGCGATGTTCACAGGTCTGATGGGAACTGCAACAACAGTATGGCAGTTTTCTTTATACCAAGTTTTAACAGGAATGGGTGCTGCCGGAATTGCCCCAGTTACCTTTGCTATGCTTGCTGAATATAGTCCTTTAAAAAATCGTGTTCAATTGATTAACGCGACGACTCTGGGAATGCCGCTTGGAAGAATGTTGAGCACTATGGCAGGTATGGCTATTTTGCCATCGTTTGGGTGGAGACCAATGTTTCTGATTGGTTTTATTCCCCTGATTTTGATTGTTTTTTGTATTTTTTACTTACCTGAATCTATGCAAAAATTGATAAAAGACGATAAAAGAGAAAAAATTCAAAAGATCTTAAAATCAGTTGCCCCTGAACACACCCCTAGCATAGATGAGCAATACGAAACAGAAATCCGTCCTTCCGACAAAGGATCATTCCTAAGTCTGTTTAGAAATGGCATGGCTGTGAATACTATTTTATATTGGTTAATCATGGCACTATGTATGTTTATCATTTACGGCTTAGTAACATGGCTGCCTAAAATGATGATGGGTGCAGGATATAACTTAGGATCCAGTCTCACGTTCTTTTTCACTTTCATCCTCGGGTCAATACCTGGTATCCTTCTATCGGGTCCGTTAGCCAATAAAATTGGACTTAAAAATACACTATCCTTCTATGCAGTGGTTCCTGCCTTTGTTGTTCTGCTTTTGATGCTGAAACTAGATACAATTCTGGTATCAATTGTTCTGTTTGTCCTTGGAGCTGGTATGTATGGGTTATTGGGATTGATCTTTACATTCATATCAGTCAGTTACCCACTTGCCTTCCGTGGAACCGGATTAGGATGGGCTAATGCTGTGGGGCGTTTCGGCGGATCTTTCGCACCGATGACTGGAGGGATGTTGATAGCCCAAGAGGCGTCTTTGATAACGAACTTTATCGTATTCGCAACGGTACCGTTTCTTTTGATAATGATCTGTGTTGTAGTTTCTCAACTAATCGCAAAGAAAGCTGAACCTTCCATTAATGGGAAATAAATAGTCCATAAGATGATAGGCTGTGCTTGCGATGTGAATCTTCCATGCGGTAAAATTCTGAAATCGAAGAATTTGAAAGCGCTTTCAAACGCTTCAGTTATTGAAGGAAATAAATAAATAAAACGCTCAATATTTGTTGATAGAATAGTCATATTGAGATATAATTTGTGGTCTTTGAACTGATGTCAAATTACTAAATCAAGTAGCGCAGAACAAGGTAAACCGTACTGATGGCGACGGTGATCAGCATTATGGGGAAGCAGACTTTAAAGTACTGGCCGAAGGTTATTTTGTATCCCGCTTCCTCGGCCATGCCGGAAGCCACAACATTGGCACTTGCCCCGATAATGGTGCCGTTTCCGCCCAGACAGGCCCCCAGTGAGAGCGCCCACCATAACGGAGTAATATCCATTCCGGTCAGCACGCCGACTTCCTGAATCAGCGGGATCATGGTCGCGGTAAACGGGATGTTGTCAACAAAGGCCGAAGCGATCGCTGAAACCCAGAGAACGGCCATTCCGAGTAAAAACATATCACCGTTGGTTTGCTGAACGATGCTTTTCGCAAGCACTTCCAAAACTCCGGCCCGTTCCAGACCGCCCACCAGCATAAAAAGACCGGCAAAGAAGAAGATCGTTTTCCACTCGACTTCTTTAAATACTCTCTCCGGGTTGACTCTGGAAATCAGCAGAAGAAGGACTGCACCGGTCATTGCTACGACCGAAGACGGATAATTTAAAATGCTATGCAGGATAAAGCCCAGGATGGTCAGGCTCAGTACGATCAGGCATTTAGTAAGGAGCTTCTTATCCTTGAGTGCTTCGTATTCGTTGAACAGTAGAACCTTTTTTTTGTTCTCTTCGTTTGTATGGAGATATTTTTTATAAACCAGCAGAAATGCTCCAATGGTGACGAGCAGGATAGGAACAATGATTGGTGCAACATTGATAACAAAATCCATAAAGCTTAAGCCCGTTTTCGTCCCGATCATGATATTTGGCGGGTCGCCGATCAGGGTTGCCGTGCCGCCGATATTCGAAGCAAAGATCTGGCTGATGACGAACGGGACAGGCTTTAACTTGAGCTCCCTTGTGACATCCAGCGTGATCGGGAGAATCAACAGAATTGTGGTTACATTGTCCAGAAAGGCTGAAGCAATCGCTGTAATGAAGGAAAGGTACACCAACACTTTCCAGGGTTCCCCTTTGGCCAGCTTGACAACTTTAATGGCCAGAAATTCGAACACACCGGTGCGCTGGGTGATCATAACGATCACCATCATGCTAATCAGCAGGGCAAGTGTATTAAAGTCGATGGCTTCGTAAGGATTCTCATGATCTAATAGCCCCATAAGCGCCATCAGAACACCGCCGCCGAGTGCGATGATCACTCTATCGATCTTTTCAGTAACGATCATCAGATAAGCAGCTGCAAAGATGATGACAGACAGTGTCATGGCAGGTGTGAATTCCATTGTCGAAAGGCCTCCTTCGTCTTTTTCCTTCGTCTTTTCTGCATCGGTGTACATATGGTACGGCTTCGACAGTAAACTTTTTCCTAATACATTATGGCACTCCTGGCAAATTAATCAACAATTATCCGGCTAACAGGCTCAATATATTTTTATTTTCCAAATTCTTTATTTTCTTATATAATAGATAGGAATTAAGATAGATAGGAATTAAGATCAAAAAGATTGTTCCTATTGTAAGAGGAGATACAGGAGGGTACAATGGACGAAAAAATGGCCAAATTAAAGGAATACCTTCAAATGGAGACAGAGATTGCCTTCGAAGAATTCAAAACCTATTATACCGGTGTGATTGAACAGCTGAACAAAACCTATAGCGAGATGGACCAGGCTGCCTGTTTCCAAGCCAGGTATATTTGCAGTATCGTTCAGGGCAACGCCGAATCTCGTGCCCAGAGAAGCAAAGTGAATGGGAAAGCCTTCAAAAAAATGGCTGCCAAATGCGGATTTTGGGTTGATGCGATTGATCATCGGCTGAAAAAAGAAGGCCTGACACAAAATGAGATTGACGCGGTGATGAGTGAGATGAACGAGGCTGCTGAGCAGTAAGGACTTAGGAATTTATTGGCGAAAAGGGTATGGATGGAGAATCAGCGATGATCATTATCCTGTCACATCAATTTCTCGATTTTGATGCGCTTGCAGCGATGGCCGCAGCTCAAAAGCTATGTCCTGAAGCCGTGTTGGTGATCGACGGCAAATACGGTTCTTATGTACAGGAATTTTTATCGCTGGCCAAAGAACAATTGCCCTACTACCGCTTCAAAGATATTGACGTGGACAAGGTAGAAAAGATCATTCTCGTGGATACACAAGAAATCGAACGGTCCATCGGTAATAAAAATCTTATGGACCGACTTCGGACCATCCCAATTGAGATCATTGACCATCATCCTGTCGTCGAACCGGATGGTCAGAACCGGATTATTGAAATGGTTGGAGCCTGTACAACGATTCTGGTCGAACAGATTCAGCAAAGAGGCATTAACCTGACCAGTTTCGATGCGACGTTAATGGCTCTGGGAATTTATGATGACACCGGGAGCCTGCTTTTTGAAAACACAACACCGAGGGATCTGCTGGCAGCCGCCTATCTTGTGGAAGAAGGGGCTGAGCTTGCCGTTATGGCGGAGTATCTGCAGAGACCGCTTACCTCGGAGCAAAAGGACTTATTCCAGCAGTTACTGGATAACGGCGTGATCGAAAAATATAATGAAATGCCGGTTTTTATCTCCTATGCCGAAAGCAGGGAATATTTTTCAGGGCTGGCTTTACTTGCTCACCGGATCGGTGAATTTGAGAATGCGGAAATCTTTTTTCTCGTCGTGAAGATGGAAGACAGGGTCTATCTTGTCGGCAGAGCAAGAGGAGGCAGCAGCCTGCCGCTCAATGAAATTGTTCAGGCTTTTGGCGGCGGAGGCCATGAAAAAGCCGCTTCAGCCGTAATCAAAAATGGCAATATAGACAGCATCATCAGGCTGTTACGAGAAGAGATCAAGCTGAGGGCAGAGAAACCAACGACGATACGCGACATTATGAGTTATCCTGTTAAAACGGTTTTCCCGGATACCTCGATCGAAGAGGTAGGCAAGATGCTTTTAAAGTACGGGCATACCGGTCTGCCTGTTGTCCAGGCTGAAAAACTTGTCGGGATTATCTCGCGCAGGGACGTGGACAAGGCCTTGAAACACGGGCTGCAGCATGCTCCGGTGAAGGGGTTTATGACCCGGGACGTGATCACGGTCCAGCCGGATTTAAGTTGGGAAGAAGTCCAGAAGCTGATGGTTTTACATGATATCGGCAGAATCCCGGTGGTGGAAAACGAGATCCTTACCGGCATTGTGTCGAGATCCGATGTGATGCGGCTCATTTATGGCAGCGTCGTACCGACCTTAAATGAGCTTGCCAGGGACAGAAGCATAGCCAGACGGGAAGAAATCCTGCGGCATATTGCAGGGCTTCCCCAGTACATTCAGGATGATCTGGCGGCAATTCGGGAAGCCGCTTCGGAAATGGGGAACCAGGTCTATCTGGTTGGCGGTTTTGTCAGAGATTTACTGATGAATATGCCGAACAATGATCTGGATATTGTTGTCGAAGGCAAAGGGATTGAGCTGGGCAGGATTCTGAGTAAAAAACTGGCTTGCGACAAATTGGTCTTGCATGCGTCCTTTGGTACAGCCAGTCTGATTTTCAGCAACGGCACACATTTGGACATTGCTTCAACCCGCCGGGAGGATTATGATTTTCCCGGAGCTTTGCCGGTTGTGGAGGAGTCAACCCTCAGAGAGGATTTGCTCCGGAGAGATTTCACCATTAATGCCATGGCTTTATGTTTGAACGAAGACAGCTTTGGCGATATCATTGATTATTATGGCGGTTTTCGTGACCTGCAGCAAAAGGAAATTCGTTTCTTGCATAACCTCAGCTTTATTGACGATCCTACCCGGATGCTCAGAGCGATAAAGTTTGCAGTTCGGTATGCGTTCAAGCTTGCCAAGGTGACGGCGGATGCGATACCAATCGCCTTAAAAGAGGACGTTTTTGCCAAAATCAGTGCGGAACGTTTTACGGAAGAACTGATCCTGATCTATAAGGAAGCCAAGTTTCAGCGCATGGGCCGCGAATTAATACGGAACGGTATTTTCAAAGCCTGGTTTAAAGCAGATTATGCCTGGAATTTTGAGGAGGCAGAGTCCGTTGGTGAGCAAAGGTCATTGACCGAACGATGGCTCGTCAGCTTGAAAAATCTGGACAGTACTGAGATTTTCGCTGTTTTGGACAGACTGACCTTACATAAATCTCTCAAAAAGATTACGCTGGAATACCTGCGGCTGAAGCAAGCCTTAAAACTGAAAGATATTACCGATCTGAAAAACGTTGATGAATTACTTGCAGGAGTTCCGTTATTGTTGTTTAATATTCTTGGCAGTGATGATGCCTATACGGACTCTCTGAAAAAATACCGTTTGCTGCGCGAGGGAATCCAGATGAAAACAACCGGAAAAGATCTGCGGCAATCAGGCGTCAGGGAAGGACCGGAAATCGGCAGCATCCTGAAACAAATTCGGCAGGCCTGGCTCGAAGGAAAAATCCGGACTCCGGATGAAGAAAAAAGGTATCTCGAAATCCTGCTCGAAAAAAATGACAGAGCTGATTGCGTAGATAATAAACCAATAGATAATAGATTCTGATGAATTCGTAAAATCCTGAAGGGAGAAATGACTTTGAGAAACAGAATTTTTAGCGGTATGCGGCCGACAGGTTCGCTGCACATAGGACATTTAAGCGTTCTGCAGAACTGGGCTGCGCTCCAGGATGAATATGAATGCTATTTTGGCATTGTCGACTGGCATGCGTTGACCACTGGTTATGAAGATAAGCTTGACCTTAAGGCTTTAATCAGAGAAATGGCGCTGGACTGGCTAAGTGTCGGAATAGATCCTGAAAAGAGCGCGGTGTTCATTCAATCCCAGGTCAAGGAACATGCGGAACTTCACCTTTTGTTCTCCATGTTTACGCCGATTTCGTGGCTGGAAAGAGTGCCGACGTATAAGGATCAGCTCCAGCAGCTCGGAAATGAAGGCAAAGACCTGCATACGTATGGTTTTCTCGGTTATCCTTTACTGCAGGCGGCGGATATTCTCGTCTACAAGGCCAAAGCCGTCCCGGTAGGAGAAGACCAAATCCCGCATATCGAACTTTGCCGGGAAGTCGGACGCCGCTTTAATTACCTGTATGGGAACGTTTTTCCCGAGCCGCAGGCCCTTATCGGCAAAGTGCCGCTGCTGCCGGGTGTTGACGGCCGAAAAATGAGCAAAAGCTATAACAACGCAATCTCGCTTACAGCCTCAACGGAAGAAATCAATACCAGGGTCAGACAGATGATCACGGATCCCGAGCGCCTCCGCAAGGACGACCCGGGACATCCGGAAGTCTGTGTGGTTTCCAAGTTTCATCATATTTATACGCCGGATGTAAAGCGGGTCGAAGAAGAATGCTGTGCCGGCAGGATCGGCTGCGTCGCCTGTAAGAAGTATCTGGCCGAAAACATCGATAAAGTGCTTGCCCCCTATCGGGAAAGAAGATTATTCTGGGATGAAGACGGCAAGGTTGAAAAAGTACTGCAGGAGGGCGCCGAAAAAGCCGGAATCACCGCTGCAGCAACCATGGCGGAAGTCCGGTCAGCGCTGGGGATCTGATGGATGATGCGCTAAAACATAAACCTTATGTTGAAATTCCCAATTTTCAAGGCCCTCTGGATTTACTCCTTCATCTGATCCAGGAGCATAAAGTTGATATTTATGATATTCCGATCGCGCTTATTGCCGATCAATTCATCGCTACTGTCCGCAGATTAGAAGCGTTGGATATGGAAGTGACTTCGGAATTTCTGGTGCTGGCGGCCCATTTGTTGTATCTGAAATCACGACAGCTGCTGCCAAAACCGCAAAAGACCGAAGAGGAGCTGCTGCTGGAAGAAGAGATGAAACAAGACCTTGTGGAAAGGCTTGTCACCTACAGGGCTTTTAAAAACATTGCCTCGTTTTTGAGCTCGAGGGACGAAACACTGGGCAGCAGGTATTTTCGGGAAATCGATCTGGAAGAGATCCTTTCCAGGATCCCGCCGCCAAACCCTTTGCAGGGCATTGTCATGGAGGATTTGTTCAAGGCATTTCAAGCTGTTCTGGAGCGGGTTGAAAAAGGTGAGGATATCCAGTATGTGCAGGTCGAAGAAATCCCTGTGGAGATGATGACGAGCGACATCATGCGCAGAATGATCCTGCATCCCAGAGGGTTGAAGTTCAGTCAGCTTCTAAGATACGGATCGAGGGTAGAAATTGTGGTAGCCTTTATTGCCTTGCTTGAGCTGCTCAAAGAAGGAAAAGTCAGGGCGGAGCAAAGCAAGGAGGCCAATGAAATATTTTTGGTTCCAACCGAAAAAGCTTGGGACTTTCGAAATGAGGAATTGGGATGATGCTGTTTCAGGATACGGAGATTGCTGCCCTGGAAGCTTTGCTTTTTGTGGCCAAGGAACCGCTGGGTATGACGAAAATTGCAGAGATACTGGAGATACCGGCCGATCATGTGCCTGAATTTCTGCAGGCACTAAAAGACAGATATGAAGATCCCGCGAGTGGTCTGGTGCTTATTGAGCTGGAACAGGGCTTCAGGCTCGGAACGAAGCCTGAACTTGCCGGTTATATCGAAGTCTTGTACAAACAGCCTTCTCAGATACTGTCGAATGCAGCGCTGGAAGTCCTGTCGATTATTGCTTACAAACAGCCGATTACCCGCGGCGAAATTGATTTCATTCGCGGCGTTCAATCTGACAGGGCGCTGGCCACGCTGGTGGAAAGAGGGCTGGTCAAAGACTTAGGACGGAAAGAAGGTCCGGGACGGCCGATCCTTTACGGGACAACCGAAGATTTTCTTATCCACTTTGGCCTGAAATCTATTCAGGATCTCCCGCCGCTGGAGCATACGGCAGAAGAGGAAGAAGCTTCAACGTATTTTGAGGAAGAACAATCAGAAAATGTCTAATCAGATTGAAAATATTCCAATCTGTTGGTCAAGCGTGTAGACGGCCAGATAGGAATTGTTATTTATCGTAAGTTGTCTTTTTATGTCGGATGTGCTAAAATAACTGAGCAAATTGAATATTTTTAGAGATAGAGGCGCAGTGCTTAAGAGTAATTATTCCGAGATGCCAGTCGATGACGAATAAAGAAAGGAAACACTGCCGAAGCCGGATGATGGCCAAGCGTCCGGCTGGGTTTATACTGAAAGAGTATAAAACTGTCATTCTGAAACGGAATGAAGCGCTATTCGGGACCTTTCAGATTACCGGTGTTTGATATGCCGGTGAAATAGGATTTTTCAGGTTTACGGGTAGTGTCCGTAAACCTTTTTAGTGTATGAGAAATGAGGAGGATGCGACCATGTCGAATAAATCACTGCCTTTTTCCAGTCAGGAAATTGAAAGAATTGCCCAGGAGTATGGAACGCCTTTTCATATTTACGATGAAAAAGCAATTCGGGAGAACGTACGCAGGCTTCAGGCTGCCTTTGCCTGGAATCCAGGCTTTAAAGAATATTTTGCTGTAAAGGCGACGCCTAATCCGTATATCTTAAAAATTTTAGCCGAAGAGGGCACCGGCGCGGACTGCAGTTCTCTTCCAGAACTTATTTTGGCCGAGAAGGCCGGGTTGAAAGGGGAAAACATTGTATTCTCCTCAAATGATACGCCGGCAGCCGAATTCTGCAAGGCCAGGGACCTCGGAGCGATCATCAATTTGGACGATATCACCCATATCGATTATCTGGACAGAGAAGCCGGAATCCCTGAAATGATCTCTTTCCGCTATAACCCCGGTCCGCTGCGCGAGGGCAATACGATTATCGGAAAACCCGAAGATGCCAAATACGGGCTGACAAGAGAGCAGCTTTTTGAAGCGTATGCCAAAGTGAGAAGTCTCGGTGCCAAAAGATTCGGTATTCATACCATGGTAATTTCCAATGAACTTGATCCGGAGTTTTTTGTCGAGACGGCCCGGATGATGTTTGAACTGGCGGTGGAGCTGAAAGAAAAGCTCGGTATCCGGATTGAAATCATTAATCTTGGCGGCGGAATCGGAATTCCGTACCGGCTGGGTCAGGATCCTGTAAATCTGGAATATGTCGGGAAACGGATCAAACAGGTTTACGAACAACTGCTTGTTCCGGCAGGACTGGACCCGTTGAAGGTAGCCATGGAGTGCGGACGGATGATTACAGGACCTTACGGTTATGTGGTTGCCAGAGTGCTCCATAAAAAAGAAATCTACAAGAACTACATCGGACTCGATGCCAGCATGGCTGATCTGATGCGTCCGGGGATTTACGGCGCTTATCATCATATCACGGTTGTCGGGAAAGAACAGTTGGTACCGGACCATCAGTATGATGTGACCGGAGGGCTTTGTGAGAACAACGATAAATTTGCGGTAGACAGGATTTTGCCCAAAATGGATATCGGGGATCTTGTGGTGATTCATGATACGGGTGCCCATGGACATGCCATGGGATTCAATTATAACGGCAAGCTCAGATCAAAAGAACTTCTTCTGAAAACTGACGGCCGGGTTGAGATGATCAGAAGAGCCGAAACCATTGAGGATTATTTTGCGACGCTGGATTTTTCCGGGCTTAATTAGCCCTGTCAATTAACGCAGCATTCAGTGCGCTGCCGAGCAGGAGTATAACACAGCTCCAGTACAGCCACAACAGAAGAATGATGATGCCTGCAATGCTTCCGTAGGCCAAGGTATAGCTGTTGAAATGATTCACGTAATAGGCAAAGGCCAGAGAAATAATAATCCATCCGCCTGCGGAAAATAACGAACCAGCAAAGTAACTCCGGATCGGATATTTGTTGTGGGTTGCGATGATATTCAGCAGGATGAAGATCATAATCAGAAAAATAAACTGGATAAGCAGGCGAAGGTTCTGCCAGATGAGCGGAAATATGTTGTCCGGCCCTAAAAGATAGACAAAAATATTGGCCAGTTTTTGACCGAAGATTAATACCAGGAATGAACCAACAATAGCCAGCGCAACGATAACAAAAAAAAGCAAAGCCGAAAGTTTTAAACGAAAAAACGACCAGGTTTCCTGAAGACCGTAGGCTTTGCCGGCTCCTCTCATCAAGGCATTGATACCATTCAAAGATGCCCACAGAGCGCCAATCATGCTTAAGACAAGCAAAGCAGGGCTGCTGCGGACGCTGAAGACCTCATTGACAATGGTTTCAACCATTTGGACGGTTTCTGCAGGTAGCAGGAACTTAAAACTGCTGAAAAACTCAGCATTGCTAATGTTCAGAAAACCGACCAGGGTCAGAAGAAAAATAACAAACGGGAAAAAGGACAGGATGATGTAGTAGGCGACCTGTCCGCTAAGCGCAAATAATTCATTGATAGAGATGATCCGAACATACTTCCGGAAAAAGCTATGCCAGTTCATATTTGTTAGCCCCACAGTTTTGACAAGTCTGAGCGCTTAACTTTTAAAACCTGATCGTTTAACTTTTACAAAATGTTATTTAACTTCAGTGTTTCTGATTTTGGGACCTCCTGCAACAGGAAAGTCAGGGTATTTAATTCAGCCATGGAATGGCTTTTTTCTTTGTACTTAACGTATTGGGAAAGGCGTTTGTAGGAGATTTCTATATTGTTCAGGATACTGTGATTGAGAAAAATGGACCACCAATCGTGCAGTTTGGTCCAATGATCATAGGTTTGCTGTATCTTTAGGGAGGCTTCGTCCCATTTATCAGAGGCGATCAGAAGCTCGACCTGATTCAGATTATCCAGAACAGCGCCGGAAGTAGAATCGATCCTGTCGGCCACCCATAAGGTCGATCCGATTAGAATCACGAAACCCAGGATAATGGTGAGCGTCGAACGCATTCTGTCTCCTCCTTTTCAAAAGAGAATATTTGTTTGGGATTATTTGTTTGGGTCTGCTTTTTGCTGAATATAGAGCTTGCGCTGGGAGTCGATGCTCGCAAAAAACACCTTCTTAATATTCGGAACATTTGCTTTGGCCAGTTCCTTATTCAGCCATTGAATATTGACACCCGATTTCTCCAGATTCTTTTGCTGGAGCTTACCGTCCATGATCAAGGCTAAAGGCAGACCTTCAGCTATTACCTGCAGCTTCAAATCCTGCGTATTCACCGGACGTTTGCCTGTTTTGGGGATAACACTAAGCTGACCGTTGGTTTCTAAAATCGCATATTCAACATCGGCGATGTTAGGCAGATTTTTAGCCCGGAGCTGTTCAAGCAGATCACTGAGATTATAACGGAGTTTTCGAAGCTCGGCTTCAAGGATTTGCCCCTTATTGATCAGAATGGTCGGTGTACCGCAGATAATACCGCGGGCTTTTTCACTCTTTAAAGCGATCTCCGAAATGGCCAGACCGAGCAGAAGCAGGATCAGGACCGGAAATAAGCCCGCCACCAGCGGAATACCAGAATCCTGACTCGGGATAACGGCAAGTTCGGAAATCATTAGAATAATAACAAGCTCAAAAGGCTGGAGCTGACCAATTTGTCTTTTACCCATGACTCTTAAGACGAGGACAATAATCAAATAGAGGATAATCGTTCGAACAATACCGATCAGCAATGGCGTGTGCTCCTTTCGGCCAATATCTCTATTAATTTTTTCCCTGTCCGGGCAATTTATTCTCAATTTCCTGAAAGTTATGAGGAAAATGCCATGTGATTACCAAAAAAATCAAGAAAATGGAGTGTTTAAAATCTTCCCAAGAACTTTGTTTTGATATACAATGAATAGAATGATAGAATTAATTTGGAAATTCATATTTTTTGTAGAATAAGGAGGAAAGCACGTGTTCGAAAACGACATACTGGTTGCTGGTGCAGATCCTGGTTTTGGCGCCATAAAGCTCGATATTGGCGATACGAAGATATTATTTCCTGCAGTCATCTGTAATGGTAATGAGAGAATTTTCTCAACCTTGGGCAGAACGGAGCTTGAAAAAGGATCGGATCTCGATAAACAAATCGCTTCTCTTGATGTCATTGTCAGAAATAATTCCAGCGGCGTAGAACGGCATTATTTTATGGGAAGCCTGGCCGAGAGTCTGAATCCCAAAGAAGCTCATTATTGTTGGGATGAAGATAAATCTACGGACGAAGAAGCGATGTCTTTGCTGATCGTGGGCTTAGCTTTGGCCCAGCCTTATCCTAAGACGAACATCTATCTCGGAACCGGGGTTCCTGTCAAATTCTACGCCTCTCTGAAAGACAAATACGAGGCGGAATTAAAGGGTTCTTTTTCTGTGACTTTTCTGTCCGGCACATTCAAGGGACAAACGCGCAGTATGAACATTCTCCGTTCGAGAGTGCTGCCTCAAAGTTACGGCGTATTCATCAAGGAAACACTGACTGAAGACGGCAAACCGACCAATCCGAAGCTTTTCGGCGGTTATGTCGTTGTCATAGATCCTGGTTTCAGAACCACGGATATTGCCACATTTTACGATGGCATTATGCTTGATCCGCCGAATTCATTCAGTATTGAGAAGGGGCTGCAATGGGCCTATGCCGGAGTAGCTGAAAAACTCAAAGAAATGACCATGAACCATACCAACCCGATCGAGACGGATGACAAGGAACTTGATAAAATTTTCAGAGTGAATAAAGGATTATATCCGTGGAATAACGGAGCAATTGACCTTAATCCTGTCATGAAGAAGATGCTGGCCCAACTGGCCGCTGATATTTCCAGGGAAATTATGAAGACGCTGAAACCGATGGCCGGCAGGATTCATACAATTCTTGTTGCCGGTAAAGTTGGGGAGATGATCTTTGAATATCTGAATCTGGAAAATAAGGTTCTGATTGACGATCCTCAGTTTGGAAATGCAGCAGGTTTCCGGATTATGGCCGCAAACCTGGTCAATAATCTTACCAGGAAAGTAAATGTTGAATAATGAAAACAACAGGTCATCTTGTACTCTATATTTCTGAAAACGAAGATTTTGAGCTCTGGAGGGTTCTTTCGCAGATCCCTCCGGAGGAACGGTCTGCTTTTGTCAAAAACGCCCTAAAAACTGCGATTGTCCAAAACAATGAGTCCAGAAATTCTCAGGATCATTGGGCAAGGCAAAACAACGTTCTGCGGCTTGATAAGAGTGCCGGTCAAAGCCCGGTGATGAATGAGGTGGCCATGGAGGAGCTGGGCTACAACACGATTGCTGCTGCGGATGAAAAAGTCATGCGGCCGTTAATGAACGGTATTCCTCAGAGCAGGGGAAATCCCAGACCCGAGGTGGATTTTGATCTTGTACGCGTGGAAGAATTGCTGCAGACCGGTGAGGCAAGGCCCAAGACCTCACTGCCTGGTCTTGACTTTTTGCTTGCGAATGTCATCGGTGAAGAGGATGATGAAAAAGTTATTGAATTTGTCCGAAAAAGTCAAACTGCCTCCGGAGAAGAATAAAGCAAATGTTCTCCGCGGGGCAGTTAATTATTTTGTTAACACGATATTTGGGGTTACGTCATGTACCCTAACCGCTCTTCGGCTGTTGTGCCCTCCCTGGCACAAACAGCCGCGCTTCGCCATCCGGGCTACGCTTGGCCGCGGATAGACTACATGACGTTAAATTTCGCGTATTTAAGCGATCGTATGCAGAATACGGGATCCGAATCTTGGCGAATTCTGAATAGCAAAAGTACTACGTTTAGGTGTTATTGGCCTCTTCGGTGTAAGCGTTTGCTTAATTTGCGCTGAAGATCAGATGATGCTGATCTTATATTTTTTGAACCAGAAATCCAGCTGCAGCAGAAAAGCAAAAAGTCTGGGTGTGTCCATCAGCTGACCGAACCATGGTCGATTGGCATCGGATGACGGGTTGGCCATTAAGTCCTGAAGCTGTTTTTTATTCACCAAATCATACAGCGGTGAGGCAGGGTCTTCCAGAACAGTACGAAGTCTGCCGGTGACCATCTCCAGGAATTGGGGATGGTGGGTTTTGGGGTAAGGGCTTTTGCGCCGCCATAGAACATCTTCAGGAAGGATGCCTTCCAGGGCGGTTCGCAAAAGGCCTTTTTCGCGATTTTGCCAGTACTTCATTTCCCACGGAATATTCCAGACATATTCAACAATCCGGTGGTCACAGAAAGGCACGCGGACTTCCAGACCGGAAGCCATCGTCATTCTGTCTTTGCGGTCAAGCAGGGTGGGCATGAATCTGGTCAAAGTCAGGTAACTGATTCGTTTATCTTTGTCTACTTTGGCGTCCCTGGTCCCCGAAACGGGAACTTCTGAAACGGCTTCCCGGTAGCGCTCTCTTACATAATCTAAAGGCGCGATGATCTGGAGAATTTCCGGTGATAGGATCTGGAGGCGGGTTTGAAGGTCCGTTGACCACGGAAAGGTATCTGCATTTTTAAGATCATCCCGGTGAAACCACGGATATCCGCCAAAAACTTCATCTGCGCATTCCCCGGAAAGTCCGACTGTTACCGACTCTTTGATTCTCCGGCTGAACAGCAGCAGGGAAGAATCAACATCGGCCATACCCGGCAGGTCTCTGGCTGCGGCAGCGTCTGTCAAAGCTTCGACCAGTTCTGCAGTATCCAGAAACAGATTATGATGGTTAGTGTTGAAGCAATTGGCCATTTTACGCACCCATGGAGCATCCGGATCAGGCTGGTAGTCATTTGCTTGAAAATATTTGTCGTTGGCGATGTAGTCAATAGAGAACGTGGGGAGGATTTTTCCTTCAGCCTGATACTTCTTGGCAGCGATAGCCGTTATGATACTGGAATCCAGACCCCCGGACAATAAAGTCCCGAGCGGAACATCGGAGACAAGCTGACGGGAAATGGCATCGATGACCAGCTCGCGAACATGATCAACCGTTGTTCGGATATCATCTGTATGAGGTTTGTTTTCAAGCTGCCAGTAAGGCCACTGTCTTATCCCCTCATACTTAACAAGCATGGCGTATCCGGGTTTTAGTTCACAAATGTTTTTAATAACACCAAAACCTGGAGTCCTGGCCGGGGCAATCATAAAAAGTTCGGCGAGACCTTCACGGTCAATGACCGCAGGGATATCCGGATGGGCAAGCAGCGCTTTAAGTTCTGAAGCAAAAATGAACGACGGGTATTTGTGATAATAAAACAGCGGTTTAACGCCCATTCTGTCCCGGGCCAGAAAGAGAGATTTTTCCCGGCAGTCCCAGATCCCAAACGCGAAAATGCCATTGAGTTTCTGAACGCAATCCACGCCCCATTCCAGATAAGACAGAAGCAGAACTTCCGTATCAGAATGCCCTTGGAAGGAATACCCTTTCGCTGAGAGAGCCTGGCGGATTTCTTCGGTGTTATACAATTCTCCGTTATAAGTAATCGTATAGGCCCAGCCGCCGCGCCAGCGGGTCATGGGTTGTTTTCCTCCTTCAATATCTACAACCGCCAGCCTGCTGTGGCCCAAAGCAATTTCGGGATAAAGCCATTTTCCCCGAGCATCAGGACCGCGGGGGGTAAGGGTGTCGACCATTCTGTCAATGATTGGGCCGGATTCGGACATATCCTGCGTCCAATCCAGCCAGCCTGTAATTCCGCACAAAGCTGTTCACTCCTTAAATAATAAAATAATGATAACTGGTATCACCTAATACTATATATATGACCGGCATAACCGAATGTTTCAAAATAATTTTCGTGAATTCACTTGCTAAATAAAAAGTATTTGTATATAATGATTTACAATAACTGCATAGCTTTAAAGCGAAGATTGAGAATAGTAACCATGAACGGAAAATTACAGAGAGTCGCAGGTTGGTGTGATTGCGGCAGGGAAGTTTATGACGAATGGCCTCATGAGTACGACCCGAAATCATCGATAGTAGGCGTCGTCGGGAATCCTACCCGTTATCATCAGGACGTGTATGATCGTACATGTTTGAGCGGGTATAGTAATATACCAATTTGGGTGGTACCGCAGGAGATATAGCCTCTTGTCCCTTTCTAGGGATAAGGGGCTTTTTGACGTTTACGGATGGCAAGGAGCGGCGTTCTATAGCAAGCTCGAGGGAGGCTAATCAATATGAATACTTCAATAAAATCTTATTACACCAGCGGCGGACTTCTGATTCATTCCGTAACGGAAGAAATTGATAAGTCCTATCGTGAGAAAATCATCATGGAGCTGAATGATGTTCAGGGCGCTTACTTTTGCAGCAGCTTTGAATATCCGGGCAGGTATACCCGCTGGGACATCGGATTTATCAATCCTCCGATCGAGATTCGGACATTTGGCCGAAATATTGAAATAACGGCGTTGGATCAAAAAGGGCTGATCCTGCTGGAATTTATCGATGACGTTCTGAAGCGGGAGACATATTTGGAAACACTGATTCGCGAGCAGCACAAAATAACGGGCAGGGTTGCTCCATGTCAGGAAATTTTTTCGGAGGAGCAAAGAAGCAGGCAAAAATCCGTTTTTTCTGTGGTCCGCAGCCTGCTGGAAGCGTTTTACTCTGATCTGGACGCTTTTCTCGGTCTATATGGAAGCTTCGGCTATGATCTGATCTTTCAGTTTGAAAGCATCCATCTGAAAAGACCGCGAGATGAAATGCAGGCCGATATGATCTTGTTTATCCCAGATGAAATCTTTGTCATTGACCATCAGAAGGATGACTGCTTCCGCATTCGGTATGATTTTGAATTCGGCGGTCTTTCCAGTCTGGGTCAGGCCAAAACGATGCTGTCAGCTGCCGGGAGAATAAAAAATGACGGCCGGACTATTCCGGCGCAGGAAATATCAAATGATACCGAAGGACGATATGCGGAAAAAGTCCGGATTGCTAAAGCGTACTTTAAACGCGGTGACTTTTTCGAGGTCGTTCCGTCTCATACCTTTTACCGGAGCTGTGAGATCAGGCCTTCGGAAATATTTGAAAACTTGACAAAGATTAATCCGAGTCCTTATGGGTTCCTGATTCATCTTGGCAATGAGCACCTGATTGGTTCCTCGCCGGAAATGTTTGTCAGGGTCGAAGGCAGAAGAATTGAGACCTGTCCGATATCCGGCACAATCCAAAGAGGATGCAATGCGCTGGAAGATGCCGAAAGGATCCGTCAGCTGCTGAACTCCCATAAGGATGAGTCCGAACTTACGATGTGCACGGACGTCGACCGCAACGACAAATCCAGGATCTGTGTACCGGGTACAGTTAAGGTGCTGGGACGGCGCCAGATTGAAATGTATTCGCACCTTATTCATACCGTGGACCATGTCGAGGGGATTCTGGCCGATGGGTATGACGCCTTGGATGCTTTTATGACCCATATGTGGGCGGTAACAGTGACCGGGGCTCCCAAAAAAGCCGCCGTCCAATGGATTGAAGATCATGAGGAGTCCAACCGGATGTGGTACGGCGGGGG
>Ga0209639_1001547_pt1 | contig 21990 bp, 17 predicted proteins | sample EPASupsiteHSE605_FD_187268 | JGI IMG/M metagenome (GOLD analysis project Ga0209639, IMG submission 187268) | Bioremediated contaminated groundwater from EPA Superfund site, New Mexico - Sample HSE6-05 (SPAdes) (version 2) | ecosystem: Environmental > Aquatic > Deep subsurface > Groundwater >...
CAAGTATAATTCCTTTCATGGGATATGAATTTTATTGATTAGAGAACCCTCAAAAATAGACATTTTTTTGTATTCGAGTTAATTGATCCTGGTTTTAAAGAAATAATATCAGTTGGAGAAATGGGACAGCCAATATTCGTATGTTTAATGGCCCTTTGACATATCTAACGATCAGCATTATAGCAGAATGATCGTGATTTAAGTTTATAAATTACGCAGGTATAAGGCAGCCAGAAACAGATTAAATGTGAGTACGTTAAACAAGATTGATGAGGCAAAATTCAGATGCTAGGCCTCAATATATAGATCCAGGGTTTGCCCTTTCATATAGTCTTTAAACTCGTTTGTGAGTTTTGTAACCAGTCCCCCCATTAAGCATTTATCAAAAGGGCATACAGGGCGATCAAGCGGACACGTAGTTTCCAAAACGATTCCCTCAATTGATTCGTAGATTTCCAGAAAATTAATATCCTTTGCTTTTTTATTTAAAACAAAACCACCCAATGGACCTCGTGTTGATTTTAAATAACCATCTTTTACCAGACGTTGCATAACTTTTGCAAGATGATTTCGCGAAGCTCCGGTGTGATCCGCAATTACGTTTACATTGATTTGGTTTTCAGCTCTTGCAATGAGTACCATTGCATGGATTGCAAGCGATGCAGCTTCGGAAATCTGAACAATTTTAGCCATTAGGAGAAATATCAATGTGGTATTGGAATGCAAAATTACATAAAATGATGGAATAAAAGCGTTTGTGTAAAATTAAATTATGTAAAAAGCGTTTGCATTCTTGAATATAAAAAGGTATGTTTGCCATTAATATTTCAGTACTATGAAAGAAGAAGTAATTCGTCTCGATAAGATTATAAAAAACTACAGAGTAGGAGCCGAAACTGTTCGTGCATTACGTTCTGTTGATCTCACAATTTACAAAAATGAATATGTTGCATTGATGGGTCCGTCAGGATCCGGAAAGTCAACTTTAATGAATATACTGGGTTGTTTGGATACCCCCAGTGATGGTGCTTATTATCTGAGTGGAAAAGATGTAAGTAAAATGGATGACAACGCTTTGGCTGAAATTCGTAACCGGGAAATCGGTTTTGTATTTCAAACGTTTAATCTTTTGCCGCGTTCTTCTGCATTGGAAAATGTAATGTTACCCTTGATTTATGCAGGGTATAATAAACAGGAAAGAATTATCAGGGGAGAGGAAGTTCTTAAGAATGTAAAGCTTGAGGATCGTGGTCTCCATAAACCAAATGAGCTTTCGGGAGGTCAGCGCCAGCGTGTGGCAGTTGCCAGAGCATTGGTAAACAATCCTGCAATTATCCTGGCTGATGAACCTACAGGAAACCTCGATTCAAAAACGTCTGTAGAAATTATGGGGTTGTTTGAAGAGATTCATAACGCTGGTAATACAATTATTGTAGTAACCCACGAAGAAGATATTGCCCGTCATGCACACAGAATTATACGTTTAATAGATGGTCAGATCGCTTCGGATGAAATTAATCCGCATATCATCAGTATAGCCGAAAGAATGGCTGAACAAAACCAATAGTCTGCTGTTTGGACAATACAACTCAATAAACCGATGAGTCAGGACTGGAAAATATATACCAAAACCGGAGATAAAGGAGAAACCTCTTTGATTGGTGGTACGCGAGTGGCAAAAGATCATGATCGTATAGAAGCTTATGGAACTCTTGATGAATTAAATTCTTACATAGGATTAATCCGTGATTTGGTAAGTAATGAAGAGCTGCGTTCAAAGCTTACCTTTATACAGGATCGGTTGTTCATTGCTGAATCAGAGCTGGCAACAGATCCTGAATACAATGTCCGAACACTTCCCCAGTTATCTGAAGAAGATATTGCTGTATTAGAAATAGATATCGATGCGATGAATGCTACGATTCCTGAATTGAACTCGTTTATTCTTCCCGGTGGTCATCCGTATGTTTCTCACTGTCATATTGCCCGTTGTATATGTAGAAGAGCTGAACGAATAACTATTCGATTGAACAGGAATTATCCGGTTGATCCGGTTGTAATGCAATATTTAAACCGGCTTTCGGACTATCTTTTTGTTTTAGCCCGTAAACTAAGCTATGAACTTGGTGTGCCTGAAATAAAGTGGATTTCAAAAGCGTAATATTAATTCATTAAAAGAGAGTGAATTAATAAATTTTATCCGTAGGTATAAAATGCTTGGATTTCTTATGAAATAAATTACTTTTGCAAAAAAATTAACCCATAAACTTCAGCCTATGTACTGGACACTGGAATTGGCTTCAAAACTTGAAGATGCACCCTGGCCTGCAACCAAGGAGGAATTGATCGACTATTCCCTTCGTACCGGATTGCCTCAGGAGGTAATCGAAAATTTGCGTGAAATTGAAGACGAGGGAGAAATATACGAAAGCATTGAAGATCTTTGGCCAGATTACCCCACGAAAGATGATTTCTTCTTTCACGAAGACGAGTACTAACAAGAAATTGCAAAAGGCTGCCCAAAAGGTAGCCTTTTATTTTTCTAAATCTAATATTTTTGACTTTTTTATTTTACCTTGATGTATTGCACATGAAACAAAGAATCTGTAATAGATGTTTTTTAACGATGACTCTGATTTATATGATTTTATTTCAGTCAGGCATTGGAATAAAAGAGAATAGATTTGAGTATAAATTAAATGTGCCTGTACAAACAATGATTCTTCCAGACACATTGCGCGAAATATCAGGATTAACCAATATCGATTCTGCAACTTTTGCCTGTGTTCAGGATGAAAATGGGATATTATTTATTTTTGATGTTACTAAGAATAAACTAATAAAGCAGTATGCTTTTACTATTGATGGTGATTACGAGGGGATTGCACGTGTTGAAGATTCAATATATGTTTTACGGAGCGATGGTATTTTGTACGAAATTCTGGATTATAAATCCCCACATTGTAAAACAAAAACCTATAATACAGAGATTCCAGCCCTGAATAATGAAGGATTATGTTATGATCGTGTTCAAAACCGGCTACTAATTGGTTGTAAAAGCCGGGTCAGGCACGAAGGCTTTGATAAATATGAACGCTTAATATATGCCTTTGATTTGCATACAAAAAAGCTGAATCCCAAACCCGTAATAATTCTTAATGTGTCAGAAATCAAAAATTTTGCTTTAAGGAAAAAAATTTCGCTTCCTTCCCGAATTAATAAAAGAGGAGAACGAACAGATCAGGTTTTGAAGCTTAAAACTTCAGCTATTTGTGTCCATCCTCTTACGCAAAAGCTTTATTTGCTTTCTGCCTGCGATTACATGCTTTTTGTATTTGATAAAAGCGGAAAAATTGAACATATAGAAAAATTAGATCCGGAAATTTTTAATAAGTCAGAAGGAATAAGTTTTTTCGAAAATGGAGATATGCTGATTTCTAACGAGGCACAGGGAAAACAAGCCACGGTTTTAAGATTTGAATATAATCATACAAAGTAATGTATTTCAGATTGTGAATTATGGAGTTTTTGTAATTGACTCTCCTTTTAAAGATCTGAATAATTCTACGCGACTTTCTTTAATCGGTACAACTGTTGCCTTAAAATGGGAATAAATACATGAGTTTAAGGCCGGATTATTGTGTAAATAACATGCAATGAGATGTATATGAATGGTCGTCTAAATAATGTGTCGTATAAGCTGAAAATTTAGATTTAATACTTGGTTATTAATATACGTTACATTGAGAAATAAGCGATTTATTAGGAATTATTGGAAGCCAGTACCTCTTATGAATGCTAATACAATCTAAAAGTCTATATATAATGTGTGAATGTTGTTTGCAAGCATGTTTAGGCTGTATTTTATTTATTAAAATATATATAATGCACATTACTAGATGTATGAATATTTTGAGATATATTTTCGTTCAGAAAAAATATATATAAGTATTCAAATTATTTAGTTAACGTAAATAAAAGGACACCATGTATTAATGTATTATTAACAAAAAAAGTTGTCTAAATGCTAAATGGGTTTAGCAAATCATTACTTTTGTAAAGTTTAGTAATCACCCCTGTAAGCAAAGAGAGAAAATGGAAGCAAATCATTCAAGCCGCTTTAAGCGCGGCAAAAAGATCACACTGGCAGACATTGCTGAGTCGTTGAATGTTTCAAAAACACTGGTTTCACTTGTGTTGAATAACAAAGGAGATCAAAACGGAATTAGTAAGGAAACACAAAGACGTGTAATTGAGATTGCCCAGAGATTTGATTATAAACCGAATCAGTTGGCAAGAGGATTACGCTTAGGTAAAACCAATACTGTTGGTTTTATTGTTGCCGATATTTCCAATATTTTTTATTCCAAGCTTGCCCGAATGATCGAAGATGAACTCAATAAATTTGGGTACAATCTTATTATTTGCAGTTCAGACGAAAAACTCGATAAAGAGGCAAAGATGATTCAGTTTTTACGCGATAAGCATGTGGATGGGCTCATAGTTTCATCAACATTAAACGATAGTAAAATTTTTAATTCATTAGCAGAAGAACATTATCCATTTGTTTTGATTGACAGGCACTTCCCTAATTTGCAGGCCAATTATGTAGGAGTAGATAACTACTCAGGATCTTTTCAGGCAGTAAATAAACTTATTTCTCTCGGGCACAAGAAAATTGCGATTCTGTCGATCTCACCAAGTCATATTTCTTCGGTAAATGAGCGAAATGAAGGATATTTTGATGCTTTGAAAAAAGCCGGCATTGGTACCGATAACTTTTTATATTGTCAGATTCCTTTTGATAATATTAAAGGAGGTGTTGACTGGGCAATTAAAGAATTGCTACGTTCAGATCAGGAAATTAGTGCAATTTATACTGTTAATAATAATCTTGCATTACATTGTTTGGAAACCTTACGTGATTTACAAATTTCCGTTCCGGATCAAATTTCATTAATTAGCTTTGATGATATAGAATTTTTTAATTTTGTATCGCCCAGCATCAGTGCTATATCTCAGCCATTGGACGAAATAGCCAATCAGGCGGTTCGTATTTTGATGAAAGAGATAAATCATCGCGATGATGATATTAGCAAGGAAAGAGTAATTCTTCCTGCAAAACTCGTTCTTCGTGAGTCGGTTCGTTCGCTGGCAAAATAATGATTGTCGTCAGAGGCAATTTCTGGAGATATAAAACAATGGGGTGAAGCGTACTTTTATTTTGGGGTTATTTTGGAAGTCCTTCATCCTTATTGTTTTTTCATAACATAAACATTAAATTGTCATGAGAAAATTCTGGATTCCGATTTTATTATTCAGCGGGGTGTTTCTAACATCATCCGTACAGCCTTTACTTACACCTGCCGACTATGTTAATCCTATGATAGGAACGGATGGACACGGCCACACCTTTCCTGGTGCAACAGTTCCTTTTGGAATGGTTCAATTAAGTCCGGATACACGCCTCGAAGGCTGGGATGGATGTTCGGGTTATCATAACAGCGATTCAAAAATCTATGGATTTTCGCATACCCATTTAAGTGGTACTGGCTGTTCTGATTATGGTGACATTCTTTTTCAACCATTTACCGGTGAAATTCAATGGAAAAACAGTGATTATGCTTCTTCTTTCCGCAAAGAAACAGAAGTAGCAAAAGCAGGATATTATTCTGTTGTACTGGATAAACACAATATTAAAGCAGAGCTTACCGCAACAAAACGCGTGGGCGTTCACCGTTACTCGTTTCCGGCAAATGAAGCTGCACGTATATTGATAGACCTGGTTCACCGTGACAAAGTTCTGGATTCGAAAATTGAAGTTGCCGGAGTAGATGAAGTTGTGGGAATGCGTCGTTCTCAAGCTTGGGCTTCAGATCAACAGATTTTTTTTATTGCCCGTTTTTCTAAACCGATTAAGGCAATTTCTCTCTCTGAAAATGATACTGTTAGGCCTTTGAAAAAAAGTGCAACAGGGACAGCTCTCAAGTTAGCGCTTGAGTTTGGAAACATAACAGAACCTTTAGTTATTGAAGTTGCGATTTCCGGGGTTAGTGTAGAGGGTGCACGCAAAAATCTTATGGCTGAAACCAAATCGTTCGACTTTGATGCAGTTCGTAAATCAGCTTTTGAAGCATGGAACAAAGAACTTTCTAAAATTACGATTAATGGAGGAAGTGAACGAAATAAGACTATTTTTTACACAGCTTTGTATCATGCTACAATCCAGCCAAACCTTTACTCGGACGTGAATGGACAATATCGTGGCCGGGATTTGAAAGTTCATCAGGGAACAGGCGATTACTATACCGTATTTTCTTTATGGGATACTTATCGCGCATGCCATCCTCTGCAAACTATTCTGAATCAGAAACGTACTGCTGATTTTATCAATACGTTTATTTTGCAGCAACAACAAGGTGGATTATTGCCGGTTTGGGAACTTTCGTCTAATGAAACCAATTGTATGATAGGCTACCATGCAATTCCTGTAATTGCGGATGCAATTTTAAAAAATATAAAAGGCTTTAATTATGAAGCAGCATATAAGTCAATGATGGCCAGTGCTATGCAAAATAAAACAGAATTAAACCTATATCGAAAACTTGGTTTTATTCCTGCTGAGGAAGAAGGTGAAAGTGTTTCCAAAACACTTGAATATGTATATGATGACTGGTGCATTGCACGTGTTGCAGAAAAACTGGGGAAAAAGGAAGATGCAAAATTATTTTATACTCGTGCTCAGAATTACAAAAACCTCTATGATCCTGAAACAAAGTTTTTCCGGGGTAAGTTTTACAACCAATTTGTGAAACCATTTCATCCTGCTGAAGTCAATTTTCATTACACCGAAGCAAATGCCTGGCAATATGGGTTTTATGTGCCACACGATATCAACGGATTTATAGATCTTTTAGGAGGTCGTGAAGAATTGGCTCAACATCTCGACAATCTTTTTACTTCTGAATCAAAAACATTGGGTCGTGATCAGGCTGATATTACCGGATTGATTGGACAGTATGCTCATGGGAATGAGCCGAGTCATCACATGGCTTATCTCTACTCCTTTGTTCAGGAATCATGGAAAACCCAGCAAAGAGCTCATCAGATTCTTAGTTCACAATACACCGAAAAAGCAGATGGATTGTGTGGAAATGAAGATTGTGGACAAATGTCGGCATGGTACGTTTTGAGTGCAATGGGTTTCTATCCTGTAACTCCGGCTACCGATGTTTATGTTTTCGGAACACCTCTCTTTCCGGAAATAACGATGCATCTTGAAAATGGGAAAACATTTGTTATTAGGGCTAAAAACCTATCAGACAATAATTTCTATATAAAGTCAGCAAAATTAAACGGAAAGCCTTACGCCAAAAGCTTTTTTACCCATCAGGATATTTTAAAAGGTGGTGTTTTAGAATTTGAAATGAGTGATTCTCCCGAAAAAAGTTTCGGTACAGGTAAAGGAAACTATCCTATAACAGCAATAACATATCAGAAATTATTACCCGTTCCTTCATTCTCCTCTAACGAAACAAATTTCTTTCAGGAAACGGAGATAAGTATCAAGCATCCAAATCAGAATGTTGTGATTCGTTATACCTTGAATGATAAACCGGTGGATACCTTATCTCCTGTTTATAATTCACCGATAAAAATTTCAAAATCAACGACTTTGCGTGCAAAAGCATTTCTCAAAGGAATGAAACCCAGCACCGAAATTCAATCCTATTTCCGTAAAATACCAAAAGAACGGAGAATAAATCTTATTTCGGAATATGCTCCACAATATGCTGCGGGAGGGAATAATGCGCTGATAGATTTCGTAAGAGGTTCACTCAATTTCCATACCGGAACATGGCAGGGTTTTGAAGGAAAAGATTTTGAAGCCATTATTGATTTGGGAAGCATCCAGGATGTAAGTCATTTTGCGTTCAGTACTATTCAACATCAGGGTGCGTGGATTTTCTTTCCGAGCGAAGTAATCTTTTATGCTTCAGAAGATAACGATAATTTTCAAAACATTGGAAGCGTGAAGAATAATTTTCCTGAACGAGACGATAACATCACGAAACATGAGTTTACGCTCAACAAATCAACACGTGCACGCTACATTAAAGTTATTGCAAAAAACAGAGGTTTGTGTCCTCCCTGGCATTTAGGAGCCGGAGGAAAAACGTGGATATTTGCAGATGAAATCATAATTGACTAACATTATGCAATCCCGAAGCCTGAAAGCCGACAGTTTGCTTTTACTTACTTCACTCATTTGGGGTTTTGCGTTTGTGGCACAACGTGAAGGGATGAAGAGTATGGAGCCATTCGCGTTCAACGGAATACGCTTTTTATTAGGCTCATTGGTACTTGCCGGGTTTATTCTTATCCGATTCGGAAAAAATGCATTTATCGACTTAAAAAATAGTTCTCTCTTAAAAGCAGGCCTGATTCTAGGCTTGCTTTTATTTACAGGAGCATCATTGCAACAGCTTGGAATAGTTCATACTACTGCAGGTAAAGCGGGATTTATTACAGGGTTATACGTTGTATTTGTTCCTTTACTGGGATTGATTATTCGACAAAGAACAGGAATATTTACCTGGGCAGGAGCAATGTTGGCTGTTGCCGGATTATATTTGCTTAGCATAAAAGGTTTATTTACAGTTGAATATGGCGATTTTCTGGTTTTCTTAGGCGCGATAGTCTGGGCCATTCATGTGCTGGCCATCGGGAAACTGGCACCAGCGCATCAACCTTATTTACTGGCTTTGATGCAATATTTTATTTGTGGACTTTTTAGCCTGATAATCGGATTTTCAACAGAAACAGTGATCCTGAGCGGAATACAAAATGCAGCTTTACCTATCGCCTATGGAGGGTTTCTTTCCGTGGGGATTGCATACACTTTACAGATTTATGCTCAAAAAATAGCAAAACCATCCCATGCTGCAATTTTACTAAGTCTTGAAGCTGTTTTTGCGGCAATTGGAGGCTGGCTGGTTTTACACGAAATACTTACAATAAAAGAATTGTCAGGTTGTTTGCTGATGATTTGCGGAATGTTTGTAGCCCAATTAAAACATTGATTTATGAGGAAAATTTATGTTTTTTGTATATTCATATTCATGCAAACTGTGCTTTTGGCTCAGTCAAAAGCAGATACCCACTGGTTTGAACAAGCCCGTTTCGGAATTTTTATTCACTGGGGGCTTTACTCACAAATTGGGTATACAGAGTGGTGTCAAAATCATTTTGAGTTTGAAGCTGCTGATTACGAAAAACTGAAAAACAGCTTCAATCCTGTGAACTTTAATCCGGAAGTTTGGGCAAAGCTTATTAAGGAGTCCGGTGCAAAGTATGTGGTGATGACATCAAAGCATCATGAAGGGTTTTGCATGTATCCTTCCGCATTTACAGACTATGACATTGAAAATACGCTCTACAAAAAAGACATTATCGGGCAACTGAAAGCCTCTCTTGACAAACAAAAAATTCCATTTGGATTGTATTATTCGGTGATGGATTGGCATCATCCAGATTATCTTCCACGCAGGTATTTTGAAAAACGAACCGGATCAGGCGCTGATCTGAAAAATTATAAACTCTATTTTAAAAACCAGGTAAGCGAAATCATCCGTAAATACAAGCCGATAGTACTTTGGTTTGATGGTGAATGGGAAAATACACACGATAGCCTCGAAACTGTTGAACTTGTCCAAATGATGCATCAGCTTAAACCTGATATTCTTTTCAATAACCGATTAAGCCGTTGGGGATATGGCGATTTCCGAACGCCTGAGAATACTGTACCGGCTACCGGAATCAAAGATGAAAACGGGAAACCTGTAGTGTGGGAAACCTGCCACACCATCAACGACAGTTGGGGTTATGACCCGTTTAGCCGTGAGTTTATGAGTAGCCGTGACTTGATTCGTATTTTGATAGACATTGCTTCAAAAGGAGGGAATCTGCTACTCAATATTGGCCCTAAACCAGATGGAACCATTCAGCCAGAGTTTATCTCACGTTTGCAGGATCTTGGAAAATGGTTAAATGTAAACGGAGAATCAATTTATGGAACACAAGCTTCTGTCTTTCCTTCACTTCCGTTTTATGGACGATCAACCACCGGGAGCAACAAAGTTTATCTGCATCTTTTTATGAAACCTGAGAATGGAATTTTAGAAGTTCCGATGCTGAAAAACAAGATTCTTGCAGTTAAGACTTTATCGAATCATCGGGATTTGACATATAGGCTGGAAGGAAATCAGATTACGATTGACTTAAAAAATGTAGTTACGGATATTGATGCAACCGTTATCGTGATTGAAACAGAAGGTTCTCCCCAAATTGATAATCGCTTACCCATTGTTGAATCTGCTTCTGAAATAATCCTGATACCTGAAAAAGCAGAGATCCTTCCTCTTGGCAAACAGAATCTGGAGTTACGCCAGTATTATAACAAAATGCGTATCTATAAATGGAATTTCGACAATCAGAATGCATATCTGGAATGGAATTTCGAAACACTGAATAATTCGAAACTCAATATTTGCCTTCATGCTGCATCCACAAAGGAAACCACCGATTCTATTCCGGTAAAACTTATTGTAGATAATGATACAATTTTGGGTTTCCTGCCCGGACGTCGTCCATGGTCGTTCATGAACGAATATATTTACAATGGGGTTAAACTGGGAACCCTGCAATTGAATGCCGGGAAACATCATATCCGGCTAATTATTCTTGCTCCTGCTTTTCGGGAAGCAGTTTTTGAGAAGCTTCGATTTTTTGAACAACGCTAAACATTGAATCATGAGAAAAATTGTTTTACTCCTTATCTTAATGACGACTGTAGCTCAGGCTCAAATGAACATTATTCCCAAACCAACGCGTGTTGAAATGGGAAAAGGTGTTTTTTTCTGGGATGCTCAAACCCGGATTAAAATTAAAGGTTTGAAAAAAACGGCGTTTGAACAGTCTCTCAGCGAGTTTGAAAAAAACATTCATAAAGAGGGCGTTTCAACAAACAATAAAGAAAGTAAGCTTACCAAAATTGTTTTGTTTTTGCTTGATAAAAAGGCAGATACGCTTGGAGATGAAGGCTATTTATTAAAAATTGACGAAAACGCAATCAAAGTGACTGCATATCGCGAAGCAGGGTTGTTTTATGCGTTACAGTCAATTCGTCAAATGATGGAAGATGCCTATCGTACAAAAGTTGGCTCTTACTCATTGCAGTCGTGTACAATTTATGATAAGCCCCGTTTTGTATGGCGTGGATTTTTGTTTGATTGTTGTCGCCATTTCTTTGATAAGGCTACCGTAAAGAAGTACATTGATTTACTTGCGTATTATAAAATGAATCGCCTGCATTGGCATTTAACAGAAGACCAGGGCTGGCGTATTGAAATAAAGAAATACCCCAAACTTACATCCGTAGGGGCGTGGCGAACTGAAGCCGACGGAACGGTTTATGGTGGTTTTTACACGCAGGACGACATTCGCGAGATTGTACAATATGCAAAACAGCGACATGTGGAGGTGATTCCTGAAATTGAACTCCCGGGACATTCATTGGCCGCGTTGGCTGCATATCCTGAGCTTTCGTGTACAGGAGGTCCGCACAAAGTGGAAACAAACTGGGGCGTTTTCAAAGATATTTATTGTGCCGGAAATGATCAAACCATTCAGTTTATGAAAGATGTAATGAATGAGGTATGCCAGCTTTTCCCGTCAACCTATATTCATATTGGGGGCGATGAAGCTCCGAAATATCGTTGGGAACACTGCAATAAATGTCAGGAGAGGATCAAAAAGGAAGGCTTAAAAAATACCGAAGCATTACAAGGCTGGTTTATCCGTCAGATGGAAGATTATCTGTCCAAAAAAGGGCGCCGATTGATCGGTTGGGACGAAATCATTGAAGGAGGATTGTCACCCATGGCTACCATTCAATCATGGCGTGGTATGGAAGGTGCAATTCATGCAGCTCAAACAGGCCACGATGCAATTGTTTCGCCTACCAGTCATGCTTATCTGGACTATGATATCAAAACACATAATCTGGAAAGAGTTTACAGCTTTGAACCTGTGCCGGAAGAGCTTTCTCCTGAATTATCAAAGCATATTCTGGGTGGCGAATGTAATATTTGGACAGAACGAGTTACGTATGAAAATCTTGATAGCCGGGTTTTCCCGCGTTTTATCGCGATGGCAGAGGTATTATGGTCGTCAGGACAGCAAAAGAATTTTGCCGATTTTCGTCGTCGTATTCAAACGCATTACCCGATTCTGGCAGAGAAGGGTGTAAAATTTGGTTTTGAAAGCGAACCTCTCGATATCACCTCTGCATACGATGCAATAAACAGAAAACTTTCGGTTACACTCCATCCGTCAGTTGCAAAGCTTAACGTTGAGATTGTTAAAAATGGGTCCGCTTCACTATCATTAGAGTTAGAACAACCATATACAATAACTGTTACAGATTCACTTAATTTAGTTGTGAAAACCCAACCCTTGACGGGAGGTGCCATAAATGTATATAAACGAAAATATCTTATTCACAAAGCATCCGGCTTGCTTCCTGAAACCGAAGGAAAGTATAGTCAGAACTATACCGGAGGAGGCGATTATGCGTTAACCGATTGTCGCAAAGGCTCCGAGATGTTTCGCGATGGAATCTGGCAGGCAATTCAGGGCACTGATTTGATTACAGTTGTTGATTTGCAGAGTGAACAGAGCATTCACCGGTTCAGTTGCGGATTTCTGCAAAGCACTCCCTCGTGGATTTTTTATCCCCGTCGTGTAGAATTTTATACTTCGGTGGATGGAGTTAACTACTCACTGGCAGGAACTGTTGAAAACAAAGGAAGTGATAAAGATGAAAGTATGACTACCTCCGACTTTATTCTTGATTTTGCTCCATTGAAAGCCAGATATGTAAAAATGAAAGCTGTTTCGATGCGCAAATGTCCTGAATGGCATGACGCTGCAGGTTCGGATTCCTGGCTTTTTTATGATGAATTTACTGTAGAATAAACATAAACCTAAATCGATGAATACACTCAACACAGAAAACAATCGTTCGTATGCTTCTGCATTTGTAGTAGTTACAGGTCTCTTTTTTATGTGGGGATTTATAACCTGCATGAATGACATCCTGATTCCATACCTTAAAGGTGTGTTTTCACTAACCCACACTCAGGCAATGCTGGTACAATTAGCCTTTTTTGGAGCGTACTTTTTTGGTTCGGTACTCTATTTTATTATTTCGGTTACCTCCGGAGATCCAATTAACCGTATTGGGTATAAAAATGGGATAATCATCGGGCTTATCATGGCTGCAACCGGAACTGCGTTATTTTATCCTGCTGCGCAAATGGTTTCCTACGGTTTCTTTTTAGCGGCACTCTTTGTGTTGGGATTAGGGTTTACGCTTCTGCAAATTGCTGCAAATCCGTATGTTGCAATATTAGGGAAGCCCGAAACTGCTTCGAGTCGCTTAAACCTGGCTCAGGGTTTTAACTCTTTTGGAACCACAATTGCTCCCCTGATCGGTGGTTTTCTGATTTTTAAGTATTTTGCTTCGGTGGGCACCGGAGCTGATTCTGTAAAAATCCCTTATCTGGTTTTTTCGGGACTTTTTTTACTGCTTGCATTGATCATATTGGCTTTCCCGCTTCCTCGTTTTGCAAATAACGAAGTGGTTGAAAAGGGATTTGGTTCGTTGAAATTCCGCCAGTTGCGTTTTGGAATCATTGCAATCTTTCTTTATGTAGGTGCCGAAGTAAGTATTGGCAGCATGATGATTAGCTTTATCGGGTCGCCTGAAATTGCGGGGATTGCCAAAGAAAATGCCGGTCAATATGTTGCAATTTACTGGGGAGGATTGATGATCGGAAGATTCCTGGGTGCCATTTCACTCAGCAATATAAAACGTATGGTCAAGATTCCGATAATGGCAGTCATTTTACTTATTGCCTTTGGAATCATTGCGTACACGCAGGAAATAAATCACGCTTTGACTTATGGAATTTTTATGTTACTGAGTTTTGCCGGGTTTATGATCGGTAAATCTCTTCCGGCCCGTACACTGATGATCTTTTCACTCTTTTCCGTTTTACTTCTTACAACTGCACTTTTTACGACGGGCTCCGTTGCCATGTGGACCGTAATCGCGGTGGGTTTATTTAATTCCATCATGTGGTCGAACATCTTTACGTTGGCAATTGATGGTTTAGGGAAACATACAAGTCAGGGTTCATCATTACTTGTGATGGCAATTGTGGGCGGTGCGATTCTTCCGGTTTTAATGGGTGCAATTGCGGATGCGTTCAATGTTCATGTTTCATTGATAGTCCCTCTGCTTGCCTATTTCTATCTTGCATTTTATGGATGGAATGGCTATAAACCCGGTAAATCAATTTAAAAGATCTTGTAAATCCGGATAAAGATTATTTTGAACTCATAAATCGTTGAATATATCGCTGAATTACAGCTTTGTAAAATATAATATCAGTCGTCATGAAAAAGCTAGTTTTCATTTTTGCCATATTTATTACATCCCTTGGTATTGCTCAAATTCCGGATGCTTTTCAGCAAAAGATGATGAAAGACTTTCAGCTTCGGAAAAAAAAGTATGAACTTCGGAATCCTTCTTTGTTTTCACTGTTCAATATGAAATTGCCTGAAAACGAGCGAAAATATCTTATTTTTCTCTACGCGTATATGCCGCTGAATGATTTGGCTGATTATCCGGCAACGTTTCATCGGCTTCAGGTTCAATATGCTTTAAAGGCTCGTGAAACTTTTCGTTGGGGAAAACAGATTCCCGAAGACATCTTTCGCCATTTTGTACTTCCCTATCGAATAAACAACGAAAACCTGGATACTGCCCGTGTAGTCTTTTTTAATGAGTTGAAAGACAGAATTAAAAACATGAGCATGAAAGAGGCTGTGTTGGAGGTAAATCACTGGTGCCACGAAAAAGTGGCATACCATCCTACCGATGCCAGAACAATTTCACCTCTCAATGCATGTAAAACGGCGTATGGTCGTTGTGGTGAAGAATCAACTTTTACCACTACTGCTTTGCGTGCAGTAGGAATTCCTGCCCGACAATGCTACACTCCCCGCTGGGCGCATTGTGACGACAATCATGCATGGGTTGAAGTTTGGGTTGACGGGAAATGGTACTTTCTGGGTGCCTGTGAGCCCGAATCAGACTTGAATCTTGCCTGGTTTTCCGAACCGGCAAAACGTACGATGCTTGTGAATTCTACCGTTATAGGCCCTTATAATGGAGCAGAAGAAGTTTTGGAAAGCCGCCCGCTTTATACCCGCGTAAACATGATTTCCAATTATGCTCCTACTAAAAAGCTTTTCGCAAAAGTGATGGATAAAAATGGGAAACCATTGCCAAATGTTAGCGTTGAGTACCAGCTCTATAACTATGCTGAATTTTATCCGCTTGCGCGAAAAACCACCGATAAAAACGGGCTTACTTCGCTCACTACCGGTTATGGCGATTTAGTGGTTTGGGCTTCAAACGGTAAATTTTTTGGGTTTGAAAAGGTAACAGTCGCAAATACGGATACTGTACAACTCAGACTTATTTATACCAATCCCGAAAATATAAGTTTCAACTGGGAGATCGTTCCCCCTGTAAAACGGGCAGTTGATGTAAATGTAAGCGCCGAAGCCCGTGCTGCAAATGAGAAACGTCTGAAGTATGAAGACAGCCTTCGTGCTGCCTACGAAGCTACATTTGCCGATTCTGTCTCTGTTCGCGAATGGTGTGTAATCAATAACATGCGTTACCGTGATGTATGGCCAATAATGGCAGATGCTCGTGGAAACTGGAAGAGTCTTCTCCATTTTCTGGAAAACACACCTGTTTCTATGCAGAAACTTGCCGTAGAAATGCTAAAAACGATGGAAGTGAAAGATTTACATGATGTTGAAATTGAAACCCTGAGCGATCATCTGGCAAACAGCAATAATCCGTTGAAACTTGACGAAAATACCTTCATGAGCTATATCCTCAATCCACGTGTTGAATCAGAGAAACTAACTCCGTACAAGCATTATCTGCAACAAAATATTCCACAAACACTGGCTACTCAGGCACTCAGTAATCCTTCTGCACTTGTAAACTGGATAAAGGAACGAATACTAAACGAACCCGAAGAAAACTATTCACGTTGTCCGCTTACTCCTTTAGGTGTGATGAACAGCAAAACAGCCGACGAACGTTCCCGCAATATCTTCTTTGTTTCGGCATGTCGTGCGTTGGGGATTGCTGCACGTCTTGAACCAGCCACCAAACGCCCTCAGTATTATTTCCAAAACCAATGGATGGATGCTGGTTTTGAAAGTATTCCGCAGTCTGCAACGCCATTGGCAACCATCTATCTCTCCGCCGATGCCGGTTTGAAAATTAAGCCTGAGTACAGCATCCACTATACCCTTGAAAAACTTTCGGGAGGTTACTATCGTACACTCGATTACGAAATGGATGAACGCTTTAAAAACCTTCCTTTTTCCTTGCCTTCGGATACCGGTTATTATCTGATGATTACCGGGAACAGAATGCCAGATGGAACGGTATTGGCCAAATTAAACTTTTTCCGGCTCAATGCCGGAGAAACCCGTAAGTTGACCATCTCACTGGCAAAAAGGAACAGTAATGCAACGCAAATTGGAAAAATAGAGAAACTTCCGGTTTTTAAAGATTTCAAAACCCGCAAAGTTCTCGATAATTCAACCCTTTATGGGAAGCAGCTTATCTACATCTGGATTGACCCTGATAAAGAACCAACCAAACACGCCTTAGGTGATTTATCGAAACTGAAAACGGAGTTTGAAAAAACCGGACTTACCCTGTTGTTGATTTTTGATGAAAGACGGCTGATAGAAGGATTTCAACCTGAAAAATTTGCAGCCTTACCCTCCAACGTGAAATTCGTAACATCCGATCCGGCATACCTTACCGATCTGGAACAAAAAACCGGTAAGAAGTTTACTTCATTACCCGTATTTTTGATTACGGACACCGAAAATAACATCCTCTTTCTCGAAAACGGCTACAAGATAGGAGTAGGCGAGCAGATGCTCAAAGAGGTAGAAAAAGAATAGAGCCACGATTTTAAGAATAGAGTTTACACAGACTTTTGAACAGTACTGCAAATGGGTTAAAAAACTTAAAAAACGGCAATACGTTTAAAAACGCTTACCCTCTTTTTTCTTACACTAAACCATCAAAAACGGACACTAAAGGGATCATTGTGTTGAGCTTGCAAAAGTTTAGTGTAACGGTTTGCAACTGCCCAAAGGTGTGATTTAGAAGTATTTCACAGTTAACAAAGCAGCAACTCTGAAAGAAGCCCAAAGCTTGATTTAATCACCGAACTGCCATTTTTGGGTAGGTGCTGTTATAGGGTGTTTTTCTTTTCATTCTTCGTTATGGGCTGGGTTTTATTTGCCATTTGTCAATATTTTTTTTACATATTTAATATGCCAGATAAGTCTATCGTAAGAACCTAGGTCTAAAGCTCGTTGTCCACTCAACATACTTGTAAAGAACACTGGAGTTCCGTTCAATATTTTATGATTCACAATTCTTTCCGTTCCAATAATTTCGTCAAACTCAAAGTCATATTTTGCTGATGAAAATGATTCCGATTTTAATAAATCTCTAGCATAGGTGTTATTTATCACTAAAATTTGTGGCTTTGCAGTTTCAATAATCTCTTTTGATATTTTTAGTTGCTCATCAAAAAAGTCATGTCCTATTCCTGCTTTGCCTAAGTCTTTAATGATATTTTGTGATGTTTCTCTCACAAACAATAAGTCTAAATGTGTCCAATCGATACTTACTTTTTGAGAAATGTCAATGAATTTTTTGAAATATGGATGAATCTTTCCCTGCGAATTGTCATAGTAGAAGGAGCTAGGAATATTATTGTACGATGGATTTATACCAATAAACATAATGGCATTTTGTCGGATGTCATCATGAATTGCAAATCCTCTTTTTCGTATTTCAATAGTCTCAAATTTTGGATTATGCCAAATTTCTTCGATTCGATTTCTAAATTCTTTATTTGTTCTAAGTATCATATTGCTCATTTTTCAACCTTGCCCATAATAACGGTGGCGGTATGGTTAGTTGCCAATTGCGGGCGATTTTCTGTCAAGTTACATAAAAGTTGAAGCGGGCTACAATCCTTGATATTTACCGTATTCTCTGCCATTACTTATACAAAATGTTAGCGGTTCGTGTTTTTTTGTTCTTAGTTTAAAATGAGTTTCTAATTTTATCAATCTCATACTTTAATAATCTATTTGCTATTAATTCATTGTCTGACAATTGATTTAAAAATGTAATATTCATTTCTGGTGTTCTATCGGACGAAATAAACTTTTCAAGTTTTTTTATTGCGGTAATAGGTATATCATATTCTGTCAAAGCCGCAATATTGGGATGTAAAAAACCATTTTCAATGCTACTTGCAATAAATGAGTAATTACCGTAAGGCATTTTATGTTTTTTAAAGACATACTCTTGCAGATTTGAAATTACATTAATCCATTTAGGCAATTTGTAATCAAACCAGTGTCTTGTGATGTGCAATATTGAATATGAGGCGGTATCAATTCGTTTTTGGGTATCAGGTATTCTTTCTTTCCAAAAATCATCATTTATATATGTATTTACAACTGCTCCAATCGTTTTTAATTTGATGTACGAAAAAGTAAAACTCGCTAACCATCTGGCTGAAAGGCGTCCAATACCCTCGATAAATGTTTTGTCTCCAGGCCCAGTTAAAGAATCCCAACACAACTCAATTACAGTACTCAAATTGTCAAAAGATTTGGGTAAGGCTGTCCAATTTAATAGATTATTATACTCTTTAAGATTTGATTCAATTTTATTGATAATCTCAATTTGGGATTCGATGGAAACTCCTGAATTTAATTTAATTACATCCTTCAATTCTTCAGGCAAGTTATTAAATTTATCTAATCTGGGTTTTGCTTCATCTTCAATATCCTTTTCATCCATTGAAATTAGAATTTCAAGGGGCGCTTGAGCTTGATTAAATAAAGGAATATCCACAAACAGTTCCATTTGTTCAGGTTGGTCTTCAAACCTTATTACATTACCGATAAAATGCTTTCTCATTCTTCCAGACCTACCTGCAATATTTTTATAATCAAAGAAATCAATTGGCTTACGACCTTTCTCTTTGTCAAATAGAATTACATTTTTTGCAGATGTGTTCACTCCTTCAATGAGAGTCGAAGTACAAAATAGCCACCTAATTGCGCCACTGTTGAATGAATCTACAATAGTACTACCTAAATGTCTCGGCAATGCTCCATGATGAAATGCAACTCCATTTTCTAAAGCAGTATTTAACGACCATTTATTATTAATATTCTCCCTAATCCATTCGATTATACTTAAATTCTCATTTACAAATGGGTTATCAATCTTAATTTCATTCAGTTTAAGAAACTCAACATATTCCAAAGCAAGATTAGTTGCTTTATTAGGAGCAGAACAATAGATAATTGTTTGGTCGTGTAGTGTTGAAAGGAGTTTAAATAGATTTTTTTTTTTATATCTTTCTTTTCATTTGCTTTATGTCGTCCTTGAACAAATAAATTACTTTCATCAACAGCAACAGTAGCGAATTCAGTTGGAAACCATGTCAGTTCAAATTTCTTTTTAAAATTAACAGGTATATTTTTAATCATAGGGCCTAGCAAGTAGAACCTATTTGTATGTTTCAAAAGCCTATCAAAAGCTTGATTAAGTGCAATCGCACGGTCATCATCACGGTCTAAACTTAATTTATAGAACTCATCTATTACAAAGAAATCAATCTTTGGAAAATTCTGATATTCAACAACCCTTTCTCCCGTAAAAAGGAAAATATTTCCTCTGTCTTCTGAAGGTTCTTGACTTGTTGAAACTACTACTTTATAACTGTCCTTATATTGTAAAAGCTTTTTTCTTGTTTCGTCAAGTAACGCTAAGGTTGGTTGAATTATAACTATTTGCTTATATAGATGACTTGCGACAATTTCTTCGATTAATAAACTTTTACCAAAACTTGTAGGGGCACTAACTACAACTGAACGCTTACTTTGAAGCTCGACCGACAATTGCAGTTGTTCTTCATGTAGATAAACATTGGTTAAATGTGGAGATTTGTGGTATTCATATCTAAGCAACGCGCTTTTAGATAAAGTGGAAGGGTTAACATATGGATATAGGCCTGCTGATTCTGTAATGTCATTCCAAATATTCTTTGTCACATCTGGAATTCGTAACCAATTATCTTGAACTCGAATTACAATATCTCTACCTTCCTTTTCTTGGTTTCTCAACAAATATGTGCAGAATTTTGATAGCGCAAAACTATCTTCGTAAGATATGTTATCTTCTCTTGAAAGAAGACTAATAGCATCTTGATAGGATTTAAAAATCATATTCTTTGCATTGATTTTAATCTTTTATCTAATTCAGAATTCAAAACATCTTTGTCAGGAACAGGAAGTAATAACAAAATTATCTCAACACTTGAGGCTGGTTTTGCTTTATTAAAGGTGTTAAACAAATTTTCGCATTCTTCTTTAAATTCTTGGAAATATTCATTCGTATTGTCATTGTGCTTTTTAAAAAGCTCACTATTATATGTACAAACCATTGGTATTACAATGTTTGAAAATATCGTATCTAATCGCTGGTGTTTATCCATTAAATTCCTCCAATAATCAATTTCAGGCACTTCTGATGGTAATTTCCTTGAAATTAAATTAAACTCTCTTCTTATATAATCTGCATTAACATGCTTAACTATGTCATCAGCCAAATCTTTTACACCAGCCTTGCCTGTTTTGTATAATTTTGATTCACCGAGCCATAGTTTTTTTTCCTCTCCATCAATAGTTATTTGCACCCCGTCAAAGCCATGAGCTGGAACATTATGTGAGTCTTTAAAATACATTTTAGAAATCAGAGGTATAGTGTTGTGAAAATCTCTTAATAATAGGTGTAAAATGAGTTCTCCAAATTCTCCTCTAGTTTGATACTTTTCTGTTAAATATACTGTTTCAGCGGCTTCTTTAAGTCTTTCTACAATTTCAGTTAAGGGAATACTTTGTCCGCAATGATACCCAAGCGAGAATTCTGGTATAACATTTCGGATAACATCAACTAAAGGTTCAAGTCTAAATTTGTTGTTGTCAAAGCCAACATGATACGCCTTTATTGTGCTTTCAGATATGTATTCATCAATAATTAAATCACTTTTAAAAGGTCTACTCATGTTAATAGTTTTATTAATCTTTTGTGTGTTGCAGGTTTCTTTAGCATGACCGCCAACACCTGTATATCCACAAAGTTGTGAATATATCAGCATTCGTTACAATACAAACTTTCTCAACAATTTTATAGTTTTTCGTGTATTTAACCAAACTACTATTGATTATCTTGCAATCTGCTATTTTTTAGACAGTAAAGATAATAAAGTTTCAAACTGCATGCAACTTAATGAAAAAAATAACAAATTCTTCCTCACTTCCCCACCACCAGCTTCCCAACTTCCTTATTGGTTGTATTGGTCACTAATATAAGCTGGTAGATACCACGGGGGGCATTGTGTAAAGGAATATGCAGGGTGCTTTCTTCGCAAGGCCAGGGATAGGCTGCCACGGTTTTGCCTCCAAAATCATAGATAAACAAAGTCCCTTCCTTGTAAGGCTGGGTGGCTGTTATAGTTACTTCATTACTTGCAGGGTTGGGGCTAAGCTTAAGTTCTTTAATATGGATGGGTTCTTTGAACTCTTCTATTCCCACCCCGCAGTTAGGGGTCATACATCCAAATCGATCTGTTGTAAAAAACCATGACTTTATCGGAGTTGAAGAATTAAGGTGTATTCTGCCACAACAGGCAAGTCCTTCACCACACTCTATAA
>Ga0209639_1001548_pt1 | contig 21979 bp, 16 predicted proteins | sample EPASupsiteHSE605_FD_187268 | JGI IMG/M metagenome (GOLD analysis project Ga0209639, IMG submission 187268) | Bioremediated contaminated groundwater from EPA Superfund site, New Mexico - Sample HSE6-05 (SPAdes) (version 2) | ecosystem: Environmental > Aquatic > Deep subsurface > Groundwater >...
ATGCAGCATTGGATTTAAGTCATACTCAGAACATTGGCAAAATGCTTAGAAAATCATTCAAAAATGCACAATTTATTGTAGTAAGTCTTAAAGAGGGAATGTGGCATAATGCTAATGTTCTATTTAAGACTTCCTTCAGAGATTCCAACTCTGAAGTAGAGAGAATCCAAAACAGGAACGATTAGTAAATATTTGTAAACTTTTTATTTGAAAAATGGAACAAAATTCGGTATTATTCCCCCAAATCCCAACACATTTTGATTATAAGAGAGAATCTAAAACCGCTGAAAATATTAAAAAACCAATTCCTAATCCCAGTTCAGGCAATAATTTTATTCCTTATGGGAATACTATTATTCAAAGTCGAGAACCACAAGGATATTCTCTCCCAAAAGAAAATCCGAAACCACCTGTTTTTAAAGAAAAAAATAGTTTTTCAGTGCCTAAAGCAAAAGCAAATCCTGTTCCCAAACCCAAGAACAACAAAGTAGAGCAAAAAAAGGAATTCAAACAAACACCTAAGAAGCCATTTGAAAACACAAGCAAAACGGATACATCGTTTTGCTTGGTAGAAAATGTACTCAACAAAAAGACTTTTCCAATCAAACAAGGGATTTATAATATTATTAGGAGAGGGAATACCCCTGGACTCTCATTTTCAATCGATATAAGCAAAAATAAAAACTAATGAATGGAAGGATACACCTCATTAGTCGCTTGGTACTTAGATTCGTTGATTTTCTCATAGAATTTCGTTGCCGCTTCCCATTTTGATTTTTCTGTTTTTAGGTTCAGATTTTTTACATTTTGTTCTTCTGATTTTGTTTTCAATTTAATGTTGAGTGTTTTCGCCTTTTTTAGAAGTATCATTGTTTCATTAAGCTGTTCTTCTAATTGGGATATTTCACATCGAAGATTATTGTTTTTTTCGCTTTCAATTGATAAATCTCCTTTTAGCTTTTCAATGAAAGAGTCTTTGGTCTTAATTTCATCTTTCAGTGTCTTTATTGAATCTTCAAGTTTTTCTTGTCTTTCTGTGAAGCTCTTAATGGAATTATTGGATTGATAGATTTGAAGGGTCTTTGCATTAATAACTTGATCACTTTCTTGAAGTCTTTGGATGAGATTATTGATATAATTACTTTGTTGTATTGTTTTTTCTTTGGTTTCATACTCAAAACCTTGTAACAATGAAAGCTTTTTTTGCAGTGACTCGTTTTCTTTTTCTAATTCCGAGTTTTTTTCCAATATTTTGCTATATTTTGTTTTAATCTCTTCTAGTTCTCTCGAGATTTGATTTCCTTGATTGTTTTGTGATTCCATTACAACATTTTTTTCGCTTTTTGCTAATTGATTCTTGAGTTCTTGAATAACCATCATCAAATTCTTGTTTTCCTCGTTTTCAATTACCAATTTGTTATTGAATTCTTTATCATTTGGATTTCTTGTGTTTCTCATATGGAATGATGATACCAAAAGTTCAAGATAGTGTACTTCAAATTCATCATTTGTACCTAATAGAAATCGAATTAATAAAAGCGAATCATTAATTGGATATTTGTTTTTTGAAGAACTTAGGACTGATACTAGCATATATGTAAATTGGGTTGCTGAAATTATTTCTTTTAACAAATCAAGCCATTTAGGAAAATAAATTGTTATCCCAAGAATAAAATGAACAATATTCATCGATAGGAATTGATTGTTACCATCAATAGAACGAATAAGTGCTGTAAAAAGTTTATCTTTAGACATACTCACATTGTAAATATCGTTCTTAAGAAGACGACCTCCTTTAAGTAAAAACCTAAGAATTATTATCAATGATTCTTGTTTCTCATCATTGTTAGCAGATAACAAAAATGTAAACAAAGCATCAGAAAAAAGACCTTCTATTTGAATCATTCCTTGGAAAATGTCAATATTATTCTCATGAAGAGTATATAAGTACTTACATCCAGCAACAGAAACAAAACTCTCTGAATGTATTAATAGTGGAATAAAATTCACTAAAAACCCTGTCTCGGTGATGAAACTACAAATCTTTGGTTGCTTTTTGACTAAAGAATCTAATAAACAAATGAGAGTATATGAAGTAATATCTGTAGATTGAAGGATCATTTTAAAAATAATCTTAAGATCCTTTTTTCTCAGTTGTTTATGAACAGAAATGCATTGGATAATCATTGATGACAAAATAGTCATCAGTGGAAATGGAGCTTGACTCTTCAAGAAATTAAGGGATGCTGTCAAAGCTGATGTAATTTCATCACCTATTGGTGATATTTGAACAAATAAAGATAAAGCGGAACATACAATGCACTCATCATCTGATGAGAGCAACAAAGACACCTTTGACTTAATTTGATATAAAAATGGATTTGTTAATAAACAGCTTTGAAATGATTCGGAATTGGCACAAAATCCGGAAATGATGGAACAAAACCATGCAGTTAGTTGAGGGTTTTCAACTTCATTCAAAAAATTGATTATTAATCTTTGTGAAACTTCAGGTGGTATCATTAATTGGTACCTGCACAATGCACATACAGATATTAATTTCAAAAAATATAAAATGTTAAGGGAATCTGATTTCGATTCATTTTCTTCAATCAAATGGCACATTTGTATTGAAATTGCTCCAATCTTGGTTGTTGCACAATACTTAAGGTGCAATACAGGATGATTCAATAACTGAATAACAAAAACTGAAACCAGCCTTTTTAGTTCTTTAAGCTTAGTAAATCCAGATTTGTTTGGTTCTTCTAAAAATGGATAATCCAGAAATTCACAAAACGAAGGAAAATCTTCATCATTTTCTAATTCTTTTAAAAAGGTTTTAGAATAGCTTATGTTGCTCAAGTATTGAAATAAAATAGAGAAAATATTATCTTTTTGGTCGATTTCAGCTTCTAATCTCTTACAAATAGCTCCCAAAGATGATTTCATTTATATGTACGTTTATAAATACTCTATCTCTTAGTCATCAGGTTATAAGTTTCCATCATCCCATTCGAAACTTGTTGTATTAAGCACACCATTGTCTCTATTGGCACGAGATCGTCGTAAGCAGGATCGTTTAGATTCATTTTGAGATTTGCTTCGGCATGTCGTTGGAGCATATCCAGAACCCATTGAAATGTGCGGCCCAAAAGCTGTTGAATTTGCAAAAGATCATAAATTCTTTTAACAGCATCGCCATCAATGAATCCTATTCCATCAAATTCCGAGATTTGAAATGAGCTATTGATGCCCTTTATGACCCAAGATTTAAATGACTCTTTATCTTTGTTGATTATATCTTCACTTAGGTTTTTTGTAAATAAAGCACCGCATTTGTAGCCAAAATCACAGTCGTTTGGATCCAAAAAAGATTTTTGAATCATGTGGACAAAATTACTAATATCATCATAGGCCAAATACCCATCTCTGTTTGTATCAAGTGAGTAAAGAAAGACAATTGATGTCTCATCTAAATCGTGATTTTCCATAAATTTAACCTTGGGTATTTTAAAAATTGGAACCATTTCTTCTGTAGGACTTCCTAAAATCTCTTTTTGGTAGTATTGAATTGAGTTAGATGCAGAAATATCATTCCCCATTAAAATAATAAAAAAATGCATTGCCCGGGAATCGAACCCGGATCAAGAGCTTGGAAGGCTCTCATGATAACCACTACACTAGCAATGCTACAATTATTATTTGAAATTTAGATAATATAGTACTTATTAATTTTCTAACACGCTTGCACCAAAAATGATCGTCCATAAACCGTAAATCCGTTACTCAAAAATGAGAAATCCCAGTTTAGCAATTCCCTCGAATGTTGATTTTGGATTTTGTCCTGTGGGTGAAATAGCTACATTTGAAATCACTATTAAAAACCAAACAAAAGAAGAATCAGATTTTGTTTGGCTTTTCAAAGAGCCTTTCTCAATATCTCCTCCTCATGGCAAAATTGGAGGCAAAAAGCAAATTAGTTTAGTAATATCTTTTTTGCCAAATACTGCATCCAGATTTGATGGGACTTTGGTTTGTAGATTTGGAAAGAATCTTTTGGAATCTTCAATTATTCAAGTTGTGGGAGTTGCGAAAGTTCCTCATATTTCTTTGAGCACTGAGTTTATTGATTTCGGAAGAGTTCCTAGTGGAACCAAAGCAACACAGAGTCTCACTGTTCATAATTCTGCTCCAGTCCCAGCCACTGTTTCCATTATTCCTGATGTTCCTTTATTTATTATTCAACCAACTCAAGTTAGTTTGAAACCAAACGGTACAGAAACTGTGAAGGTTTCTTTTCAGCCCACAAATTATGACTTCTATGCTTTTTCTAATATTCTATTCTCTACTGCTGGTGGTAATTCGGCCAATATGAGATGTTCTGCTTATGTCACTGGTCCGAAAGTTTCTTTGGATCACAAGTTTTTGTCATTGGGAAATGTACAATTAAAGTCAACCTCATCAAACATATTTTCCATATTTAATCACTCAGATAGGAAAGTGTTTTTTGAGTTTATGATCGAACCCACTTCTGTATTTTCATTCGATCCATCTCAAGGAATTCTGCCTCCAAATTATTCCAAATCGATCCGAGTAACATTTAAACCTGAGCATCCGATTTCATATTATAGAAGAGTTATTTTATTAGTGCATCAGCACTCCCCAATGGCCTTAGATTTATTTGGTTCCGCATTTGATACATTTAATCATCCCCCAAAGCTTAAAGCCTCTAATATCGATAATTACAGACAGATCACTTCAGAAGGCCTTGCCTCGAAACCTCCTCATCTTCTTCCAAAAGTTGTTGATCCATCTTTGCCGACAACAGACTATATATCAAATGATTTGAGAAGAAATCAATGCGATCTGAATTCTGGAGCACAGCTTTTTGATGAGCTATTTGCACACCATGATTTGGTTACACTCTCTGCCTCTCATATTGAATTTGGAGGATGTCAAAGAGATGTATCCCCTGAAAAACAGTCTCTTATAGTGAAAAATAACTCTGATGGTCCTCTAACAATTTATTGGCAATCAAATTCAGATGGATTTGTTAGTATTGAACCATCAACTTCAGAAATTCCTAAGAAACAAACTACTGAGTTTCATGTCAAATTTAATCCAAAACTCGAGTTTCAGTTCATGGGTTCTTTAATCGAAGGATTTGTTCAGTTTAAAGAAATGAGAAACCGTAATATTATCGATTTTCCAACATTGCCATTTTTGTTGCTTCCATTTTGTGATGGTCATACAATGGATGATGTCACATCTTTTATTCCAACAATGTTTACCTCACATAAATCTCTGAATTTCGCTGGCGCTATTGCTGGTGATGTGAATTACCAGACTTTCTTTGTTGAAAACAGAGGAGATTGTGCATTTAAGTATGATATTAGGATCGATGAAGCTCAAACACCTGATAAAGGATCTGTGAAACCATCATCTGCCGCGTTTTCTGTTTACCCTCAAGTTGGTACTATTCTCAAAGGATCATTTCAGATTTTTGTTGTTAGGTTTTCGCCTTCACAGAGGGGTCATTTTCATGCAAAATTGTATGCAATTATTAATGATTCACCAGCAAACTCTTTTTCTGTGGTTTTAAGGGGCGATGCTTCTGTGCCAGCTGTTAGTTTTTCTGTTACTGGAACCCTCTTCCTTCATCCTGTGTCCCTGGGTTCAATTTCTAGTCAGACTATAAAAATTACTAACGATTCATCGGTGCCAATGAAATTAGAATGGAAGATTCCCTCAATTTATGCTAACCATTTGATTGTGAAACCTCAATCTGCCGAGATCAGATCCAGAGAAATTATTGATTGTTTGTGGGAATTCCATCCTGATTCAGTTGGGGAATTTAGAGTTGAAGTTATATGTAATGTTCAAGCATTATCAAATTCTTCTCATTCCTATATCGCAAAAGAAATGTTATCTTATATTGTTGGGCCAAATTCAATTACATCTGATCAATCTTTGTTATCCTCATTAAGAACCGTTCAACATTACCCTTTGACAGTTTGTACATTAGTATCTGATTGTGTTGTAAATTCAAAGCCCCAATCTATTGATTTTGGTTTTGTTCGTATTAACTCAGATGCCGTATCAACTCTTTCAATTTCAAATCATAGTGACTCCCAAATGCATTTTCTTCTTCAAAGTGCATCTCCTCAGAAACTATTACAGTTTTCTCCTGCTGATGATGTTTTACCTCCCAGATCTTCAAGAGAAATCGAAGTTCATTTTACACCTAGGTCTCCTGGTGAAGTTACTGACTCAATATTATGCTCTTTGCTTAATGAATCGGTATATCAACAAGAAGGAGGAGGCAAGAAATCTTTTGAGAAATCTGTTGTAAAGTCAAGTGCGAGTGAAATATGCTCAATTCGGGGTATTGGATGTTTCCCTCATTTATCAATTGTTGATGTGTTTTCTCCAAAGTATTCGAGAGCTCTTGTTTGGGAGAATGGTAGCTGCAATGCTATCAACGAAGAGTTAAACCTTTTAGGATGGAATTCACTGACTGATGATTTGAAGACGTTTTATGTAGATTTTGGATTTGATACTATCGATTCTGAGCCAACACAGATATATTTACGATTCCAGAATGTGGGTCATATTGCGTTTAGTTTTTCCATTAACTTCCCAAATGATGTTTCAATCGATCCTGAGTATTGGGCACTTCCAGATGAAATTGATCCAAATCAACTTAAACAAGACCAAATAATGCAAGCTAAACTATTCAAAGTTAGTGAAAAGAAGTTCCATCTTGGTCCTAACTCATCTTGTGATGTTTGTTTCACATATTCGCATAAATTTATTGAATCGCACCAATTGCCGATTGTTCTTTCTGTGCAAAATGGCAGGATTATTCGTCTTATACTTAAAGGAACAACTCTTGATCCATCAATTCCATATCTTGTCAACTATAAACCAGTCTTTGAGCTACAGTCAGTTCCAATTGGTTGTATTGATCCTCCAATTCAATTGATGCATATATTCAATGCATCTCATACAGAAGCGGATTTCCGTATTGATTTAACACAAGTTCAAGAAACAAATGAAGTTAACCATAACTTTGATATATTCAGATGCCTTACCCCTATTGGCAATATTAAACCCCGGTCCCATGGCACCATTCAATGGGCATTTAAACCTTTAGAAGCCATAGACTATGAAGTTTCCATATTATGTATTGTGTCAAATGGAAATAGCTTTACTGTAACACTGAAAGGAAGGGGAGCTCATCCATCTAATGAGGATTGTGAAGTTATTTGGCAAAAATCCCCACCAAAAACATTGATGATTAATCATGTGACTCCTGTTATTGTAAGTGAACAGTATTTAATGTTTGGAGATATTCCAGTATTTTCGAAAACAGATAGAATTGTGTTTATTAAGAATAATGGACAAAAAATGCTTAATTTTGAGGCTGAAATCACATCAGATATTATTAAGGTTAATCCGAAGAAATGGGTTCTTAGTCCTGGGCAAAGCCAAAAGCTTATTGTTGGTGTTCAGGCACCTTCTAATCCTCTTATTTTTGAAACATCAATTCCCTTGTTCTATGAAGAACCCCATGAACTGACAGAAGAAGAGGTAATGGAAGCCAATGCTGAGGCTGAGAAGGAGCAAATTATAGCCGCAGATCCTCCAATTGGTACATCAGCTTTAAGATCGAGCAAAATTGGAGGTATTAAAAAACTCAAAGAGAGACCAGAAGAATGGAAATCCGTTGGAGAAAGAACATTGGAGCAATCACAAAAAACAAAACATATGTCATCAAGACTGTTCTCAACACATATAGGAAAAAGAGCTGAAGCGAAAGGATCTGAATCAGCAAGCAAACCAAATGTTCATTTTATTGATGTTGCGTTTAACGCTATGACAAAGAACCAATATCGTGAACTATATGGCTCTCTAGACACATTCTATTTTGCAGCGCAGAATCCAACAATTACTGAGTCATCTGGTCAGCATAAAGATGAAGTTGCAGACTTATTATCACAAATTGTAAATGATGCAATAGCTGATGAACAAGTACAAAAATTAGCTTTGTATGGAGCAAAAGAAAGAAAGTTGCATATTCCATTATTCTCACAAATACAATCTGAAACAAAGTTGGAAGATTTTGAAAAATCTACAATGACAGATGTTAGATTTGTTGATAATATAGAATCTATTCTCCATGAAATAGTTGATGAAATTATAGATGAAGCTAGCAAAGGTGATTTTGTTCTTGATAAGGATATCATACAGGTATCAGGCTTTAAGATTAATCAATAAAAAAATTTTGAGGTTGTTTGAATTCATTACCCCAGTTACTTGTTGTGTCATTTGGAGAGTGAGGAAACATTTCACTCTGATCTCCTTGATTCCATGTATCATTTGAAAATTCATTTTCACTGTAGGCTGGATACTGATTGGGTATTTGGGGTATATGAGGTTCTTCTTCAAACAATTTGGCAATAAATTCACCATTTTCGATTCTCATTTTTGGGGTGATATCTCGAAACGCTGGTTCAGTCTTCTTGCTTGAATGAGTACTGATCTCGCAATTATGAATTGATGGCAAATTCTTAGGAATGTGGCTTGACAAAAAACAAACAGTAGTATTATCAGAGGCGAACCTGATTGTCCATTGCCTGGTATAGCTAGATTCATGAGCACAAGATGGGAAAATGCAGTTGATGAACTCCCTTGTTTGTGTTTTCGATTTTAGCGAATGGTACCCCATTGTTTGAAAACACCCATTAATGGAAGACTTGCACCTGCTCAGAAATCCCATTAGTAATCTGGAGTTAACAGCAATGATTGGCCCAACAAGTGCAATTCCGGATACAAAGCACCTTTCTTCCCATCCAATGCAGTTATGTTCTAAAAAATTATGAATCTGGACTAATTCTTCATAGAAAGATGACACATTATGTTCTTTAAACTTGGATTTCATTATTTCATGAAAATGATGCTTCAAACGCAGAAAATAAACTTTATCATTCTCGCTCATTTTGTTCCATAATTTAGATGGAATATCTGTATTCGCCATAGAGCTAACACCAAATAGAGTTTGCATTGATAAAGTTGATGATTTATCGTCTAAATTTACCTTGAAATGATCCCATTCCCTAACGACGCTCCTTTGATAGAAAAGCTATCAGAGTCATATGGAGTGATTAGTGAGGGATATCATTTTGTTGATATTTTCTCATTTGATGAAGAAATCCTTCCAATATTTGGCGAGCCAATTTTCTTAGTCTTTCTGTTTCCTCTTGGTCCAAAGAGCGGGTTATTATGGAATCGGCACCGGGATTTTGTGGAGCAGAGAGAATCATGTCCTTGGTTTTCAACACAAGAGATTTCTAATGCATGTGGAACAATGGCTATTCTTCATGGATTCATGAATAATTTAGAAAAAATATGCGTTAAGAACGGGTCTTGGTTTGGAAATTTTGTGGTTAATTCCCTAAATTTGTCTCCAAAGCAAAGAGGAGATCTGATTAAATCTGATTCATCACTTCTTGAATTACACAATGCCAACTCCATTGAATCTGACATTAAGATACCATCCACAGCCATAGATACACACTATAGTTGCTTTGTTGAGCATAATGGATCACTATGGGAGTTAGATGGCAGGCAGCCGTTTCCCCTTTTCTATGGAAAATGCTATGATCTAATGAAACAAACGATCGACATCATTCAACAAAGGTATATTCCCGTTTTAGATGATCCAATGAAGATATCTTTGATTGGGTACACTAAATCAATTTAAGTCAAGCGTATTGTTTTGTGTTTTTCTTCATTAGAACGCGTTTTTGCAGCTAAAAAAACGAAAAATGTCAATACAAAACCAGAAACACCGAGTGCGAGTAGAGATGCTCCTGCAGCTGTTAGGTTTTTTGAGCAGTGTTTGAGAATTTTTCTGTAACAAGGATTTTTTTGGGATTCTTTGCACTTATCATTTAATTTTTCCCCGATTGTATGAAATCCACAGCATTTATAATTCGATTGAATAAAATTCAGTTCCTCGGAATTGATTCTGATATTCCATTCCTTGTTGAGAGTCGAAAAAAATGATGATGGATCGATAATCCACAAAAAAGAATACATGAAATTGAGTATCCCGATTGGAAAACAGATCGAACCAACTATATAGAATATTTGTTTGAAAGGAACAACCAAAAAGAATATACAAGCAACCAAAACTACAGAAAACGAAACGAGGTTGTACTTGAATAATCTCGAAGGGAGATCCGACAAATAAAACAAACCGGACTCCTTGAGCCACCTGTCATTAATCAATACAAAAACAACACTCCCAATCACATTAAATGAGCATATCAGCAATGATATGCCCACAAAGTTTTTCATCTCCAAAATTTCCCAAAAAAAAAACAAAAACTATAACATATGGAGAAATCTTTCACTAGCTCGTTTCCACTGTTTTACCGTATCGACATCAGCTGGAGAACCCGGTAGGTATCTCAATAGGGAATTTTCACTCTCAATTTTCTGTTAAAAGGTTCGATAAACATAAGAAAAAATCACCATAACTGGTCAGGATTTTATTTCATTTTGATGCTTCCGCAATTAATTGCGTTATCTGGTTCGATATCCGCTCCAACCAGATTGCTTGAGATTACTACACGTCCATACTTGTATTATTTGTCTCAGAAGCTTGGTAGGTCTGTGACTAAGTTGCGCGACATTCCTGATTCTGAGTTTGTTGATTGGAAGGCCAAGGGATTTGAGTGGGTTTGGTTTATGGGTGTTTGGCAGTTAGGATCTGCTGGTTTAGAACATGATAGAAATGATCCTGGGCTTAAGAATTCATACAATGTTGTTTTACCAGGATGGACACCAGAAGATGTTATTGGTTCGCCATACGCTGTTGTTACATATAAATTGAACTCTGTGTTAGGATCTCCTGATGATTTGAAGTGGTTGAAAGAGAAATTACACTCATATGGAATGAAATTGATGCTTGACTTTGTTCCAAATCACTCCGCTGTTGATGCTCCTGAAGTTACTTCAAAGCCTAACTTTTATGTTCGTGCAGCACAAGGACAAACTCCTGATCCAAAGAGATTCTTACCAAATGGTATCGCTTTCGGATGTGGTATATGGTGCGATCCATGGACAGATGTTGCTCAATTCAACTATGTTGATAATGAATTCCGTCAACACCAGATCTCTATTCTTAAGCAAATTGCTGAAGTTGCTGATGGCTGCCGCTGTGATATGGCTCATCTTATCATTAATGATGAGTTTTGGAGCTATTGGAAGAATGAACTTCAAAGCTGGGGTTACAAGAAGCCTACATCTGAATTCTGGGCAGATGCTATTTCCGCTGTCAAAGCTCAATACCCCAATTTTGTGTTCATGGCCGAAAGCTATGGTGATGTTCTTCACGCCCTCCATAGTTTTGGATTTGACTACACTTATGATAAGGAAATGCTTGATAAACTTTTCTACCATGATGTGAAGGGATTCCAGCAAATGCTTTGGAACACTGATATTAATTACAAGCAACACCTTGCTCACTTTACCGAAAACCACGATGAGCCTAGAACAACAGATAAGTTCTGGAATTGGAATCCTGCTGCAAAATCTGCTGCTGCTTTACTCCTCACACTTCCTGGATTAAGATTCTTTAATCAACACCAATGGCTTGGCTATAGCAAGAAGATTGACGTTCATCTCCGTAGAGCTGTAGATGAACAACCAAGACAAGATATTGTTGATTTTTACAACAAGCTGTTTGCAATATTAGATATGGATGCTTTGAAGAATGGTGTCTTTACTCAATTGAATTGCCAAGGCTCTGATACCATCCCAGCCTGGAAATATGCTAAGGGTAACCAACATGTTTTGATAGCATCAAACTTCAATGAACACACAAGTGGTGGTGCTATCGTGTTAAATGATGCTCCTGGAACAGGTGATATTCCTGTAAAGGAGTTAATTTCTGGTGTAACTTACTATCGCAATGCTGAAGAACTCAGAACCAAGGGTATTTATGTTGTCCTTGAACAATATCAAGTTCAAATCTTCCAGTACTAAACTTCAACCAGTCTATCTTTTTTTTGTTGAACACAGCAGAAGTGTATGGGGATCATTAGAGTTAAAAAATGAAATCAAATTTGCTAAAGACCGAGATGGAATCTTATTTCCTTCATTCTTCATTGATTCTTCAAAATACTTCAATAACTCTTCCCTGTTTTGAGAGACTGAACACAGTGTCTGAGAAATTGAGGTACTTATTTGGGGAATGCATTGTAAAAGCTCTTTCCATAGATCTCCACTGATTTGAATAGATGATCCTTCTCCAATGATGTTGTTTTGTACCAATATCTGTTGAATTGCAATTGAAATACTCTCCTTGTGATACTTCAACAATATGATTGAGTAAAATGCACACAATGATTTTAGTTTGATGTTTTCATATTGTTTTGTGATGATTATTGATCTGGGATCTATACTTTGAACAAATTGTTCATCTAAAAATGGAGGTTCTACAAGAACAATTGGTTTAACAGGAATTCCATGAAAAGCAATTGTTATAGTATTTTCGGGGTGAAATTCACTAGAAACAATATCAATTGACCGAATATGTTTGATGGAATCTTGAATGCCATCAAAAATCTCTTTTGGTAATGAATTATGTGTATTTATTGCAATTCTAGGTGATTTCTTTTTGGTTCTTGATAAAGCATCGATCCTCTTTAATATATCCAAACAATCATCAGAATCGGAATCCATAAAAAAGAAATGACGATTTCGTTTAGCCAACAATTCACTCTTCATCGACTATCTCAAAATCCGGAAGTGAGGATGCTAAAACCTCGTCAGGATTCTTTAGATAAAGGGCAGGTATCATACCATCTCTTTTTCCACTTATATCTCCTTCTTTAACATATTCGGGATTTTCAACTTCATCTGAATAAGAACCCCCCTTAAACATATCATCAATCCATATTCCATCAAGTCTCCTGCTAGTACTCTTAATATGAAGTATTCCTGGCCCATTTCTTTTATCATCTTTAAAGACCCCTTCAAAAATATCGCCATTGGCTTTCACAAGCATTCCTTTTCCACATCTCACATCATTTTCCCAGCTTCCATTGTACTCATCATGGTTGTGATACACCATTTGCCCGAATCCCCACTTTTTACCATTCTTGAACTCTCCGACATATGTATCTTCGTTAAGTTCATACTTTGTTCCTTGACCAGACATTTTTCCTCTGTGCCAGTTTCCTGCATAATACACCCACTCGCCGGGCCTTTCACAGTTCGTTTTCTCTGACCATAAAAAGTAATCTCCTTCACCCTCATACATATCATCAACAAACTCGCCATCATAATATCCCTCAGCAGTGTAGTGCTTTCCGCTTCCATATCTCAGGTTGTTCTTCCAATCCCCAACATATTCAGTTCCATCATCCAAAACAATCAGTTTTCTTTGGCCATTTTTGTTGGCTTTGGCATCAGTTTGATACCACCTAGGAAGCTCCTCCAAATTCCTATTAACTGTCCTGCCAAATCGCTTTTCGGCAAATCTCTTGGTGGACAAATGACACTGCGGATTAGGCTTGCGCTTTTTAATCCTGTCCTGGCGGGCTTTAGGAGAAACACTCCCCGTCCCTGATTGGGCCTCCTCTTCATTAAAATCTTCGTACATTTCGCCGTCCATTTAAATATACGTTACTTCATAAAACGCGTCTCGAGAAAATCTAGCCCTAAAACAGGGATTTTCTTCGTATTGTTTTGGAGGATGCGAGTCGGTTTCAGAGGGCCACTGGAAAGAAATTTGTGTGATACGATACGAGTACATTTATGGAGGCACCCACATTAGCCCAAGACGCAGTTTTTGTTGAGAGTGAAACTGTCAAGAGTCCCGAGTGCAAGGGATATGTTCCAAATGATGATGGAAGTGTTGATTTTGAGAAACTTTTGGAGATGTATAAGTATTCTGGTTTTCAGGCCACCAATCTTGGTCTTGCTTTTGAGGAGATTAACAGAATGCTTCATTATTCATATGAACCAGCAGATGGTGAAGAGAAGAAAGTGTTTGGAGTTTCGCAAGGTGTTGAAGGAATCAAGAACAAGCCACGAAACTGCAAGATATTTTTGGGTCTCACATCAAACTTAATATCATGTGGATGCAGAGAGCTTATTAAGTTCATTGTTAAGCACCACATGGTTGATGTTTTGGTAACTACTGCTGGTGGTATCGAAGAAGATATCATTAAGTGTCTTTCACCCACACATCTCGGAGATTTCGCTCTTGATGGAGTTGATCTTAGAAAGCGTGGATTGAACAGGACTGGTAACTTGATTGTTCCAAACAAGAACTATTGTTTGTTCGAAAAATGGATCATGCCAATCCTTGATAAGATGGTTGAAGAGCAGAAAACAGGAACACTATGGACACCATCAAGGTTTGTCAAGAGGCTTGGTCTCGAGATCAATAATCCTGATTCTGTCATGTACTGGGCAGCTGTTAATGACATTCCAGTCTATTCACCTGCTATTACCGATGGATCAATTGGAGATATGATATATTTCCATTCTTTCCACAACCCTGGGTTGATTCTTGATATTGTTACCGATATCCGCAACATGAACAACGAAACAATTTGGGCTCCCAAGACTGGAGCGATTATTTTAGGAGGAGGTCTCATCAAGCATCATATCATGAACGCCAATTTGTTCCGTAATGGTGCCGATTTCGCAGTGTACATCAATACCTCCTCTGAATTTGATGGTTCAGACTCTGGTGCTCGCCCAGATGAAGCCAAGTCATGGGGTAAAATCGCTATCGATGCTCAACCTGTTAAGGTTTATTGCGAAGTTTCTATTGTTCTTCCACTCATTGTTGCTGCTACATTCGCAAAGTTCTTAAAGGAATAAATATACAGCCTTTACTAAATTTTAAATCGTTAATATGAACTTCAAACAGAAAGGACTAGACTATAGATTCGGCGAAGAAGAGGACCAATATACTCCCGATGATGATATGAAACTCAATTATTTAGAGTCAGATTAGTAGTGAATAATTCAAGTACTTCGGCAGCTAATATGGAAGAGAGACATTGAAAACCATTCACAAACTATATTTTGTAATTAATGGATCTCCGTCCTATTTTTCATGAAGATGGATTTCTTATCTAGGTTTTTTATCGTTGTTTTCAAATATTTCTTAATTCTTCTATGAGAAGATGGGATCAAAATATCTCTCCAACCTCGACTCTCTCAACAAAATTGTCTTTGATCATCTATACTAATCCCCTTTCTCATGAACTTAAGTACAATAATCCCATAATACTTAATGATACCTATTGTATGTATTTATTTGCCAAATTTAATGAGTATCCCGTTTCCAGTTCAAATATTCTAATGTTTACAAATCGTCTCCAGAATAGTTGAGGTTAATATTCAAAGTAATGAAATATTGTGATAAATATGGTTTTTTAACAAATTGTGACGATACTCTGCTTTGATTTTCACTTCACTATAGCACAATGGATTCTCATGCTCATGAATTTATTTTTGTTGAGGGTGAAACTATCAAGAGTCCCGAGTGCAAGGGATATGTTCCAAATGATGATGGAAGTGTTGATTTTGAGAAACTTTTGGAGATGTATAAGTATTCTGGTTTTCAGGCCACCAATCTTGGTCTTGCTTTTGAGGAGATTAACAGAATGCTTCATTATTCATATGAACCAGCAGATGGTGAAGAGAAGAAAGTGTTTGGAGTTTCGCAAGGTGTTGAAGGAATCAAGAACAAGCCACGAAACTGCAAGATATTTTTGGGTCTCACATCAAACTTAATATCATGTGGATGCAGAGAGCTTATTAAGTTCATTGTTAAGCACCACATGGTTGATGTTTTGGTAACTACTGCTGGTGGTATCGAAGAAGATATCATTAAGTGTCTTTCACCCACACATCTCGGAGATTTCGCTCTTGATGGAGTTGATCTTAGAAAGCGTGGATTGAACAGGACTGGTAACTTGATTGTTCCAAACAAGAACTATTGTTTGTTCGAAAAATGGATCATGCCAATCCTTGATAAGATGGTTGAAGAGCAGAAAACAGGAACACTATGGACACCATCAAGGTTTGTCAAGAGGCTTGGTCTCGAGATCAATAATCCTGATTCTGTCATGTACTGGGCAGCTGTTAATGACATTCCAGTCTATTCACCTGCTATTACCGATGGATCAATTGGAGATATGATATATTTCCATTCTTTCCACAACCCTGGGTTGATTCTTGATATTGTTACCGATATCCGCAACATGAACAACGAAACAATTTGGGCTCCCAAGACTGGAGCGATTATTTTAGGAGGAGGTCTCATCAAGCATCATATCATGAACGCCAATTTGTTCCGTAATGGTGCCGATTTCGCAGTGTACATCAATACCTCCTCTGAATTTGATGGTTCAGACTCTGGTGCTCGCCCAGATGAAGCCAAGTCATGGGGTAAAATCGCTATCGATGCTCAACCTGTTAAGGTTTATTGCGAAGTTTCTATTGTTCTTCCACTCATTGTTGCCGCTACATTCGCAAAGTTCTTAAAGGAATAAATATACAGCCTTTACTAAATTTTAAATCGTTAATATGAACTTCAAACAGAAAGGACTAGACTATAGATTCGGCGAAGAAGAGGACCAATATACTCCTGATGATGATATGAAATTCAATGGATTTTCTGAGCTAGAATCTCCAAAAAAGTTTGCTTTCCCCAACCCACAGAATTTGTTTGGAACTCCAATAGCCCCAGCGAATACTAACCCGTCCAAACCGAAAGATATGCCACGTTTTAGCGGTTTTGATGATGAAAATGATTCTGGAGTTGATGATAATTCTTTGGATTTTGGAAAATGGAAATCAATTTTGAATAAGCCAGATAATTCGAGGTTCACAAATGATATACCAAAGCTTTCTAACACACCAGATGAGGAACCGGATTATCCACAGCTGGCCTCCTTGTTTGAACAAGTATCATCTTTCACAACTCAGCCTCTTGATTTAACTGTTCATTGGAAGCCATTTTTACCAGATATGATACCTTCCATTGGTTCAATTGATGCTTTCATAAAGATTCCAAATCCTGATCCTATCCCAGAGCTACCTGGTCTATCTGTGCTAGATGAACCATCCATATCGCAAAGCGATCCACAGATATTAAAAATGGAATTGCGAGATAGATATGGCATTTCCAATTCAAACTATGCAGATGGATATATTGGCTCGATCAAGGATCTTGAAAATAACCAAAAAGCGCTTGATTCTTGGTTATATTCTATCGAAGAAATACACAGAAATCGTCCACCGCCATCAATTGCATATACAAGTGTTATGCCTGACTTCGAAGATCTAATGGAAACATGGCCTGAACAATTTGAAGAAGCGCTGAAGACGATCCCTTTGCCTGCAGCTGATTCAGATCTGACTCTTGAAGAATACGCAAGAGTAATATGTGCATTCGTTGATATACCTGTACATGGTAACATTGTAGAGTCATTGCATCATTTATTATCATTATATTGTATGTTTGAAGGAAATGTATACTTCAAAACACAGAGACCAACAACAGGAGGATCCCAAAAATAAGAAATAAAGATTTAATCATATTCATCTGGTTGCATAAAACCATTTTCTGCATCTCCTTCATATAGTATTCCCAATATCTGCTTGATTATTGGGTTGTCCTCCTTATCTTGACAAAAATCTTCAACTCTCCTCAGCTTATTGTAGTAAAAGTCCCTTTCTTGGGTCATCTGAGTAACCTCGAGCTCAAGAGTTCTCACTTTCTTTGGTAAATCCTTTGGTGTAGGAACACTTTCCCTTGAGGGGAGGGCCTTATGAATGGGCTCGGGTTTCGGTTCGGTTTTCATTGGTGCCATTACCTTCATTTTAGCTATTGGAGCCGCTGGCTTCTGAGGAGCGGTCCTTTGTCCAGAAGATGACAATCTTGGTTCCTTACATTTAGCCTTTTTTCTTGCAAGAGAGGCATCGTAATCCTGACTAGTTACCTTCTGGCGATAGTATCCGTGCATCCATTGAAACATTTCCAAAGCTGCCATGTACTTTCCTCGGGTTAAAGTAGCTACATCAATGTGTTGAGTGATTCCATTCTTATCAAAAGCATCTTGAAGAATCTTGTAATTGTTCAGCATTTCAGGCTCGCTCATTGCATCATAGTTTACTCTCGAAAGAGCGACTGTACCAGGGTGAACACAATCAATAATCTGACAAAAAGCAGCACCATTCGCTGTATCTTCGACTTTTGAATAGTTCAGCTCAAGCAATTCGTTTACCCAGCTTAAAAGCTCGTTCCTACCAACACAGTAAACACTGGATGAACCTTTGATTTTGGACATAAAGAAATCTAAATTTTCCGTTTGATAACGATTAAAACCCATTGGCAATTGTAAGGTTGTTTATTGTGTTATTCCCCATATTCATTTTCTGCTTCGTGCTCTTGGAGCATTTGGATAATATTAGGATTAGAAGACTTAATGGCCCAATCGAGAGGAGTCATTTGGAAATTGATTGAAATATTGAAATATCCCTTTCATTAACTGAAGCCCCATTCAAGAGCAAACTCTCAATTGATATGATTTTCCGATTATGCACTGCCAAGAAAAGAGGTGTCCAACCATAAAAAGCGTTAATTGTTGATAGTTACATATATTCATATCGGCTCCATTAGATATTAGATATTTTAATACTGATTTGAAACCAAGCTGACATACATAATGAAGTGGGGTAAATCCGAAAAATAATCATGCACATACTTGGTTTGGGAATTAATTTCGGCTTTATTCTGAACCAAAGTAATAACAACTTCCAGATGATTATTATAACTTGCAAGATGAAGGGGAGTTTCATTACGTTCGTTGATTGAATTCACATTTAAACCTTTTGCTAATAAGAGTTTCACAATATCATTATGACCATGTTGGGCTGAATAATGCAGTGCCGTACTATCATAGATTAAATTCCGATGTCTTCAGATCTTTGATCAATGCAAATGCCATAGTTCAACAGTTTTTCAACAATATTAAACCTACCATTATATGATGATTCATGAAATGGTGTTAAACCAGATAAATACAATAATGATTCTTGCATTCTTTAAATCAATTCTAGCTTTTTGACCTATTAAAAAATCAAAAATCTCGATTAACCCGGAGCTGGAAGCAATGTGAAGGGATGTTTCTCCATTACTTGCAATAATATCCACATCAGCTCCATTTTTAACCAAGAATTCTACAATTTGAAGATGATTATTCATACAAGCTATATGAAGAGGAGAAAACCCATCATAATGTTTAAATAATCTCCATTTTTCCCGTTAATATCACATCCATGTTTCACCAAATACTCAACAATTTCAAAATAACCAATTTCACACACAATTTGAAAAATATAGTTACCATAACTATCAATTTCGTTAATATTTGCCCCGAGAGAAACGAGATAGTGAATTATATCAAGATGTCCATTGTTTGCAGCCATATGAAGTGGGGTTGATTCATATATCTTTTGTGAATCCTTATTAAATGCCCCATATTTAACCAAATGCTTAACGGAACTCAACTGTCCACATTCGCATGCCAAAAGCAAAGGAGTGATATTATTATTAAAAAAAATTCATATTGATCAACTGTACTATAAGATGCTCCATGAATTAATAATAATTCAACAATGATATGGTGTCCATTAAAAATTGCTTTATGAAGTGGGGTTTCTCCAGAATTGTTTTGGATATCAAGAGCTGCACCATTTTCAATAAGAAATTTAACAACACAAAGATGTCCCTCACCTGAAGCATAATGAAGAGGTGATTCTAAATCATCATTTCTCATATTTACTGGACCACCTTTCTCAAAAAGAAACCTAAGAATTGGCATATGTGCAAAACTTGATGACAATAAAAAATGATAGGAAAATTCATTGTTCTCTCTGTTGCATAAATGAAATAGATCAGTATTGCCACTACAAACAACAATGGAACTTGTGATATCATTTAATTTGTACCCATTCACTAATAAATGCTTAAAACAATGAATTGAACCAAAAAAACCAGAAAAAGATAGATAATCTAGAGCCTCTGGTTTTTTGCTCCACTCGAATGGGCTCCATTTTGCATTTTCTTCATATGAATTAACTTTCTTAGTTAAAATACTGATAAAACTCTCATAATCATCATACTTCATACAATACTCAGCAGTTGAAGGCAAATAACCATAAGTAATCAATGTGTCCAAAGAGCCCATATCCTGAAGAATTGCTTCCTCAAATCTAAAAGGAATTTGTTGTTTTTTTAAATACTCTTCAAAGTTTTTTATCTCTTTATAGTAATAATAAATCGATTTGGAACCGATTCCCTGGTCTAGGAGAGATTTTATCTCATCAAAATCATATATTCCTTTTTTAAAGAGGTGATAAGTAAGAACTGGGCAATTATCTATTGCTTCTTTTAAGAATTTTACTCGGAAAACTTCATTGTTGCAATACTCTACAATGAGATCAACAACTCTTTCAAGAATAAAGGGGCGAATTGATGGTAATTTTACCAGCCTATCTATCCAGAATTCATAATCTGCAATATCATAAACAATATAGGTGGGATTCTCACCTAAAAGAGAATTTTCAAAAATTTCAAGGTTCTTCAAGCAATATTGACCCGATGATTCCATTCTAAATATGTTTTCGAATTTGTGAAAATTTCAGTGTTTTTTTACTTTTGACAGTTAGAAACTTGAAATAGTTTCATCAACTGATTAAAAAAACATCTAAGAAGGAGTTTAGAACATAATTGAATATCAAACAGTTCACTTCAATACTTGTTGAAAACACTTACCAGGTGCATTTGAAACATTAAGAATGCACTAAAAAATCGAGTTCTCGTTCAAGAGTACCCAAAAAGATATATCGTTATCAAAGCTCTGGGATGATGTCTACATTCTTAACTAAATGGTCGTTATCTGGTACAACAAATCGAATTCCCTTTTCCTTCAAGGATTTCTTCATTTCCATCTAAGCAGCATTTATAATCCTAAATCTATTGAATTCCTTAGGCCAATTGTATTTCTTAGACATAATGAATATCTTCATTTCCTTTATAATAATATCTTGAATTATTTATAAATGCACTTGAACAATAATACACCTGGAAGAATCATATTTAGATAGAGATTGAACATTTCCATTTTGCAGCTGTTGATATAAAATGATTCTTTAACTCCAAAAATTGTGAAATTACTTGATCCTTGTGAGAAATAAATACTGAAAATGCTCCAATATTTCCCCAAATGCACATATTACCACAATCATTACAATTTTGCCAAAATCATGAATTTGGAAAAAAAATGGGTAGATCTTTTATACAACCATTTTTGGCCAAAATAAACATTTCAATTATAAGTTTTTGATTCATGCGACTCAATGGAATCACCAAGTATATATACGGAAAAAAAGTTTTCATAGAAATAAACATTTATGATAATCTTTAATTCTTTTCACTTATCCAATATCAGAACTTTTGCCTATTTTCAAGCCAGTTTTTCATCACTGTTAGCATTGTTGTGCCCTGTTCAGAGGTAACAAATTGGCCATCTTTTATATATGAAGATTGAATATCACTTTGCTCTTTCAAATACAATCTAGCAAGTCTTCCGTTATTTTTCCTTACAATAGCCTTATCTACAGTACCTTCACGAGCAATTCTCTCTCGAGCATAGTGGGTGTTTGATACCCACCAATCAGCCTTACCTTTGACATGTCTCAGAATTAAGGATTCAAGGGGAGGTGGCATTCCAGGGACTTTCCAAGGAATATTGGCTTTCCAACACCTCCATGCTTCACTTAAATGAGCCATCACGGCATGAACTTTATTAGTATTGACTCCTTCAGGCATATAATCAGCAATTTCACTGGCAACTGCAGCTCTCATTTCAAT
>Ga0209639_1001554_pt1 | contig 21909 bp, 13 predicted proteins | sample EPASupsiteHSE605_FD_187268 | JGI IMG/M metagenome (GOLD analysis project Ga0209639, IMG submission 187268) | Bioremediated contaminated groundwater from EPA Superfund site, New Mexico - Sample HSE6-05 (SPAdes) (version 2) | ecosystem: Environmental > Aquatic > Deep subsurface > Groundwater >...
TTTGAACAAAGAGCAATATTACTGAGATAAAATGTATATTTCGTTGGATTGATGGTCTTCCAATTGTATGAGCTTGGTTGTTCATGTCAATACAATAAACATTACTATAGATGGAGATCATGTGATTTGATACTGGGGTCAAGAATGAACAATTAGTTGCTCGCGCTCCAAAGAAACTGTAGATGTTATCAACATCAAATGAACAATCATAGAATGATAATGTGGCTCCTCCATTCATTGAGAAAAGACTAGTCATATGACTTGTCAACTTGATGATGGTGGACTTGATTACGATACTTGGACTTTGATTATGGAAACAGAACCAACATCCTGATGGTATTGTGTTATTGATGAGATTCCAGTGGCTGATCTCGAAACTTCCACTCCCAACAACAAAAGATACCATTCCTTCTGTATATGAATCGCAAACCTGACAATACCTACCAAGGGAACTATTACCACATGGATGGAAGGCTATTCCCCCGCAATACACTGGAATTGAAACTCTTGAACAGTTTGAATTTGTCATCTCCTGTGATTCTCTTCCTCCTGAAACAGAACCATGAAGATCGGATCTTCCGAAAAGTTCACTTATTAGGTTAAGTTTTGCCTTTAATAACGAATACCCTCCAGACCAGAGAGTATAACTGGGGCTTCCACTTGCATAACATTTGAGAAAGCATGTATTTTCAATAATTACTTGATCACAATGCATAATACAAATGGCTCCACCTTCATTATTGGTACTGGTACATTGGGCTTTCACAAAAGAACAGCTTTTCACTGAAAGTTTTGATGATGTCACACTAAAAAATATGCAACCCCCATGTCCATTAGTCTTACAATCAATCCAAATGCAATCATTGAATATATAGATTCCAGGCACGAGAATCCTTGTGGAAACATTATACTCTTGTTCGAAACTGAAAAAGAAAAGAAACACAAACATTATTATGAAAATTGTTATAAATAATCTATTCTGAAAATTTGGCTATGAACAATACACAAAAAAAGGTCCTTGATACATATTGAATCTTTTAATATTTTATTTAAGCTAGAAGGTTAGGTAACCCACGTGCAAAAATGTAAAAAATAGGGCCACATACTTATGCTTTGATGGTTGTTGGGAGGTGTGAGCTTTTTTGTTCATGTCAATACAATAACCATTACTATAGATGGAGATCATGTGATTAGATACTGGGGTCAAGAATGAACAATTAGTTGCTCGCGCTCCAAAGAAACTGTAGATGTTATCAACATCAAATGAGCAATCATAGAATGATAATGTGGCTCCTCCATTCATTGAGAAAAGACTAGTCATATGACTTGTCAACTTGATGATGGTGGACTTGATTACGATACTTGGATTTTGATTATGGAAACAGAACCAACATCCTGATGGTATTGTGTTATTGATGAGATTCCAGTGGTCGAATTCATGATTTCTACTTCCAACATAAAATGATACCATTCCTTCCGTATATGAATCGCAAACCTGGCAATACCTACCAAGAAGACAACTACCACAAGGATGGAATGCGACTCCTCCACAATATACAGGTGTTCTGACCATAGAACAATTCAAGTTTGTTATTTGCTGGAAGTCTCTTCCTCCGGAAACCGAACCATGAAGGTTTGATTTTCCCATTACTTCGCTTATCTGATCAAGCCTAGACTCCATAAGATTATAACAACAAGACCAAAGAACATAACTTGGTCCTCCATTTGAAAAACATGAAAAAAAACATGTTGATTCTATGGAAATGCTTTTGCAATGCTGTACACATATTCCACCTGCTTGATTATCACTACCAACACACTCTCCTTTGACAAAAGAACAGCTACTAATAGACAGCGTTGACGATTCATAACTAAAAAAAATGCAGCCACCATGACCATTTGTTTTACAATCAATCCAATTGCATTTTTCAAATGAAAATTTACCATCTATTTGTATCCTTGTAGATGTATTATAATTTTGCCCAAAATATGATATAATAAGGATAATAATCATTTGATATAATGTATTGGTGGGATATCCCGATTCCGAATCTCAAAAAAAAATCAAAAATTTCTGGATGAGTCCCTTTCCATGTAAACTATCATTTTGAAATAGACAATTAAGATCAAATACTATTCATTATGATAGCATTTTGCAAGGTTGTGTATTTTTAACAATTAGATTACAAATCAAATTTCAATGGTGTTTTTCAATTTTTTGTCATTTGCACCAGTTTCTGCTTTCTGATTAACAAGATATTGAACAATAATTGAATGACCTCTTTCTTCAGCAACATTAAGAGGAGTCATACGAAATATTTGAATTCATGATGTCTTGATTTGGCATTTATATCAGCTCCTTGATTAACAAGATATTCAACAACACTAAGAAGACCATTCTGAGCAGCACAATGAAGATATGTCGGATCATTGACTCCTTCCCGATAAATGGCACCTTGAAATATCAGAAATTCAAATACAGTACCACGATTTTTTTCAGCAGCTATACAAAGGGGAGTTCGCCTAGTTAAAATAACTCAACATATCTATCTTTTGCATTTATATTGGCTTTTTGGCGAACAAGATATTATACCACGCTTAGATGACCATTTCGAGCAGCTTTATGAAGGGGAGTGATCTTAATCAACTAAAATCAACTTTCTCAGTAAATGAATTAATATTAGCTCCATTTTCTATCATGAAAGCAAACAATGACAGGTGGCAAAACCCAGAAGCCATGATAACACACTTAGGAGAAAATAACAGATCTCCTTGGCATAAATGGTACAAATCTAAACAACCAGAACAAACAATCATATATGTAACATTATCATTAATTTCAAAACCTTTCATTAATAAATGCTTAAAACATCTAATTGAGCCAAAAAAGCCAGAAAATGATAAAAGATCAAGATATTTTGGTTTTGCACTCCACTCAAATCGACTCCATTGAGCATTTTGATCAAAAAAATCTATATTTAAAAAAGCATCAATATCATCATACTTCAGATAGTATTCGATACTTGAAGGAATAAACCCAAATTCAACAAATTGATCAATTATTTTCTCTTTCTCAAATAATGATAAGGTTTGAGGAATGTACTTGCTTCGGAAAAAACTATCGATATTACTGCATCCGTGGTTAATTTTGATAAATTGATCAAAATCCTTGATTTCTTTCCTAAAATAAAAACATAGCATGAAAGCGTCTACCTCATGAAAAAATGGTTTGATTGATTCGAATGAAAATATACCTTGCTTGTACAATCGAAACATCAAAACAGGACATTCTGAATACTTCTCTAATAGTTTTCGACGAAAATCAGTGACTTGGCATAGCTCAATAGATAAATTCACAGCTCTTTCAAGTTGAAGGGGACGAAGTGCTGGTAACATTACAATTCGATCAACACAAAAATCAATATTGCTAATGACAATTTTTTTTCCATCTCCATAAAGATAATTCTCAAAAGCAACTTCCTCATCCATTAAAAAAAATGACAAATCTTATATAAAAGCTCGAAGATTTCTAAACCGAAACCAAAAAGTCATTAACACCTTTCAAATTGGTTGTTTAATTGAATATATAAAGAGCAGGAAAAAACATCAACTTCTTTTACTTCAATGTATTCTATTCTTGTTCAGTAGAAAAAAGGATTGTTTTGTTCAGCTGATTGATTATCTGTCACAAGTCGAAAACAATTGCTTCCTACATTGCTATGATTGGTATTCATCACATCTCGAATCAGAATTTAACACAGTGGAGTTATTGGTGAAATATCTAGAAAACATGTCATCAATTCAGATGAATCCACAAATTCTTAATATTCACATTTCCAAATCCATTTACACACAAAAAAGAACTACTATTCATTAAAATATACAAGTTACCTTTGCATGAATAAGTATGAATTTTGGCAGGTCTCTGTTTTATCGTTCTTTGGACCCTGATGAAAAAACCAGATCAAAATAGACCAAATGTTCTTGAGAATGATAATTTTATACAAGATTTGATTATAAATCATGGGTATGTGATCCTATTGACGGATAAATGGAGAATGAGAGTTGATGGGAATAGAGAAAAAATTGTGAAATATAGGGCGAGTTCTACAAAAAAAGAGCAAATGAATATAATAATGGATTTATCTGATAATGATAATATTCCAATTTTTATGGAAATACCAAAAAAATGGAATAATCTTGAGATAATTGGGTATTTTTGTATAGTAAATAATGCTTCAGGAATTAAAATATGCACAAAAATGCATAAAAAAATGGAAGAACATATATCGCCAATTTCAGGAAGTCTTAACGTTTCGATTAATCAATTATATAATGAATTTGGATGGCTTGAAAATGGATTTCTAAATATTAGTGTGTTTATTCTTAAAAATAATATGAAAAATACCAAATCCCAGCCCAGAAAAAAGAGTAGAATCAATGATGATGATGATTTCCGTGATTCTGATTCTGAACAATTTGACTGCTTTTCCTCAATCGCCTCCCGCTCAAATTATGATAGAGTTAATAAGATGTTGAGAGTTGATGCATTATTAAGTAATCAGCCACCTGAAATCAGTGTTTATGATGAGAAAAGAACAGTGGGATATGCCGGGCTTATTAATCAAGGAGCCACATGTTATATGAATTCATTTCTGCAGACATTGTATCACATTCCATCATTCCGTCGAATTATATATGAAATAAATACTGAAGGAGAGAACTCTTCGGACTCCATCTGTTTGAATCTGCAGAGGATGTTTGGTCTGATGCAACTTAGCACCGATCCCGTTAGTACAGAAGATCTCACAAAGTCATTTGGGTGGGATACTTCTGATATCAGTGTCCAACACGATATCGAGGAGTTTAGTAGGGTTCTATTGGATGCTATCAAAGCAAAAATCAAAGATACGCCTCAGTCAACCAAGATGAGCAAAATTTTTACGGGGAAAGTACTTTCATCAATATATGACTCAAATAACAATTTAATCAAAACTCAAGAAGATATATTCGAGGATATACAATTAGTAGTTAAAGGATGTAATAATATTGAAGAATCATTACTTCATTATACAGAGCCTCAACTTATCGAAAAATATAGTGATGGAAACAGAAAATACATGAATGTATATATTCGGAATAAGTTCATCAACTACCCAGATGTTTTGTTTTTCCATTTGCAAAGATTTGAATATGATAGTGTATCATCTTCAATGATCAAAATCAATACCAAGTTTGAATTCAAATCAACAATAGACATGTCTCCATATCTTCAATCAGAATCAGATGATGGTTATTTGTTTTCATTAATTGGTGTAATTGTACACTCTGGTAATCCAATTGGAGGGCACTACTATTCTTATTTGAAAACAAAGAATAGTGATCAGTGGTATCTTTTCAATGATAGTTCGGTAACAGTTTCTGATTTTGAAAAAGCTGTTTTCAGCAATTATGGAGGATCTTTAACAATGAGTGAATCTTCTGGAAAGAGCAAAACATACAGTGCATATATATTGATATATGCCAGAGCCAATAATCTTGGTTTGTTATATGAGCCCATTCAAGGGAATATTATCCCTCCCCATGTGTTTGATTATGTAAAACTGAAATATTTGAGTTCAGGGAAAAGCGGCAATGATGAAATGGATATTCATTTGAAGCTTTATAATGATTCTTGTATAAAAGAGAATTGTCGTCGTGGTTTATGCTCATTTTATCAAAATTCTCCTATCAAGGAGATTGAAGAATACAAATCTGTTTCATTAAAAGATATTTATTTGGACATCGCAAAGGAGTTAGGATTAAAGTGGAATGAGATATGTCTTTGGAGTATTTCACACCCATTTTTGGTGAGCCCAATTCCATGTGTGGATAACAAATTTGCCTCTAGTTTATCAAGTTCTTCAATATATATTCAAAGTGCCTCGAATTATCAATTGATTGTTGAAAGATTGATAATTTTTCTTGTTTTATTTGATAGAACTGACCCAAAAAATGTTTTGAGATTCATTTCTTCGATTGAAGTAACCCCTAATGACACTCCCTTGTCAGTTACTCATCGCTATTTTATATCACATGGTGTAAATATTCCGAATGATATAAAGTTTTTCATCCAAACCAAGCCATTGGATATTATTGAAGTCTGCCCATATTATTCATTTTTTTATTACAAAACAATGAATGGGTCATATCTTTTCATACAGAGCGCTTCTGCTGATAGCAGTATGTTTATTGAACAAGATTTACCATCATCTTCAGATAAAGATGAAAAATATCCATTCATTTCATATTTTACCTTGTTTCCAGAAGCGATTGGAAATAGAGCCGATATTTGTTTTCGTCAAATGAATGATGTGGTGCTTTTTAATTTAGTTTCAAAGAAAGAGAATGCACCAATTATGAATATTAAGTTTCCTTCTCAGCTTACCTTATCTGAACTCAAAAAGTATTTGTTCCATATTTATTATCCCAGACTATCCTTTGATTTATTTGACTGTTTCATTTTTGTTAAAAAGAATAGTCTTCCAATTCAGGAAGATGATGTTGATTGTATTAGTTCGTTGTTTAGAGAAGAACCCTCAATAAATGTAATAACAATAATGAAAGCACCAAAAGGCACATATGACAAAAAAAACTCCTGTATCAGGTTAGTGTATGAAATTTATACTGATTCTAGAACACTTGGTCAGCAAAGCTCGAAAATGTTTCCTTTTGATTGTGAAGTATCAAATGTTAAGGATTATATATCAAGAAAATACCAAATACCTGACAACCAAGATATAAAGCTAATTAGCTGTAAGGCAAACAAGATTAAAAAAATACTGGCCAATGATTGTTGTGTGAACGAGATCCAGAATCCAATTAGAATTGATATTTCTCCAAAAATCAAAATTGATGCAGCATTCTTTTATGCCAGGGTTTTGTTTCCATCTAAATCTAAAGAAGAGATGAATGGATTATGTGACATTCCATTTTTCTTCCCAATTATTGAGAAAGAAGTCTTTGTCCAAACAAAAACTCGATTGAATCAGTATTTGAAGCTTCCTGAAGAATTACTCTCAGCGATTCAATTTAAGATGAGACAGAAAAGTAACTATGGAATCCAAAAAATATCCGAAAAAGATGTTTTGTTTGACCTACTCAACCAAGATGATAAGATATTAATTCATTATTCCCCTAAACTTATAGAAACCAAAAGAAGGAAAGAAAATCCATCGAATGTTCTTAGAATCAAATATTAAACTATCTATTAATTCAAGTTTTTAATCTTATCTCTGTTTTCATCAATGTTCTCCTTTGTCAAAATAATCAATTGTCTTTTGTTAATAGGTGTTTGTGTGAATGGATCTAGTTTTGAGGTTTTCATTATATTGATCCATGTGTTATAGTCCAAAACATAACCTGATGGAGACAAAGCGGGTACTTTAATCTCTTCTTGGGTAATAGAATCAATCATACCTAAAAGTGGACTCTGTTTGGCCATCTGATCATATTTTGATTCAGAAGGTTCGCTCACTACCTTGACTTGATGAGTTACTCGGTTTGTATAACGAAGAACTCCTTCTTTATCAATTATGTAGTTTTCATCTTTGATTTCACCGCTTTGAACCAGTTTCCGGTAAAAATTAGCGCATTGATATCCCACCCTACCAGGTATTGCTTGTGAGAAAATACCCCATTGTGAAATAGGACCTTCAGTTTGTTCCTTCATCTCTTTTAGCCTTCTAAGAAACAGTTTCTTTTCATCTTGACTCCAAGGGCCATTTCGTTTTGTTTCGCCTGGAGGAAGATTCCTGTACAAAAATGTGTTAGGATTCCCTGATCTTAGATACGAAAGCTGCTTGGCATCACTCCAGCTCAGCCATGTATCGGCAGGAATTTCCTTTGGCTTTGGGTATTTAGGGGTATTTCTCTTCTCTTTCCTGACATGCTTCTTATGATGACGGATTTCGGTTTGGGCTGGGACGTCAACAGCTCTGTAATCACCATCAGTATCATCCTCCTCCTCTTCTTGAGCAGCTTCACTGCTTGAGGAACTTTCGCTTTCATTTGATTTGGATTTGCTGAGCCGAGATATCTCATCTCTAACCTTTGTTAAAAATTTCTCCTTTGATACTGAACAAATAAGCTCTTCGGGGTCGCTGCAAGATATTTTAAAACCGATGTAAATCTCAATTGGAGACGCCTTTGGCCAATTCTTGGTGATTACAGGTAAAGATTTGTTAATCTTATCTAGTGTTCTCTGTATAGTCTTCTTTTTAAAGTCAAGAACAGACTGCCTAACATCTTTGTCTTGTTCATCAACCTGGCAGTCATAATATTTGTATATTTCTTCAAAAGAAATGGGTTTGATCAAAGGATCATTCTCGGACTCTCCGCCACTTAATTGATTCAGCATTGGATCACAAATGGGATCAACAACACAGTGCTCTGTTAACTTCACTTCCATCTAAAATATGGCGCCAATTTTTAATCTCAATTTTCTGCCAAAAATTTCTGAAGATGGGGTGAGGAAAATTCACAGGTCGGTTATTTTGTTGATATTGGGATGTCTATGAGGGTATCAATATGAATTTTAATGTATCATGTTGATTGAACAGATTTTTCGTCTTTGGAGGGTGTTAAATTTGATTATGCATACAAAGAGGGCAAAGTGAAACTTGAGAATAGAAAGGATATTTGTTAATGACTTGCAATTATATGGTGGTGCTCCTAAGAATCTCACAACAATTATCATCTATATCTAATTTTTGGCAAAAATATTGACATGTTTCAATGGATTCTGATTTTGTAAGTATCTTTGTTGTTCTATTGTTTTTGCCATAAATTTGGAAATATGGATGTCATTTGGGGATTAAGTTTCTGACATATCAAAATTTTTTTTTGGAAGATTTTTTGGTATGCTCTCCCGACTCACCATAAAAATACAACAATTTTTTGTTATATTTTTTATGTTTGAAATCCAATAATCTTGGAGAAATACCTACTTTTTGGCTTTATCATTATTTGTTACATTATCGTATTCTTCCGAAAAAAACAATCGTTTAACCCTTCTAATTGATAGCTTTAACCCCCAACATTAATGAACTTTTGAGAACATTACCAAAAACGATTTATTTATTCTGAATTTGTCGAAAAATTATGGGGAATTTACAAATAAATGTCAATTTACAAAGGTTCAAATTTGTATTGTAAATTGTAACCTCCATAAAATTGTTTCTGAAAAGACAAATCAAGTTTTCTCTCAAATTGTTCAAATAATTTATTGTCAGAATGTCATTTAATGTTGTTGTACCTGTTAACCCTATCAATGAGTCGATCTCCTAGAAGGGTGAGATCCAATGGTAATAATTTGCCCGTGTTGGTTAATCCTGTTATGATAAAAACTGAATTAAAACCCTCCAATGCCTTTAATACATTATGGTCATGCCAAGGGCTCAGTAGTACTGATTGTCAAATAATAAGGTCATTAATGGTGAGTCGATCTGGTTTCATAAATGAGTTCTTTGGGAATGTGATGGATTTTGGATACCATGAACCAATACAAGCATTAACTTATAATATTGGTGGTAAACTTTGCCAGATATTCGGCATGTATATTGATCAAGAAAAACCAAACGGAAATGTTGTGTTAAGAATAGTTGCATATCATCAACCAGTTCCTAGTACTGATTCTCAAATCATAGACCATGTGATTGCACACTACAATCTAAAAGTCATTGCCAAGAAAGACAGCCATTATGCATTTGCAATTATATTTGGTTAAACTAAGTGATTTTGCATTGTTTAAATATGTGGTTGAAAAAGCAAATTTGAATAGAAAATACAGTGTTTTCAGGTTGGTCGTGCACTTTTTCAATTTCATTGTGGAAAAGTGGCTTTAAATACAAGTGGTGTTTAATGATCAAATAATCTGATATATTCTGAGAGAAAACTGTGCATAGGATTAATATGGCTCGTAACATGATTTATTGTGATTTCATCAAATTCAGATTTAATCCCACCACACACAATCACTTTGATTTATAGACACTTTTCCATGATGAAAATGAAAAAGTCCACAATGATATTGAAAAAGTGCATGACCAAAATAAAAACACTATATTAACTTCCCTATAACCCCATCCAATATCACCCCAAATATTATAAAAATTGATTAATGGGGGCATTTTAACATCCCTATTTGGAAAAATTGCTCTTATTGTTCCATTTCCAAAATGAACATTTGGGAAATGATTCCAACATTATTGGCTAGATTTTCTCATACACAATCCATTATCTTCTCTATGGTTTAAAAATTCTTCTTGAGGTAATCTAATTCTTTTTCAAAGATGTGACAATTGTCCCTTTTGCGATCAAGTGCTATATTATACGTGATTGTAATAAAAATTTATAAATGGAATTGCTACATAATAATTCCAATCAATGTTTTTTTTTGAAATAGTTGGATTTCATGACATTTCATTTTATTTGATTCATTATAATAATAAATTGCACATATGGATGATACACATAGGAAATATAGCCAATTTCCCAATCCAACAATGAAATCCAAATCAGTTTATTTTGGCATTTTTTTTGTTGATGCCAGAAGTTGTTTTTCAGTATCAGGATAAAACAAAGCATGTTGAAAAAGATGTTTTGTCGTGTTTAAAGAGATTTAGAAATGATTTTTCAGGTCATGATCGGATTGTTTTGAGTGATTCATGTGATTTCGAAGTTTTTTGTCAATTCATCGATTTTCTTGTCTCAGGAGTTATTCCTAGTGATAGAAATGATCAGATTGGAGTTATTAACATGTTGAGAGAATGGGAATCACATTTTGGAATTCTTGATAGTTTTCGTTTTCGTCTTTGCTGTCAAGAGAAAGATGGAGTCGTTGTTTATAATGGAGACCAATATGAAGTGAATATTGGATGTTTGTTGTTTCATAGTGGAGTTTTTCGGGAATTCTACAGGAATAGTTGTGGAATCGTTTTTAACTTTGATTCTTCATATTCTAGAGAATCTTTTGAAGTATTTTTGGATCTGATTCATAATCGAATCAGTTATCCAAGTGTTGAAAAAGCAGGTGATGTTTATGATATTTGCAATTCTCTTCATTGTGATTCTCTTTGTCAACTTCTTAATGATGATTCATCTGAGAGAGTTCTCTCCCTCCTAATACAAGACCAAGACCAAAATGATAACATTGATCTGTCCAAATATGAACAATCAATAACTCAAAAGATAGAAACATATTTGAAGAATCCAAGCTTCTGTTTAGTTTCTCTTCCATCATTATGTCGCATTTTTGCTGCTTCTAATCAAACTTTCTCTTTATCATCTTTAGAACAATTCTTGATTGGATGCATGAAACATCATGGAATTGGTGCAAAAATCCTTCTTAATAACATTAAATATCAAAAGCCTTCAGATCTCTCTGAACTCAACAGATTTCTCCATATCATGTCTATTGAAGACACTAATGATATATATGTTAACACTAATCATGTTTTATCCTCATTCCAAAATGAATTCACTTTTTTGAGAGAAGAAATCAAAAGAATTTCCGAAAAATATGAACAAACTGTTAATGAGATGGATATGAAGCTAAAAGAACAAGATAGAATTGTTCAAGAGATGAAATCAGAGATAGATATTTCTAAAAAGACGATTGGAGAGTTGAATAATATGATTCAAGAAAAAGAAGTTACCATTACCGAAAAAAACATGTTGATACAAGCCAAAGACGCAATTATTAATGAAAAATTAGTGCAAATAGCGAAAGCAAATGATAAGGTCGCATATCCATTTACCTCGGAACTTTTTTCAGGTATCTTTGATGGTTTATCTAAGAAACTTGGTCGGAATTTGGCAGATTCAAGTGATGTTGATGTGACTGCATCAAGTTATAGTAACACAAGTATTCCTAAAAATGTTATGAAGAATGATAGTAGTCGCTGGTCCAGCAATAATCTCCCCAATTCATGGATTCAGTTTGATTTCAAACAAAGAAAGGTATCTATTACATCCTACTCTATGAATGATGATTATAAGGTCAAATCATGGAAAGTTGAGGGATCAATAGATGGATCTACATTCGAAATCATTGATAACAAAGTTGATACTACTCATTTCCAGAACATTACTCGTAATTTTAATGATCCTAGTGCTCAAAAGAACTTTCCAGTTCAACCAAATAACAAGTATTACAGGTACATAAGGATCACATCCACAAGTAAGAATTGGAACAATAATGACTATTTCCTTTTATACCGTGTTGAATTATTTGGATTTGTTCAATCTGAGTAAAATCATTTTTTACTATCAATTTTTAGGGATTCTTCTCATTACTCAAATTAATTCCAAAAGATTCTTAAAAAATGCTGTTATTCTTTACTCAATAATTGAACACATAAATGTGACTTTTGTAGTTATTACCAATAGTTCCATTAATGTGGCAAGAATCCGGGAGATTCTGTCAAAGTACTAAGGAATAAGCACCATTGTTATCATTTTTCTGAATCATGTCATTATTGGAAGTTTTTTTATTACCCATTTAGTTTGATAATTTTCTGATTATTCAATTTCTTTCTATCTATTTTAGAAAGAAACACTGTACATCAATAAATATGCAGTGATTCACATCTGAAATTGTTGAATCTGAAGAATGGGCATTAATGTGGTGAAGGGGGCTGGTTGCGGATTAACAGATTAACATAATAAATAATACTTTCATCCTTGTGTCATAACACTAGATAACATGAATATCTTGGAAACTTGGGTGAGAACATAAAAATTTTAGATGCAGAGTTTTGATATTCTTCAGTTTGAAGGATCAGAAGATTGTCTTAAAAAGCAGACAGGATTTTGGTTAATAGATGAGATTCGTATTGTTGAGTTTTTTCATGGAATTTGGAGCAAAGTGCACCTAATTGATATATTTCATCCAGATCTTGAATCCATTCTTGATTCAATCAATGATAACTATATAACAATTGATTTTGAGTGGAAACCTTCTCATGGAAATGATCAAGAGAGACCAATTTCATTGATTCAACTTGGATTCGAGGAGGGAGCGATTATTATCCGATACCCTGTTGGATTTCATTCAGAAATCGTTAAAACATTCCTTGCAACACGATCATTTATTGGAAAAGGTTCACATAATGATAAAGCCAAACTCAAATCATTGTTTGGCGAAAACTTTTTTATTAATCTCGAAGATGTTGAAATTACACGCATCAGACCTAATCGCCATCCAGCATCATTTCTAGATATGGTTGAGTTTTACTACAAACCCCCAGCTGCTCCATTTAAAGATCCATCAATATCATGTTCTAACTGGGAAAACGAAATGTTATCTATTAATCAAGTACTATATGCAGCGTTTGATGTTGTTGGTTTATACTTTGCATTTAGATCAATGCCAGAGCCAATTCATACAAATGATCCAACTATTAAAGGAAAGAAAGGTTCCAAAATTAAGAAACAACAAGATCCTGTTCAAACACTCAAGTTTGAAAAAGATAGATGGTGTTTATGTATATCAAACCTTAGTACCGATGTTAGTGATGATATGATTCTCTCACTCATTCCAAATGGAAATGAATATCATATTGAATATCTTGGAGATATGAAATGGGGTAAACCAATCCGAAGAATCTTCCTTAGATCGAAAGAAGAGAGGAATCATATCTTTGATTTTCTGTTTTTAAAAACAATTGGATCAGAGAAGCCGTTTATAGATAAATCAGATAAACCCCATGAAAGATCAAAGAGTCAAATACTTAATTTATACACTATTAAAGAATAGAATATGTGGTAATTAAGTTTTTTGAACTGTCATTTGTCCCGCGTGTTTTTCCCCACATTAAAGCAAGATAAAATAATTCAAAACTTAGGATCAAATCTATTTACACCAACAAAAGATGTTGCATTTTCTGTTTATTGGAATACATAGAGCCAACTTTCAAGTTTATTATGGATGGTTCATTTGTTTGATGTGTTAGGGAGTTGAATTTCATTTCATTATAGTTTTCATTTTGCGATCATCCACTAGAAAAACAACAGCAGATGATATGATTAGTTTATATATTGCTGATTTTCCAATCTTGATTTATTTAGCCTTATTCAACAAATCATAATTAAACGGATTATGTGACAATTAAACAATTGAGGATTCTATAGATTTTAATAATTCGTTGTGTTTTGGTGCCAAAACCCCCGGATTTTCATCAAAGGGTCATTTCTCTCAGTTAGGAAATATTCATCATAAAAATCGGATTTTTTCAATAGTTCAAGATTCAATCGTTTATGAGAATAAATTTCTGATAATGTATTTTTGGAACTAAATAGATTGGTTCCAAGCCCAAGTCTCTCTCCTGGAATATTGACTCCAATCGAAGATAAAATTGTTGGAAACCAATCAAATTGTGAAATAGTCCTATTTTGTGATCTGAAAGGCTTTTCTTGTGCATTTACAATTAAATTGTAAGTTGTTCTGTTTTGATTAGGTTGAACAAGACCTTTAAGACTATCGCCCATAACCAAATGATCCCCAAGAGTAATAAGGGAAGTGTTTTCGTAAAATGGTTGGGCTTTAAACCATTGAACAAAATCAAATAATTGTCGACTTGCACATCTTCGAGCATTATTTAAATTATTTTTTGTTTCATTTCGGCATAAATCGCATTTATATCCATCAGGAAAATGGGTGTCCATGGTGATTATTATCCAAAGAAAAGGATCGCTTTGATTTGCGACCAATGGTAAATGTGTTTTTGAAAAATTATAAAGGACTTTGTCTTCAACCCCCCAATTTCTATGATAATCGTTAGGAATAAATCCTATTCTTTTTAAATGATTATTATCATATTGGCTAAAATTCCCATGTTGCTTAAAACAATGGTTCATCCCCCCAAAATCTATTCCATGACCTAAAACCAAATAATTCTTATAGCCTCTTTCTAGCAAAATGTTTGGTAATGATGTTACTCCAGGAATATAATCTTGCTTATGTTCCATTTGCTTCTGGGTAATTAATAGTTTTGTGGGAATACCTGATAAAGCTGCAAAACATCCAGCTATACTCCAAGTAGCTCCTGTTGTTTCTAATGTTCCACCTAATTGACTGTTGTGAGAGAAATGCACATGGTTGCTATCTTGTGCCATATTTGTCATTTCAGGAATCATGTCCTCATCAAATACGCCACCATTCTCCTTAGAGGTAAAACTGCTTTCCATTGATTCAAGAATAATAAGTATTATGTTTTTCCTCTTTTGAGGCCATACCAATCCAGCAGAAAATGGTTCAACATAATGCTCTTCAATAAAACTTCCTTTGATTGGTAAGAAATAGCTTTTTAGATTTGAAATACTCATTGCCTTGACAATTGAGAATAAGAAAAAGATGAATGAAAAATGAACAAATCTGATTGAAAAATGAAATAACTTGGTATTAATCGGTAATTCGAAATCAACTTTGAGCAAAAACACTGTAGATATTAAAAAAATTGATGTAATTTGGATTGAAATAATTACGCAACTATTAGTCCATGATTCAATATACATGTTTTTAAAAACCCCATCTGTATTAACTATCAAATGAAAAATTAACTGATCAGGATCTAGTTTTGCAAAATTCTTATAAACAAAAATTGCTGTTTGATACATCAAACACCCCAAAAACAAGTATATTAACCCTCTAACTATAGAAAAGGTACTATCAGTGTATTCTGCATATACAAGCTTTGTTCTTATAAAAATGAGAATGGAACAAATAATTATAACTCTCAAAATAAACCAAATGAATTCTTTACCGTCCATTTCGATTAATACATTGCTAAAAGAATATGGATATGAAAGAAGTGTGTATCCAAAATTAAAAAAATTCGAAATCACAAATGATACAATATATGATTCAAAACGCGACTGTTTTGCATTTTCTTCTCTTGATAAAGGTCCCAATATCGTAATAAATGGTGCTGCAAAGATCAGGACTAGTCTTGGAAGAAGTTTGGTCCAGAAACCGACCATAAAACTGGCAAGAATAATCGAAACTACTTCAGTTCCAATGAAACATAAGAGAAAAAAGAGCAATATTGTTATTTAATAGAGCATAAGAATGCTAAAAGCGGGAAATTTCATTCAACAAGTGACCATTAATGCCTGCAAAGCCCAAGATTTCTATGTTGGGAAACACTCTGGTCCTTCATTTTTGATTTTTCATTATGAGATATGAATATTATCCCTTTTTATTATATCTATTCAACAGGTTATATTGAATACTTTGGTTATAAAGATAGGACACATAACTTAACAATTTGATCGATTTGTGATGAAAATAACTAGAAAATAATAATAATAATACTAATTGAACGGAATACCATCACTCACCAATGTACACAATAAGGAAAGACCTCTTGTTTGTTATGGTCCAACCCAATTCCAAATTTCAATTGAGCAAATTGTTCTTTGAAAAGATACATTATCAATTTATTAAACTCATTCAGAGAAAATTTCTTAAACTTAATTCAAATATTTCAAAGAAAATAAAATTGTAATTTGACTTAAATATAAAAAAAGAAATAATGGCAAAAGTAGTTTTATCCACAACAAGAGTTGGATGATAAATCAAATTTTCCCAACAAAACATTTCTGAGAAGATATACCTTCCACACTAAATAGTACCAACTGTAAGTTTAATTAATAATAATAAGCATGTAATTGATTAATTATCTTCCAAATGGAGTCCCACATATTATTTCTGGAATAAAAATACATTAAGAGGGTGTAGGCGAATGCTGCCATTATTGAAACAGTGAGGCTCTTAGAAATTCCTTGTAGTCTTCAGCTCGGGCTGCAGGGTTATTAACTTGCCATTCAAACATAAGCTCCATGTGGTACTTCAGTTCTTTCCCTATGGGTATATTCTTAATTTTGGCTAACTCGTCACCCTTTAGTAGTGGTTTCATTGTCAGAACACACTCAAGATTTTGTTCCATGATGTATGGAACAAGAATGGATTCAAAAAACTTCGAATCCTCTGGAATATTGATAAGATACTTGCACAGGATCCAATTTTTTCCAGAACTTCTAATGAATTTTCCAACAGGCAATCTTTCCAAAGGTATATCTTTGAATGAGTACAAAGCTCTGGATATCAACTCGACTTCATTTGCAATGTCTAATGAGTATTTCAATTGGCGCGACAAATGGAATTTAATAAATGATATCTTCCCGCTCTTTTGGGGATCATTGATATCGGGTTTTTGTATTAAAGGATGAAACATTGAAGAGAGACAAAGCAATTCTCTATTTGATAATGGCTCGCCAATTATTCTAGGTTCAAGCAATTCGATTGATTCAATCATCTTATTCACAATTAAATCTTCCTCAACGCCTTTGCAAAACAAGAAACTAAACAATCCGCTATCTCTCATTGAGTGAACACACTTAATAAAATGATTTGCTCGGAAGATCTTTGATACTTCCTGGTAAATTCTATCTGCAGGTATTTTCTCAGATAGAAGGGGAAGAATAACTCTTCCTGATTCTATTACAGACCCATCAATCTCAAAACCAAGCTTTGCTTGGAAACGAAATGCTCTAATAATTCGAAGGGGATCATCAGTAAAATCTTCAATGGCTGGAATAGGTGTCCGGATGATTCCATTAATTAAATCATGAATTCCACCAACATAGTCTTCAATTTTCTTGGTGTTTAAGTTAAAAAATAAAGCATTGATGGTCAAATCTCTTCTGTGTGAATCAGAAATCGGTGTTCCCAATTCCATTGATGATTCTCTAAATGATTCGGGTCTCAAGTTACATATATCAAGCCAAAATCCAGGAAAAATAGATACTCTTGCAGTGGATAAATGCTTACATTGTTCATGGTTTTCTTGCAAAACTACAACTTTTGCACCTTTATATTCAGAAACATCCCTTATAACTTCAGCAAATTCATTTATGGATATACCATCAACAGCAATATCAATATCATCGCTATTTAGGCCAAACAATTTATCTCTAACCCATCCGCCAGCTATTCTTACAACAATTTCCTTTGGAACTAGTTTCCTAATCGCATTTTCTACAATCGTAATAACTTTATTGTCAAAATCATTGAGCAAAACGCCTGACTCAAGAAGGACAATATTATTCTCTATCATAAAAATGATATTTTTTATTTTTGGTGTTCATAAGCATATTGAGATTCGTCTACTCCATACATAGCATTCAGTTCTTGCCTAACAATGTTTGGAGTATTTATGTCGAAAGCCCAAATCATGCGGTGATACTCAACACCTTCAAGATCCCCGTCTTCTCCTTCTGTTTCAAACTCAACCTTAATTGGAGCATTCTTGAAGAACAATTCATCTTCGATGTTGACGAATTCAAAACCTTCTTCTGACTTTGTGAATTTCTTCACCATTATATAATGTGTAAATCTGAATGATTCTCTATCCTCTTCCTTTTCAAGATCTTCTGTCGCCCAGGCAATTTCATTAAACAAACCCCTCATTAAATGTGGTGCCAATTCATGTGGGACACCAAGAGCTCTTTCGTTTAGTATCAAACCAGTAGTATTTATGTGATTTTCCAATATATCATTAAGAGACATATCACCAAGTTTCTTCATCCACTCCACAAATTTTCCAATAGATGGCAACACATCAACAAAAAGTCCAAGATTAAGAACAGAAACGAACCCAAAAGTTGAATCTCCAGGGTTTCCTTCCTCATCTTGGTCCTTTACGACAGTTCCAACCTTAGTTTGGTGGCAAACTGCACGTGCAACCTCTAACCTATTAAGTGGCACAAATCGTGGGATAAAAGCACTCAAAGTTAAAGCATCCGAAATCTTTGGATCGCAAAAACCAAAAGTGGTCTCAACTTCATTAAAGTCATCTTCTTCTTCAACGTTTTGGATCATTTGCTGATGCATGTTTTGTTCTGCTCGACCACAGAATTCAAAAAATTTACACAAGACATGTGATTTAAAACTCTATTTCTTCGATCTCCTTTTTAAATCTTTTGCTTCAGATTTTGCTTTTCTCTTAATTTCTGAAAGGTTTGCTGAGCCATTTCCCAAGCTAAATTCTTTGCTCCTTTTTGTGTTTAAGTCTTTAAATGCTGTTGTCGGTCCAATTGGATCTAAATCATAAGGTTTTGTCAGAAAATCATTGAGAATTTCTGTCCATTCTTTTGTTTTTGGCTCTATAACTTCTTCTCTTTGATCTCCAAGAAATGAAAACGATTTGGCATCATCGGAAAACAGCACTGATCCTTTGGGCTTTTGTTCCATATGTGCGTAAAGTTATCAATAGATTTGTAAAATTTCGCAGTTTAGAATAAGAAGAATTGGAGTGTGTTGATGAATAGGAACTGGAATAATGAAACGAGAGACCTTGATTCGCCTGAGTTTGTTTGAATGCTACAATCGGTGGGTTCTGGAGGCATTGTTTGAGCTGGAGTTGGTTCAGGATAGCATTCTGATTGATGAGGTGTGGGAGATGGTTCAAAACAGAACTGAGAGGAGAAGTGCGACATGAGGATGGATGTAGCTGGGCCTCTCCATTTTGTGAGGGTGATGGATATAAGTGCAACATATGAATATTTATGATCAACTGAACACTCTAGAAGAGTAATATTGTTACCTTGAAAAATACAGGGATAGTTGTCATGGAAGATACAGCTATCAAAGAGTTGATGATATCCAAGTATTATATATCCATTGCTCGAGTGATTATTCATTACAAAATTGGTAAATCTGACAATTGCATAACTAGAGGTGATATAATAAACATAGCCTGCTGATACGGTATTGTTAAAAATTGTCACATATGAAGTGTTGAAAAGAGTTGGAGAACAATGAATTCCCGAATATTGCTTGTGTTGGTTGTTCGAAACGTTCACATTTTGTATTGTACAGTTCCCTTGGTTTATGATTAATGCATATAGGTTATTGTTACCCAATGGGGCGTTAGAATAAGCAATCGAAGTCAACAGATGCAAATTCGCTTTATTTGTAGCTGTAGTGCAATAAATGAACTGACCTTGTTGACCTGCAGCTGCTATACATTTATATCCGCAAACTGCTTTTAGGGATATACTCCCACCACTGCTGCAATCGAAAAAAATTGCTCCACCATGTGTTGTTGATGAACAATTGTTAAATGAACACATATCAATAGCTAGATTTTGCGTTGTCGTTGCCTGCATATATATGGAAGATAGGGAAATTCTATAGAATGTCGACTCATATACATAGAAATTTGACGGAAAATTGACTTGTCTCAAATCAACAATTTTTATTTCATAAGCAGTCCCAGAATAAAACTCATTAAAACCAGAAAGGAGGAGAAGGCGATTCATTATCAACATTTCTGAATTACTCACTAATAATGGCTAATTTGTGATAAATATAATGATTGAATAGTTTATAATGGATACTTTAACAATTCTGGTTACAACTGTAGATATGAAATGGTTGATCGACATTAGTATTCCCCCATATCATGTCTTACATGAATGATACGGAAAAGATTCTCATTCATATTGACATCTTTATTTTTTGAAATTGGAAACTAATCATGTTCGAATAAACCAAGTGTTCGAGAGTACTGATGAAGATACAGGAGGTTTATGAATTATTTGACTACTGAACAGACAATATGAGAAATGTTTCTCAAAAAACCAGCGAGAGTTTTTAATTTGTTTCAGGTTTATAAGCTTAATATAAAATATCTTTTCATCTTTTGAACGTTTTTCTGAGTTGGGTTTCTGGGGTGTATTTGCCTTCATTAATACCACAGATAAGGAAAAACTCATAAAACCCAATTATTAATAAAATTGGCGGAAGAAACCATCAAATCTAAACTCTCAATAATTGGTGGAGATTAAGTCCTTTTTATACAGTCAAAAAAGTAACCTGTGAAGATTGCATTGTTTGAAAATTGAATTAAATATAAATGTTGTTTGAGTTGATCATCCTATGTTCCGGACAAGATTATGATTCATCTACAAGGATTGACATTGTTGGTGTTTATTCATTTTTAGATTGCAATTGGATTAATTGTCAAACAAATGGGCATGGCGGTTGCATTTTCTTTAGTAGTGCTGGATCTAAGTTGACTGTGAAGAGATGCTCATTTGTTAGGGGAGAATGTATTGGAAGTGAAGATAGGGCAGGAGGTATTTGTGTTATGGATTGTGGAGATGTTACTATTGAGTTGACATGCTTTTTTTCTTGTTATTCAAACTGGGCTCCTAGTTTTGTACTATGGTCGCATGGTTACTCATTGTTGAAATCTAAACTTGATCAAATAAGTGAACTTTTTGGTCAATCAAATCAGCATGCATCTGTATCAGCAGGAACAGAGTCTCATTTGTTATCCAATGCAAATATTTCCAAAGTCACTACACCAGGATACTATGGAGGAATAGGTTTCCATCCAAGTGCGAACGGCCTTCTTGGACAGTATTGTCAAGTTTGTGATTCATACACGGAAGGAATGATTTCTTTCTTTGTCGGGAGTGGAAGTTTTGATATAAGCCACTGGAATCTTATAAATAACACAATTCCATCGGGATGTTGGTTCTGCTTCCATAATCAAAATCCATACGTTGTCATTTCATCAACAATAATCAAGTCAATCAACTTGAAAAACAGCCTGTTCTCAATGAGCGGTGGCGCCATTTTGTACTTTAATCAGTGCTCATTCGATATTGATAACGACTATGGCTTTTTTGGAGGCTCTGTCATTGATTGCACATTCTTGACCCCAGTATCTAATCACATGATCTCCATCTATAGTAATGTTTATTGTATTGACATGAACAACCAAGCTCATACAATTGGAAGACCATCAATCCAACGAAATATACATTTTATCTCAGTAATATTGCTCTTTGTTCAAA
>Ga0209639_1001557_pt1 | contig 21872 bp, 21 predicted proteins | sample EPASupsiteHSE605_FD_187268 | JGI IMG/M metagenome (GOLD analysis project Ga0209639, IMG submission 187268) | Bioremediated contaminated groundwater from EPA Superfund site, New Mexico - Sample HSE6-05 (SPAdes) (version 2) | ecosystem: Environmental > Aquatic > Deep subsurface > Groundwater >...
GCGCCCGCCAGTACCGGTCGAGTGACGTTCCGGCGACCGCCTCGATCGCATCCCTGATTCCGGCTGTTCTCGCGGCGATCTCGTCCTTCTCGGCCCGTCGCCACTCTCTCTCGACCAGCCGTTCCTCCCGCATCTGCCGGACGACCTCGCGGAGGCGTTCGCGGTTCGCCTTCGCCTCTCCATCGATCTCCCGCTGCCGGGCGAGGCTGTCGCGGGCCGTGTCGATCAGCCGGACCCGCCGGTTCAGTGACTCGACCGTCGACTGCTCGCCGTAGAGCACCTCGAGCTGGTCGCGGACGAACCGCGAGAGGTTCAGGTTGTCCTCTTTGACGAGCTGATGCGTGGCCGCCGGCAACCAGATGTGGACCGACTTGATCACCTCGCCGTTCCGGTCAACATACACCGGACACCCCTCCGCCATTCTTCGGATTCATGGTATGGTACCAACCGGTACGGTACGGTACCATAGCTGAGAGAGAGAGAGAGAGAGGTGGACACCCTCAGACCTCCCGCCGCCAGAGCAGCGACCCCGGCGGGATCTGCGAAAGCAGCATCGGCGGGATCGCCCGGTTGTCGGGGACACAGACAAAGCCGCGGGGCCCGGGCTCGATGGTCACGAGCGCCTCCCACTCGCCGTCCGGCGTGGAGGCCCGGTACGTCCCGGGTGCCCGCGGCCGTTCGTTCGTGAAGCCGTCTGCGTCGATCACGGGCACCACCCCGCCGCGCGGAGCAGGTCGGCCGCGTTCCGCTCCTCGACCTCGGCCACGAGCAGCGCGTACCGGTCCTCGTCCCGGTTGCGGACCCGGAGCTCGGCCCAGCGCATGACGGCCGCCAGAACCGAGCGCCAGGGCTCGCCGGCGCTCCCGGCCTCCTCGACGGCCCGGGCGATGCAGGGCCGGCAGGGACATGCGATCATACGCGCTCCTCCCCCATGCACGCGAGGCAGAGGTACCGGCCGTGCTCCCGTCGCGAGGCCATCGCCTCGGCTGGGCCGATCTCGGCCTCGCACTCCGAGCAGTGGAGCGGGTCGGCCGGAGCGGTCTGTCGGCCACAGGTCCCGCACCAGAGGTCGCCGTTCGCTTCCATCACGCACCCCCGGCAAGGACCGGGATGGGCCCGTCGTCGCGGTCGTAGTGAGCGCGGAGGTGCGCCCGCGGGACCATGAACGCAGCCGTCACGACCGGGTAGACGGTCCCGGCCTCGAGGAACCCGAGCCCTGAGCGGAACGCGCCAAGGAAGACCCGAAGACTCTTCGAGGCCACGATATCCCCGACCGCGACCTCATCCGCGGTCAGCGTCGCCGGGTAGCCGGAGAGGAGGGTGGGAACCTCCTCCTCAATGACGCGGTAGCACCCGCGGCGCCGGCCGGCGATGAGCCGGATCTCGATCTCGGTGCCGTCACGACCGGCCGTGCCGATGACCGTACTCATCCGAGCCTCCCGACAGCTGCGAGGCACTTCTTACAGCGGCGGTACGGTCCGAGGTTCGCCGGCGGCGGTGGAAGCTCCTGGAGCCGACCATCGCTGCCGAGGCAGGCGCCGCAGAGCGGGACCTCGACGCAGCTGTTCACGGCAAAGGCGTGGACGACGGGCGTGCCGCCGGTCCGCCGCCGCCAGACCACGCCGGCGGTCATGTCGACCTCGTCCGTGGCCGTGCTGGCGACGGCCGCCGCCGGGGCCGACGCGGCCTGTACGAGGATCGTAACGCCACTCTCTTGTGGGATGAAGACGCAGATCTCTGCGGCAGTCGTCCCCCGCTCTTGCTTGCAGGCCGGGTGGGAGGGGCTGCCGTTCATTCTTCGTCCTCCTCGACCTGCCAGAGCCCCCGCCGAACGGCCAGGGCGGCGAGCAGGTCTGCGTTCTTCTCGCCGATGCCCATCTCGCGCGCGATCTGCTGGATCCCGCTGCGCGCGACCGGGACCGGTATCATGCAAGTGCACTGCATTTCTTAATACCTCCATATCGCGGTCCCGAAAAGGCCGGCGTGGCCGGCACCCCGGGCCGCAGCGCCCGCCGTTCTGGCCCAATGCGGCCGATAAACGGCCACTGGATGCCCTTCGGGCGGATGTTTGGCTGTGGATCGAATCTGTTGGTCATGGAGACCACAGATAGAATAATTCTGCCCGAACGGTTCAACCTTTCGGGAAAAAAGGAAACATTAATAAATTAGCCTTCAAATGTCATATAATGCCGGACGACCAGATCACCTTCCGCACGAATCCCCGGATCAAGGCCGCGATCGCCGAACTGGTGCGACAGAACTACTACCGCAACACGTCCGATTTCGTGAACCACGCGATCCTGCTGACATTTCAGCTGGAGCAGGTTCCCATCGACGGCGACGTGATCGGCCCCGAGCCGATGGTGACGTTCTTCGAGTCTCCGCGCGGGCGCGCACTTCTCAAGGAGCTCATCCGCGAGGTCCGCGAGGGATGAACCCACGGTAAAGAGGTCGCTTCCGTCCTTGAGCTGTGCCCTCCTAAAGCCTATGACCGCGATATCCTGGATCGCTGGCGCCGAATTCTTACAATATCAGCCAGTGGAGATGTGGCGGGAAGGAACAATTCTTAAACTTTTTCTGCCGGCGTGACAGATTCCCCTCAACGTGTGCGCGGATATGAAATTTGTTCACGGAATTTTCGTTACCCTCGCCCTTCTCTTGGTGATGATATCAGGTGTGGCGGAGGGGGCGATTGTCGCGAGTGGATCCAGCGCGATGTATGGAGGATGCGGAGACCCAGATATACACGGTGCCGCGAAATTGACCAATTTTACGACATACACTGTCTCATCAACGGGTGACACTGCGGGTTTTACTGTCCCTGTTGGAGAATCATATCATCTCTCTTTTTGGCATTTTCACTATGATGGAGACGGGAATCGCGTTCCTGGCACCGGGGAATCAATGGAGCTTCAAGAGTTGATTGGAGCGTCATGGGTGACCATACGGTCGGGGGTTTTTGATGAGGACGGGGATGTCTATTTCCCCGGTTTTTCGGAAGTTCGTCCCGGAGATTACTACTATCGAGGATATATCCCAGGTGATGGGTGGTATTCGAATCTCATAACCGTGCATGTTGTTCAGTTCAAGATATATAACATAATAGATGAAGATTCGAAAAACCCATCCCGGGCCGAAAGAGATTACATGGTCGGGGGGAACCTGGAATTCGATGCATCAGGTTTCATCGACGCATCGAATCCATCGCCAGAATTCTCCTGGAACTTCGGTGATGATACTGGACCTACTCCTTGGTCGATAAACCCGATCCAGAAACATGTATTTAAAAATCCCCAACTCTTCACTGTGATACTGAGCATCCGATCGGGTCCGAGCGCCTCAATCGCCACGGCGAAGAGAGACCTGGACCTCTCTCTGGAAGTGGGAGACATCCTCATCCGTAGAGCTCGAGACGGATGGATACCTGGATATTGGACCCACTGTGCAATCTATGTCGGGGAAGGGAAGGTTGTCGAGTCATATCCTTCAACTCTCACCGAGCGAGGGGTTCATCTGGTGAATCTTGATCGACAACACGATGGGTGGTATTACCCGGACCATACATGGGTATCGGCTTTCAGAGTTACAACAGCGGATACAACTATTAAATCGAGAGCGGCTCAGTTCGCCCGAATTATCGCGGATCAGCCGTTTACTCATTTTGATTCCATTCAAGAAATGAACGAGGGCAAGTCAATATCTGGCCCGGGTTGGTACTGCGCCGAATTGGTATGGGCTTCCTATCTATGGGCCAGTGATGGCAGCATTAACATCGAAGACGGCCCTGACACTTGGGCCATCACGCCCACAGAGATCGCAAATGATGACGACCTGGAACTGATAGGATACCATCATGAGAGAGATGAAAGAGCAAAGGGACCCGTCATCCGCGCTCACTGCCCGATCGATCTCATTGTCGAGGACCCAGCCGGTCAACATGTGAGTAAGGGAGGGGGCACAATCAACGGAGCGATCTATATCGAGGATGATGAAGATGGGGATGGTGAGGCCGATGACATTATTGGACTGCCTGCTGCCATGTCTGGAAACTATCAAATTACTGTGGTCCCTGAAACGAATGCTTCATCAACCGATACATTCAGTCTCGATGTAGAGTTACCCGACAACACTACATTCCTTCTTGCCAATAATACCCGAATCTCCGATATCTCCACCGATCCATATGTAGTGTCGTTTCTGATGGTTCAGGTAATGCCAGGCGTTGACGTCCCGCCAACGGATCTGAATAATGACGGCATATACGAGGATGTCAACGGCAACGGCCGGGCCGACTTCGCCGACGTGGTGCTGTTCTTCAACCAGATGGCCTGGATCGCCGCGAACGAGCCGGTGTCGGCGCTCGATTACAACGGCAACAGTCGCATCGACTTCGCGGACGTCGTCTGGCTCTTCAACCACCTTTGACTCCCTATCTTTTTTTTTTTCTTAAGGATGAGCTGATTGGCACCGGTATCGGCCTCGTGATCGCTTAAATGGATTGTCGAGCGACGAGGGCTCGACGGTTTGCTTCACCCTGCCGGCGTTCCTCGGCAGACTCATCGGCCCTGCCGGCGATCACTGTCGATGTGATTGTGCATGATCGCGCGCGGCCTGACTATCACCGCGTTCGCCCTGTCGGCTGACGATGCGTGGCTCCCGGAGGTCCGCAGTCCGTACTGGCCGCACTCGTGGCAGGCTTTCGGCGAACCCGACTCTCCCGTCTCCGCTCTTGCCGCCCTGCTTCCGCCGGTATCGGTGGGAATTGCGGTATTTTAGAAAACCGGATTTCGTGCGTTCACTTTCACACCGCGACCTCTACCCCTCATATACTCAGGCGACGGAGCTTCCAATGCCCGTCTCCACGGCCGGGGGGCGGGACCACATCGGAGTTGTTCAGATGAAAGATCCAGATGGACACAGTCCCTCCACCCATCCCCGGTACCAACGTGGCACACTCGGTCATAACAGAGGCACGGGCGGTGGTCGCTGAGGCCGACCCGTTCGAGATCCGTCCCGAGAGCGCGGGCGTCGTGGCCGACGGGATCATGACGCGGACCGATCTTCGGCTCCTGCTCGAGATCGTCCGGCGGTTCATGTGGGAGGAGGGGGAGATCTAGGCCGGCAACGGCCGGCGGCCTTTCCCTATTTCTCGAAGCATTGGTGCAAGCAGCGCAATGAGAACTCTGATGAGTTCTTCCGGCCCACTCTATCCTAACGCCCGGAGTCATTCCTGTCATGCGATCGCTGGCCGATTTACTCGATGAACTCAACACCCTTGACGAACACACTCGCATCGAGGCCAAAGCGGCGCGCGACTACGCCGGAAAATCCATTCTTGAGACGGTCTCGGCCTTCTCGAACGAGCCCGGGCTGAACGGGGGCTATCTCCTGCTCGGCGTGACGAAGCAGGCCGATGGACGCTACACCCTTGAAGGCATCCGTGACCCCGATAAGGTGCAGCGGGACTTCGTGACAAAGTGCGGCGACCCCGACCAGCTGACTCCACCGATACATCCTCAGATCCACGTGGATTCGATCGACGGCCGTGTTGGAATCGTCGCATATATCCCTGAAGCCCAGCCCACGGTCAAGCCGGTTCATCTGACCAGGCTCGGCCTTCCACGTGGAGCATTCCGACGGAGCGGGTCGACGGATCAGCGATGCACTCAGCACGACCTCCAGGAGTTCTTCCAGGCCCGAAGCCATCTGGCCTTCGACACCACCCCGGTTCGGGAGGCGACGATCGACGATATCGATTACGAGGCCGTCAAGATGTACCGCCGGGCCCGGGAAAAAGCAAATCCGGCAGCAGCGGAACTGGATCTCGCTGATAATGACCTTCTCCGGTCGATCAGGTGCCTCTCCTCAGTCGGGGACAACCATGTCCCGACGATCGCCGGGCTGATCTTATTTGGAACCACTCGAGCGCTGCGACAACACCTGCCGATGGCACGGATCGATTACAGCAGGGTCGCGGGAACACGATGGATTACAGACGCCGACGAATCCTTCCAGTCCGCGGAGTTCTTGGGCCCGCTCTTCAAGGTGATTCCACGACTGGGGGCGACCATTCTGGCCGACCTTCCAAAAATGGTATCGCTCCCCGAACGGGAGCTTCAACGACAGGAGAAACCTCGGATTCCAGAGCGGGTGATCCGGGAGGCTCTTGTTAACGCGGTGATGCACCGGAACTATCAGCAATACGGTCCGGTGCAGATCATTCACTTCTCGGACCGGCTGGAGTTCCGGAACCCGGGGTATTCGCTCATCCCCGTCGATCAGCTCGGCGAGCTCCACTCCGAGACGCGCAACCCGACGATTGCCGCTGCTCTGCACGACACCCTGTATGCGGAGAATAAAGGGACCGGTATCGGAGTGATGCGGCAGAAGATGAAGGAGGTCCATCTTTCCCAACCGAGGTTCGAGTCATCGAGGGAGAAGAATACCTTTACCGCGGCGTTTATGTTCCATAATCTGCTCGATGACGTGGATCTGTCCTGGGTAGCGCGATTGCAGGAGCATAACCTCTCCGAGGCCGAGGTCCGAATCCTTCATCTCGCGCGCGAGAACGAGCGGATCACGAACGTGGATTGCCGGAAGGTCACCGGGCTCGAGATGTACAAAGTGAGCGTCCTCCTGCGGCGATTGAGCGGTTTGAACCTTCTCATTCAGCATAAACACGGTGCGGGCACATTCTATGAGGCGTCTCCGCTCCTCATCGAGAGGTCGGGGACAGTGCAGGGAGATGACGCATCGCTCCTTTTGAAGGATCTCCCCCTGCGGTTGCAGTCCGAGATCGCGGAGCTGGGGTCGCGGAGCAAGTCCGTGGAACAGGTGCAGCGCCTCGTCGTAGGGCTCTGCGCGGTGCGACCTTTCACCGTGGAGGAGATTGCGATCCTGCTGGATCGGGGAAAAGCGTACGTCCTGAGCAACTACGTAACGCCGTTACTCGAGAAGGAGGAACTGGAGTGGACAGACCCCGAAGGGAGAGAAACGCTCCAGCCGGTACGTCGCGCTCAGACGTCGGATGCACGAACCGGAAGGACGATCGACGACTGGCTCGACTAGGGAATCCGGGCTTGTCTGCAGAAATGCCTTATTTTGAGCTTATTTTTAAAAATCGGACTTAATTTTTCCGTCAATTGCTCCAAGAGTGATGGTCTTGGCCCGGATAACTGAAATCTGGGCGCGTTTGATGAAATACCGCGTAATTTTTCAATTTTTAAGTATGCAAATTACCGCAAATTGCCGCAAAATTACCTGTCCGAGAGGGACGGCGCTCCGAGCCTTTCCGTGGCATTTTTCTTCCCATATGGTGATGGTTGTCACTAGGCTGTACGATGGCTATCCCGCACTTCTCTGAGGAGGATACATGAGCGCTTCGCGCCCCATCTTCGTCCGAACCGACAAAGGGGACCTTGTCCCCATCTATGAACAACCGTACGAATCCGAGTCCGTTTTTCAGGCGATGCTTGCCCAGTACCCGGATCTGCTGCTTCCGGGCGATGACCGGACGCCGTATTCGAAGCTACTTCTCATCAAGCGCGAGAAAGGGGTCCCGATAGAGCAGGACAGCTGCGACGTGTACTACCTCGACCACCTCTTCGTTGACCAGAGCGGAGTGCCGACGCTTGTCGAGGTGAAACGGCGATCGGACACCCGGAACCGGCGCGAATCGGTTGCCCAGATGCTCGACTACGCAGCCAACGGGATTGCTAACTGGGGCATCGAGACGCTCCGTAAGAACTTCGAGGATACCTGTGCGGAAGACCGGAAAGATCCCGGTGCCACGCTGCGGACGTTCCTGGAAGAGGACGGGGATGCGGAAGGGTTCTGGCAGAAAGTCGAGGATAATCTCGCGAACGATAAGATCCGGATGATCTTCGTGGCCGATCAGATCTCGGTCGAGCTCCGTCGCATCACGGAATTCCTCAACCGGCAGATGGCGACATCGGAGATGATCGCGATCGAGCTGCGGCAGTTCGTCGGTCAGAATGTCCAGGCGTTCGTTCCCGACGTGATCGTCAAACCCGAGCCCGGCAAGGTGAAAGGGCGGGCTGCGGGCGGGGAGGCGGGCTCTGCAACGGAGTGGACACAGGAACGGTTCTTGGCCAAACTGGAAGAAGAGGTCGGACCGGAAGTTGTCGACGTCGTTATCCGTATCCTCGATTGGAGCTCGTCCAATGGCGCCATCGTATGGTATGGGAAAGGGACGGCGGTCGGTTCCTGCGCTCCGGGGTATTCTGTTACGAATGGCGGGCCGTTCTACCCGCTCCACTACTATACGTATGGAAGAGGGGAGGTTCAGTTCAAGAACCTTCAGAAACTACCACCCTTCGACAACCCGGAGAAGCGGCGGGAGCTGAAGGACCGGCTCAACGCGATCCCGGGAATCGTCATTCCCGACGACGGAATTTCCAGACGTCCGGCCTTTCCCTTGAGCGTGCTGGTTCCGGAAGGGAGGCTGGACCACTTCTTCACGATCCTCTTGTGGGTGATCGACGAGGTGCGGACGGAAAAAGTGCGTTTAGAGTCGGGATGTGAATCGAGCTAATCCAGAGACGGGCAGCGCTCTGCCCGGCCGGCCCGCACCCGCTCGAGCAGCACGCCGGCCGGCTCGTACTCCCCCCATCGCGCCGGGCGAGCTCCACCTCCGTCGGCACGAGCTCGACGCGCACCTGCTGAGCAAGGCGGACGGCGTCGTGGCGGACGGTATCGTGACCCTCGGCGATCTGCGGCTCCTGCTGGAGATTGTCAGGCGGCGCATGTTGGAGGAGGGGAGATCTAGGCCGAGATGGCCGGCTCTCCTTCTTGCTCAGGGCCGATTAGCCTTCAAAGGGACGAGAGTTTCTCAATCTCTTTTCGAACGGAGACAATCGCCGTATCAATATCAGAATCCGTGTTGAACCGGCCCACCCCGAATCGCACTGAGGAGTGTGCCTGCTGCTCCGTCCGCCCGGTCGCAAGCAGAACGTGCGACGGCTCGACGTTCAGCGTCGTACAGGCCGACCCCGACGAGATCGCCAGCGTGTCCCGCAGGCCGTGAATTATCGCTTTACTCTCGATCCCCTCGAAGCAGACGTTCAGATTGTGCGCGAGCCGCTCGGTTGGGTGGCCGTTTAAAAGCACCGAGCTGTGCATCTCGCGGAACGCATTGAGCATCGCCGTCGTCCACTCCCGGAACCGTTTCTCCTCTGCCGCCATCTCCCGTCCAGCGATCTCCAGGGCCTTGCCAAGGCCGACGATTCCGGGGACGTTGAGCGTCCCGGATCGGTATCCCCGCTCCTGACCACCCCCGAAGACGACCGGGCTCAGCTTCACCTTAGGGTTCCGCCGGCGGATATAGAGCGCCCCGATCCCCTTTGGACCGCAGACCTTGTGGCCCGAGAGGGAGAGCATGTCAATTCCCATCCGCTCCACGTCCATCGGCATGTGCCCGACCGCCTGGGCCGCGTCTGTGTGAAAGAGGACGCCGTGCTCGTGGGCGAGCCGCCCGATCTCAGCAATCGGCGCGATCGTCCCGATCTCGTTGTTCGCGGTCATGATCGAGATCAGGATGGTCCTGTCCGTGATGGCGGCCTCGAGCGCCCCGATCTCGACAAGCCCGAACTCGTCGACCGGGAGAAACGTCACGTCCTTTCCCGTCGAAGCCAGGTGCTTGCAGGTGTCGAGCACCGCCTTGTGCTCGGTCGTGCAGGTGATGATGTGGTCCCCGCTCGCGGCATACTGCTCGGTACCGCCGAGGATCGCAATATTGTCCGCCTCGGTCGCGCCGCTCGTGAAGATCACTTCATCAGGGGAGCGAGCGCCGATGGCGTGAGCCACCTGCTTCCGGGCCGCCTTGACGGCGTCGGCCGCGTCGGCCCCGTAGCGGTGATCGATGCTCCCGGCGTTACCGAACCGATCCGTAAAGAACGGAAGCATCGCCTCGACCACCCGGGGGTCTGTCGGGGTGGTCGCATGATAGTCCATGTAGATCGGGTTAGCCGCCATTGCGCTCCCTCTCCGGGAGGATATCGGTCTTGATCCCTTGGCTCTCGTGGGTCAGCAGGCTCGAGAGATCCCCCAGCCCCTTGACCAGCGGGAAGATTCCGAACGTTCCCCGGTTGATGTGCGCACGCAGCTGGGGAAAGAGGTAGGTCTCGATGTCGAGACCGTCGTTCAGGCAGCGCTCCTTCATCAGCGCGATAATCAGCAGGTCCCATTCGCCCGTGAGCGTGAACCGGTTGATCTCGATTCCCTTCTCGTCGTAGTCGTCGGGGTTCGGGACCTGCGGATCGTTCAGCGAGTAGCAGAGGGCGAACCGGGCGAGGATGTTCGGCGTCAGCCCGGTCCTCCCTTTCAGCTGGGAGAGGCGGTTCGTCGCTTTCTCCGAGAGGCGGATGCGGTTGAAGATCATTCTGCTACCTCCTCGAGCTGCCAGAAGTACCCGGGCGTGATCGTGGTCTGTTTGGTACGATGCGAGAAGTCCAGGTGATAGGCCCGTGCGATATGCGGCGACAGCGTCCTGAAGTAATCCCGGTCGATCTCGGTGTCGGTTGAGAAGATGATCATCTGATCGCCGGCGTTCTGGAAGAAGTCCATGACCAGATTGCCGCGGTGGTCGCTGTCGAGCCGGCCGAGCGGCGTGTCGATGATAAACGGGAGCTGCCTGCCCGAGGTCAGGGTGAGCGCCCAGAGCATCGAGATCGCGAAGATCTCCTTCTCGCCGGCGGAGAGCCGGTCCTTGGCGATCGCGTTTCCATCCCGGTCGATCAGGGTGATGGCGTAGTCCCCTGGATTGATCCTGAGGTCCGTGATGTAGTCTTCCTTTCGCAACAGTCGCGTGAAACACGACAGCAGCGTCTGTTGCAGCAGGCTCAGCTTCTCGAGTTGCAGCTCGGTCATGTAATCGTCGAGGGCGTGCTGCGTCGCGGAGGCGAGCGACACCTTCTTCGACCACGTCTGGTCCTGCACCGTCTGTTCCCGAAGGCGGACGATCTTCCGCTCCGTCTCTGTCCGCTGGAACTCGATTGCTTTGATCTCTCCGTCCTTGACGCGCTGCTGCTCGAGCACCTGGCCGTAGTGCTGGTTCAGTTCGTTCAGGTGCTGGATCAGGGGTGCGATCGCCTCGTCGGGGGGAGCCCGGTTGATCATCTCCGCGACGCGCCGGCGCTCCAGCGTCTGCGTCTCCAGCCGGTCCGTCAGCATCGCGATCGTCTCGGGGACCTCGGCCGTCGCCATCTCGAGCCAGTGTGAGAGCCGCTGGTGGTCGCGGTCGGAGAGCTGGTGGATCAGGACCTGGGCCTGGTCCGGCAGTGTCTGGAGGAGCTGGGACTCGAGCAGCGCGAGCACCTTGGCCGCGATCTCGTCCGTTCGACCCGCCGGCACGCCGGCTGCGGTCCAGAAGGACTCGGCCTTCAACTCATCCGAGAGGCCCGTCAGCCGCTCCTCGAGGATCCCCCGCGATTGCCGAACCACGAGGATCTGCCACTCCGCCTGGAGCCGCTCCTGGAGCTGCGCGCAGTACCGCGGAGTGATGGCGAACGGAAGAAGGCCGGTCGCGAGGTCGCGGATCGCAGCTTCGGTCGAGGCAATCTCGCTGTCAAGGCACACCTTCTCCGCCTTCAGCTCCTCCCGCTTACGGGCGTACCCGCCGCCTTCCTGGGCGAGGAGGGCTTCATCCCGCTCGATGGCCGCCTGGATCTGCAACTCCTGGGTCGTGAGCCCGGCTCGCTCCTGCGCCATGTCTTCCAGGCGGCTCTCGAACTGCAGATGCTGTTCTTCGAGAGCCTGGAGTTCGCGGTTCAGCTCGCCGTCTCCGGATTTGCGGTGCTGTCGCGCGATGTAGATGCTCAGGTCGGCCTTGAGGCGCTCGACGAGATCGAGGCCGAGGAGCGATTTGAAGGAGTCCTTGAGGTAGAGATCGGTCGTCTCCTGGTCGACGAGATTCTGGATCTTCTCCCCGTCGAAGAGAAAGAGACGGGCGAACCGCTGGGGGATCAGCTCGTTCAAGAACTCCTGCCACTGGTCCACCTCCACATCCGTCAGCCGCTTTCCGTCTCGCTTGATCGTCAGATGCTCTTGGACCTTGGTGCCGACCTGCCAGTACCGTTTCACCGTGTAGACATACGTCCGGCCGATATGGGAGAACTCGAACTCGATCTCGATGAACGCGTGGCCGGAACCGCCTGCACCGCCCGCACTCGAGATCATCTGGCGGATGAAGTGCTCGTACTTGGCGGAAGACATCCGCGGCCCGTTGAACTGAGGCCCGTAGAGACAGAGCAGGACGGATTCGAAGAGCGTCGTCTTTCCCGCCCCGTTCTTCCCCCCGACTATCACAATAGGCCTTCGACCGGGGGGGGCGATGATCGGCGTCAGATCGAGCGAGTGGTTGCCCTTGAAGAGGCGGATGTTCTCCAGTTCCAGATGGCGGAGCAGCATCTTAGCCCTCGAACGTTCCGAGTTGTTGCTGGCCTTTCACAAGCTGATCGACCGCGTCAAGGACCTCGTCCTCGGTCCTCCAATCGCGGCCGAGGATCTCGTCCACCCGGACGTAGATCGACGACCGTTTGCACATCCCCTGCAGCTGGTGCTCGAGATCGAGCAGCCGGGTGACGAGGAGTGAAGGGACTCCGTGCCGTTCGCAGACGCGATTGAGGATCGTGCCCTCGTCCTGGGAGTACGATCCGAGGTCGTCCTGGATCACCGTGAGCTTCTCGCCCGTCACCTCTTCGTAAATCCGGGCGGCGGAGTCGTTCCAGTCACCTTTCTGCGTCTGCCAGATCCGCCGGATCTCCGCGATCTCCTCTGGGAGGATAAGTGTGTAGTCCGGGTCGGGGCCGTTCTCCCGTACCTTCACCTGGGCCTCGAGCAGCATCCTGAAGAGCTTCTGGCAGAAAGCGAAGGTGTACGGCCCGCGGACGAGCCCGGTCCCGTCCTTCTTCATCTTCACCTTGCCGTCCATTCGCTTGAAGTCCCGGTACAGGTGTTTCTTCTCCGGTATCTGTGTCTCGGCCAGGAGATTCCGGAGTTCGAGCAGGGGCTCCATCCAGTCCTCGCCGCTCTCGATCATGGCCTCCATGCTCCGGTCCCGGTCGACGACGGTGCAGACCCAGCAGCCGAACCGGCTGTTGCCGCAGGGGGCGGTGGTGTCGTCCACGACGAGCGGGCACTCGCCGTCAGCGGCGTTCCTGTACATTGCGAGGAGGTCGCGGTTGTTGTTCCCCCAGGGGCACGGCTTCTGGAGCAGGTAGGTCCAGACGTCGTCGACGGTGAAGTCCTCGATGGGGGTGTAGACGAAGGATTGGGCGAAGCGGGAGTGATGAGAGAGTTTGGACCCCTCGATCTTGTAGAGGTTCATCACTTGTGCCCGGGTCGCGCTCTCGCTCTTCCGGACGCCCAGGATGAGCACCACCTCGCCGTACTCGGTGACGCTGTTCAGGATGAACCGGTCGGCGGTCTTGATCTTGAGTCGCTCGGTGCACCACCGGAACATGATGGACGGGGCCGGGTAGCCCTTGCCGATCAGGCTGACCCAGAACGTGTCCTCGAGCCGCGGATGAAGCTCGACGGCTGTGATGGGGAGGTGCGCCGCTTCAGCGGCCTCGTTGATCCTCTCGTGGGTCCTGGTGATATAGTCCTTGATGACCGGTGTCTCGACGAGCGTATCGGACGAAATAACAAAGACCGGCTTGGAGCGCTGCTCCTCAGGGAGTTCGGCAAGGGCATACCACACGAGCTGGAGCGCGGTCGTTGAGTCCTTGCCTCCGCTGTAACCCAACACCCAGGGACGGTTGTCGCTCAGGTAGACCTCCTGAATCTCATGGGAGATCTCGGCGAGGTTGCGCCGATCGAAGACGGACGGCCTCTTCTCTAGCCCCTCCTGCGTCACGTGCCGAGCCCCCCCCGCCCGGAGTGATGAAAGCGCTCCTCGATCTCGGCCTCTTCGGGTGTCAGCGTGAGCGAAAGGGCCTCCTTGAGGAGGTTCGCGGTAAGGGCGAGGCTGGTCTGAGTCTTGCTGATCCGTCCACCGATCATCGTCCTTCCCTCCCAATTCGTTGCGTTCGACCGCGCCCAGTTGATCTCCCTGAGTGGATCCAACCGCTCCCGCCAGTCTGCCGGATAAGTGTTGACGAGCTGATGGCCGACGATGCCGAGGGCCTGCAGTGTGACCCCGTGGGCATGGATGCAGTCCCGCCGGAGGGCGCAGCTCGTTACTTCGCGACGGGTGAGTTGCTGCCACTCGGGGATCCGCTCTCCCACCTCGGTCCAGTAGGCGATGGCGAGCTGCTCTTCGGCCTTCGTGACCCGCTTCACCTTGGCCTTCTTACCGAGCAGCGCCTGTGTGGCCTGATAGATGCTGCTCAAGGTAAACATTTTGATCGAGCGGTTTGAAAGACTTGTCTTCTCAAGTTCCGTCAGTCCCTGAAAGGATGGTACCTTTGCCGCGAGTTTCAGCGAAAGCGCGGCGAGCGGGTCCCGGTGATCGTAAAGGATGCTGATCGAGCGGGTCGGCCGCACCGCGTGCCGGTTCAGGTCGGAGAACATCTGCTGGCTCCGTTTCAGACCTGCGTCGAGAAACAACACGACCGAGATCGTCTCGTTGCCGATCTCGGGCCGTATCTTCAGCGCCTCCTCGATCGCCGCGCGCCGGTGCTGGCCGTCGTTGATGAGGAACCGGGCGTCCATCGGGATCACGATCGTCCCGACCTTGCTCTCGATGCCGCTGTCGCCGAAGGGGATGAACGTGACCGGCGCATCGATGATCGAGGCCGTGATGGAGGAGAAGACGTACTCCCCGGGGTTGTTGACAAGGTAATTGGCGAGGTCCGGTATACGGGCGCGGTTCAGAGTCCGCTGCGCGCGCAGCTCGGCGGGGAGATCGGATTCGTCGTAGAGGAAGATGCGGGGTATCAGCTTGAGGTGGCACATGCAGATGTAATATTCCCGTCCTGCCTGGATGCCGCGAATCGCCGGAAACGTGTAGTTTGACGCGCTTAGTCCTTTGATGTCCTTTAAAAACGACGAGGCCATGCTGACACGAGTATCAGTGGAAGTTTAGAAAAGGGTTTTGGAAGCCTTATTTGTATAATTGGACGTTTTCTTTTTCCGAGATGCCTGATGGCTGTCTCCCAAACGGGATTCCCTCGACGAACTGAGCCGAATCTCTTTGATTTTCGCAAGGCCGCTGTACCCGTGAACAGGCCCAAATTGGTCTTTGTTTAGGGAAAAAACAGCCAGATTCAAATGATTGTACTCTCAATCCTCACAACGGTAGAGACGAGATGGTCACGCGCGATCGGAACGGAGACGATGGGACTGGGTCGACATTTTATCAGCAACCGAGCGACCTTCTGCGAGCACTTCTGAGTAACCCGTACATCAACCAGCCCGACGATGAACTCGGGGAAAGGACACTGGTCTCCTGGACCCAGAAGGAATTCCGGATCAAGACCGGGAAGACCGTCCCCAAGCTCGAGGTCAAGCTTCTTCTCGATCGGCTCAGCAGGGACGGTATCTTTCTCCGAAAACAGTACGGCGAGCGGGTGCTGCTCAAACCGCTTCGGAATTACCTCCTCCTCAAGGCCGGCAAGCCCCTTGTCCATCGAGAGCCCGAGGCGCCCGTTCCATTGCACGATGCCAGCGAACCATTGGGCCGTGAAGCGACACCGGAGGTCACGCGAGATACCGGAGATATCGACCAAGCCTCCCTTGGCGATCTCTCATGTTTCAGAGTACTCGTCCATCGCGTGAAGCACTATCAGGGCCGGGATCGCGAACTCATCCAGGTTTTCCCCGCGTTCCTCGACCTCGCCTGCAAGATCCTGAACGACCGGTTCACCGACTGGCACTCGAAGATCCTGATCAGTTCCGCTCTCGGCTATTTCGTTCTCGAGAATGACGTGGTGCCCGATCATGAGGAGTTCGGGTACTGCGACGACCTCTACATCCTGACCTACGCACTTCGCGAGATTAAGAAACACGTCTCACCGCAGCTGCTCGAGGAGAACTGGGCATACGAGGGCGACGTCCTGGCGCTGATCGAAGAGACGTTCCAGAGCCTATCGATCGTCGTCGACAGCGACACCTGCGACATCCTCCACAAGGTCGGGCTTGTCAAATTCAAGGAGCTGAACCTTGAGGAGTACTCGGGGTCGTATCAGCAGAGGATCGCCAAACTCGCACGAGAGAAGCGGGATCTGCTCGGAATCAGCGCATATCTGCTCAAGCAGCTCTATAAAGTGAGTTCGGTCCCCCGCGACCTCCAGATGATCAAGGAGCAGCTCGAAAAATACGGTGACTATGACGAGATCCATCGCCTCATCGCGCTCTCGAACGCCGGTCACCAGATCCAAGTCGGTGTGACCGCTCAGACCGAGTTTTCCGATGACGATTACGAGGAGCGGAGCCGACAGGAGCGGCTCCGAGCCCTACTGAGCGACTGACCCTTCGGTGACTGTGATGGCCTTCCGGGATCTGCCCCTTCAACACTCCTATTCATCCGAGAACGACAATCTGCTCGATGAGTTCTATCTGCCGGTTCTGAAGGAGGCGACCATATACCGGCGCATCACCGGGTACTTCTCTTCGTCCTCGTTTGCCGCCGCAGCTGACGGTCTGGCGTACCTCGTAAGTCAGAACGGCGGCCGGCTCCAGTATATCATCAACGTCCAGCTCCCGACCAATGACTACGAGGCGATCAATCTGGGGTACGCCAATCCCGAGGAGGTGATCGCGAAACGGTTTCTCACCGATCTCGATAGCCTCTCAGAGGCATGCATGTCGGATCACGCGCAGGTGCTCGGCTGGCTGATCGCCACCGGGATTCTCGAGATACGCGTCGGCTATGTCGGCGAACAGACCCCCGGCGGTGTCACCGACATCGGGATTGAGTACGGCGAGACACGGCCCGGCTCCGCCATCCTTCATCAGAAAGTCGGAATCTTGACAGACAAGCTGGGCGACGTCATCTCGTTCAGCGGGTCGAACAACGAGAGCGCACAGGGCTGGCTCTACAACTCGGAGAAGTTCAAGGTATTCATGAGCTGGGAGCCATCGTCGGAGCCTTACATCCAGCGGGACATCGAGGATTTCGAGGAGCTATGGCAGAACCGATCCCCGAAGACGAAGGTGATACCTTTCCCCGAGGCAGTGAGGGCGCGTCTGATCGAAAAGGCTCCGCACGATGCTCAGAGTCTGAAGGCCGTTCTCGATTCAATCCGCGCGCAGCGTGCAAAACGGAGCATCGGGCTGCGGGAGTATCAGCAAGACGCGATCCGCGCCTGGCTCGACAATGGAGGGCGGGGCATCTTCGAAATGGCTACCGGGACCGGGAAGACGTTCACCGCTCTCGGCGCTCTACAGGAACTGCTCGGCCGGGAGAAGCGGCTGATCGCCGTGATCAGCTGCCCGTTCCTTCACCTCTGCAAGCAGTGGGAGCAGAGCGTGAAGAAGATGGGGATCGACCTGCCCGTCCTGTTCGCGAGCAGCGTGGAGCCGAAATGGAAAGAGAAAGTCCAGGAGAAGATCCTCGACAACCGGCTCGGCAAGGCCCGCCAGTTCATCATCATCACGACCCACGACACGGCATCGTCCTCCAAATTCGTCGACCTGCTGACCGAGGCGAAAGCGCCGCTCCTGCTGATCGGCGACGAGGTCCACGGCATGGGATCGACGACCCATCTGGAGGCGCTCCACCCGATGTACCGCTACCGTCTCGGGCTGAGCGCAACGCCCGAGCGGTACTTCGATGAGCTCGGGTCGGAGCAGCTGAAAGCGTTCTTTCAGGGGGTCGTGTACGAATTCAACCTCCACCGGGCGATCAACGAGATCAACCCGGACACGGGCGAGAGCTTCCTCGTGCCGTACGAGTATCGCCCCGTCATCGTAGAGTTGAGCGGCGAGGAACAGGAGTTATACCTCGAGCTCAGCGTCAAAATCGCGGTTCTCCTCAATAAGAAGAACCGCACCACGACCGACGAGCAAAATCTCGAGCAAAAACTGAGAGAGAGGGCGGAGATCGTCAAGAACTGCACCACGAAATACCCGGCCTTCGAAGCCCTCCTGAAAGAAATGAAAGGGGCCGGTGCCCTTCTCCATACCCTGATATACTGCTCGCCGCAACAGATCCGGATCGTCCAGGGGATCATCCGGCGCGAGAAGGGGATTATTCAGCACAGGTTTACCTTCGAGGAGGACGCGGTCACCACACATCCCAGATACAACAACATGACCGAGCGTGAATACCTGCTCGATCTCTTCGATCAAGGGGTGTATCACGTCCTTGTCGCCATCCGTTGCCTCGACGAGGGCGTCGACGTCCCATCGACACAGAATGCGATTCTGGTGTGCAGCTCGGGCAATCCGAAGGAATACATCCAGCGACGCGGCCGGGTGCTGCGACGATACCCCGGCAAGGAGAAGGCGATTATCTATGACATCACGGCTCTTCCAAATCCGATGCTCGCTTCCGAATCCCCCGAAACGGTGAGGAAGATGGTCGAAGCCCAGTTGCTCCGGCTCGAGGAGTTCGCACACGACGCGATGAACGCATTCGAGGTACAGACTGTTGTCCAGGAGGTACGTGAACGGTATGGCATCTGAGGAGTTCCCATGAACGAAGAAGTAAACATCAGCGATCTGATCATGAGTACGGTCTACAGCCTCTGCAGGGAGAAGCCCGCAGTCCGAAAGCTCGTGAAGCGCTCGTTAAATTACGAGCTCGACATCTGGAATCGCCATATTCGAGAGTCGGATATCGCCTCCGAATACGATCTGATGGTGGTCAAAGTGATCAAGGAGATGTCGCAGTGAGGTTCTCCATCTCTTCGTTGAAGATCACGAACTTCCGTCAGTATCGCGGCAAACATACGATCGAGTTCACCCTCGACAAGAAGAAGAACGTCGTGATCATCAAAGGCAAGAACGGTTCGGGAAAATCCAACCTGCTCAACGCCATCACCTGGTGCCTCTACGATCTCGAAGTCCACAAGGAGGGCGATACCAAGTATGACGACGGGATGCCGATCATCAACGCGGCCGAACTCGAGTCGCTGGTTCCCGGCCAGATGACTCTCGCCGAGGTTGAGATCGCACTCGATACCGAGAACGGCTCGTGGCTGATCCGTCGTCAGGTGGAGGGGGGGAAGGACGGCCTCGGCAACCCGTACGTTCGGCCGAAGAGCGAACTGACGGTCATCCATACCAAGGGAGATCAGAACCTCGTCGAGCAGGGAGACGATACCCAGATCTACATCAACAAACTGCTTCCCCCCGCCCTCCGATCTTTCTTCCTGATCGATGGAGAGCAGCTTCGCGAGTTCTTCAGGAAGAGCACGCCGAAGAAGATCGCCGAAGCGATCGATATCGTCTCGCAACTCGCCCTTCTCGAACAGGCCGTCTACCACCTTCACCAGTATCAGAGCCGGGTCAACAAGAGCATCAAGGACACGAGCCCCAAGGTGAAGGCCATTCAGCTCGAGATCAAGTCGTTTGAAGCAAAGAATGCGGAGACTCAGGAGGCAATCCAGAAGGGCGAGCAGAGCCTCGATACCATGGAGGAGGAGCTGCGCGACATCCAGAACTACCTGAAAAATCACAACGTCGGTAGAATTTCGGCCCTCCAGGGCGAGCGCGAGACGATCGACAAAGACATCTCCCGGCGCAACCGCGAACTCGGAGATGTCGAAGAGAAACGCAATCGGTATCTGGTCCGGCTCGCGCCGCTCATTTACCTGAAGCCCACCATTGAGCGAGCACTGGCATACATCGAGGATAAGGTGGAGAAGGGGGAGCTCCCCGCGCGTATCAAGGAGACCTTCGTCCGGGAATTGCTCGACCGGGGGGTCTGCATCTGTGGGAACGACCTGGAGGGCGAGTCCCGGCGGATCCTCGAGACGTACGGAGAGCGGCTGGCGCTCTCCGAACTGAGCGAGGTCACGATAGAGGGGCGGATCACGTTCGGAGGCATCCTTGCCGAGATCGACGAGTTCCCGCAGAGGATGGATGAGCACAACGAATCAATCGACGGCTTGAAGGCCGAGCTCGAGCGGAAGAAACGGCGGCGGGAGTTGATCGCGGAGGAGATTCAGGAGCACAACATCGACGACGTCCTCAGAAAGGAAGACCGCCGATCCACCCTGGAGAAAAATGTCGCAACCAAGCGGCAGCTCCTCCTGGTCGCCCAGAGCGATGTCCAGAATTTCACGACGAGGCTGGAAGGAAAGAAGAAGGAGTTACTCCACGAGCTCTCGATCGATCAGAAGAACGAGGAGCTGCGGGCGAAGCTCTCGATCGCACAGGAGACGCTCGAAGTGCTGGTCACGGCAGAGGAGATCGTCAGAGCCAAGATCCGGGAGCTTGTCGAGACGAACACTCAGCGAAACTTCTTCACTTTGATCCGAAAGAAAGGGGCCTTCACCGGGGTCACCATCGACGAGAACTATTCGGTTCGGGTGGCCCACGTCCAGGGATACAACGTCATCAACGATCTCTCCGCTGGGGAATATCTGATCCTCGGTCTCTCGTTCATGAGCGCACTCATGAGCATCTCGGGATTCCAGTCTCCGGTTATCATCGATACCCCCCTCGGTAAGATCGATGAGGAGCACAGGGAATACATCACAACGGAATTACCGAAATTTTTGGAAGGTACACAACTCATACTCCTTGTTACGCCGACCGAATATGACAGCGCAGTCAGGCGAAACCTGGACCAATTCCTCCTCCCTGAGAATTACTACGAGATCAAGGAAGACGTGCATGGTATCGAATCGCGGGTGGTGAATGCTCATGGCGCCAAGGCTTGAAACCGTTAAGCACAATCTCGAACCGCGCAATGTCGGGTACAGTAAAGAGGTCGCCGATCTGTACCAGGATCGGGACCACGGCTGGCTGAAAAAAGGGTCGGCCAATATTTTTGCAGGGCTGTACCAGAAGGATCTCTTCATCTTCGCGATGGCTCTCGGGAAGAACCGGGAACGGAGCAGCGACTTCGGGCCGAAGGAGAAACAGGACAACGTCTCTGTCGATGCGATGACCCCGGCCCAGAAATGGGCTCTGCTATCGATTGGAATCGCCGAGAGCGACGGTTTGTTGTGTCTGAAGAACGAAGGTGAGATCTATTCGGCTGCGGAGAGATACGCCCGGGAAGGGATCCAGATCCTTCGCTCGCACATGGAGGAGGCCGGGCCAAATTATCCGAAAAAGCTCGAGGTAGAACTCCGGGAACTGCTCGGATTACTCGAAGACTAGTCGTACTGCGATCAGTAGGGTCGAGGAACCCGACTCCTCCTTTCATGCGGTTCCTCGATCCTCACCATTTTCCGGCTCTCTCCCAAGAAGACACCCTCTGTGCCGACTCTCAACACTCGCTCGGTAACTCGTGCCTTCGTTCTCGGCTTGGTGTCGGGATGGATCGGCTTCCCTCTCTCACGCGGCCGGTGCGGACGGCACTTGTTGGATTGTGATCGGGGAAGCGGAGGCCGCCTCCGCCTCCCGCGCGTTCCGCTCCCGAATCTCCGCGGCCAGCTCGATCAACATGTCCGGGTCGGCCCAGAGCGTGCGCTTGGCGTCATCGATCTCGGCCGCGGCCTCGGCCGTCAGCGCCTGGCCGCAGATGGAGCAGAACCGGGACCCTGGCCCGCCGACGGTGTGGCATTGCGGGCACGGCCGCGGCGCGAGCGGGTCGACCTGGTCCGCCTTGCGCTTGATGCCGGCCTTGTCCAGGAGCTCCGCGTCGATGTCGGCCTCGCAGAGCACGGCGTAGGTGCGGAACTCCTGCGTGTTCAGGTTGCCCCACATCATCTGCTTGATGATCGACTCCTGGAAGTTCTGCTGGATCATATGGGTGATCCGCGACTTCCGGAACAGGTGCATGTGGATGCGCT
>Ga0209639_1001558_pt1 | contig 21837 bp, 15 predicted proteins | sample EPASupsiteHSE605_FD_187268 | JGI IMG/M metagenome (GOLD analysis project Ga0209639, IMG submission 187268) | Bioremediated contaminated groundwater from EPA Superfund site, New Mexico - Sample HSE6-05 (SPAdes) (version 2) | ecosystem: Environmental > Aquatic > Deep subsurface > Groundwater >...
TACGCCAAGCACGTTCGGTCCATCGAGTCTACCTGGCAATACCGGTTGCCAAAGACGGTGTTCACCAGGAAGTGGTTAGAGTGCAAGTCGGCCAAAGAGGCGCTTAGCATGTGCTCCGGCTGGCTGATGAGTCTACCCAGCCATAGCTATTTCATCACAACTGGCAGAGCATACTCGGCGGAGATTCGCCCGCTGTCAGCCTATCAGGATTGCCCGATTGACCAGCTTACGCTGAGGCAAGTCCATGGTGTCCATTGCCACACAAATCATTTTGTTAAGAATGGGCGGCCTGATCCAGGTTGGGCTTGGAAATTCAACGCTGATCGGCATGAAAGCAATGCTAGGCTTAAGTTCATTGATGCCTGTACGAGTTGTGACGATGGTGTCGATGATATTCAAGCAATAAAGTTGATTTCAATGGTTGCTCAGCACAAAAAGTATAAACACAAAACGTCAGCTTCATTCGTCGTAGCCTCATCAGGCAAAGACTTCACGACCTCAATATCGGCGTGGTTCAATGGTTGCCGATACACAATACCTCTTTTGGCACCGTAAAGGCTGTCATAGACGCCAGGACTGCAATCGCGTCGAGTTTCACAGTAAATATTTGCTAATATGGGGGTGCTCTGGGGGAGGGGGGCGTGATCATGTTTGAGGCTTGCCAACCCCGGCCATGAATGAATGGCCATCGCCGACGCTTAGGGCCAACCGTCAATCGTCAATAAACACAACCGAACGCGTAAGAAGCCGCTGGGAATAATCCCGGCGGCTTCTTGTGTTTCAAACCCAAGGAGTAAGCCATGTCCGGTCAACTTAACATTTACGAGATGATCACCGAGCGCATCATCACCTTGCTTGAGCAAGGCACCGTGCCCTGGCGCAAACCCTGGACCGGGGGAAGCTCGAAGACCCTCCCCATGAACTTCACGAGCAAGCGCGAGTACCGAGGCATCAACATCTTTCTGCTCATGTGCATGGGCTTTTCCAGCCGCTATTGGCTGTCATTCAAGCAGGCCCAAGAAAAGGGTGGTCGCGTGCGTAAGGGAGAAAAGGGTACGCCGGTTATCTTCTGGAAGCTCTATGCGAGCGAGGACCGTCAGACGGGAGAGACCAAGGAGGTACCACTTTTGCGCTACTACACCGTGTTCAACCTCGACCAGATCGACGGCCTGGAGGCTCCAGACGGGCCAGAGCTTGTGAATCCCCACTTCGAGCCCATCACCAAGGCTGAGGGCATCATACTGGCCATGCCCAAGCGTCCGAACATTGTCCACAATGAGCCACGAGCTTACTACCGGCCCTTAACTGATACCATCAACCTGCCCAGGCCTGAACTCTTCGAGGAGCCTGAGGAGTACTACGCGACAGCGTTCCACGAACTTATCCATGCCACAGGGCACGAATCCCGACTCAATCGCCGACCGTCCTCAGAGATCAGGCATTTTGGAGACCGCGAGTATAGCCAAGAGGAACTTGTGTCCGAGATGGGTGCAGCCTTCCTGTGCGCCGAGTCAGGCATCGCCACGGCAGTGATCAACAACCAAGCCGCATACATTGACGGCTGGCTTAAGATTCTCAAGGGTTCGCCCAAGGTCGTGGTTCAAGCTGCTGCCCAGGCACAACGCGCTGCCGACTTCATTCTCTCTCGCAGTTTCAGCGAATAGCGACCAGCCCACCCATTACCAGCCAAGGACATACTTCTGCCAACAAGCTTGGTGGCCTTAGCCAATCGAGTTCATGAACACGTTCCTCACTTCCTGCTCACCTATGCCGAGGTACTTGAGGGTCTGCCGCTGCGTAGCGTGGCCAAAGGCTGTCATCAGCGTCGGCATGTCCACCTTGAACGCCACGCGCTGGTGGTAGCCCCAAGTCTTGCGCAGGGTGTGCGCTCCATAGTTGCCCGTGAGATTGATAGCCCTGCACCAAGCCTTGACCAGAGCGTTGAGGGTGATCGGGGTGATCGCCCCTGAACCGCGTTGCGAACGGAACAGGGGCTCGTCGTCAGTGGCGCCGGGGCGGCTGGCCAGGTAGCCCTGAATGGCCTCAATGCAGTCCTTGTTCATGACAACGGAGCGGACCTTGCCCGTTTTCTTCTCCCTCAGGGTAAAGGAACCACCCGTCTTGAGGTCACGCACATGGCCCACGGTGATCCTGGTCAGGTCGCTGGCGCGGAGGTTGGTGTTGATGCCGACCACAAATAGCGCCAAATCGCGTTGGTTGTCCGCTAGGAGCTTCTTGAGGGCTCGGACGTCCCTTATGGCCCGGATCGGGTCAACTGCGATTATAGAGCCTTTCAGGGGGTGATTCGGGTTGGGCATGGCGACTCTCCTTTGCTAACTTGTATACATATTATACACGAAAGTTGGCGAAATGTCGAGTCATCCCTAGGTGTTACGTGTTGCAAAAGGCTGGAACTCGTTGCTATGACTGGCATTAGCGACCAACTAAACTCGTTAACTTTTGCACGAAAGTTAATGAGTTCTTTATCAAGTGATAACAGGTAGTTATTTTGTAGAACTTTGAAACCCCTGGCCATACACCAACATCGACCATGTGGGGCTGAACATGAAAAGCAGCATGTGCAAGGTCACTGTCAAAACGCTCGTCATTGCAACCTCTCCCGGCTGGGACGCCAAAGACAAAGACCTTATCATCATTGGGCTGACAGCCGACAGGTTCCGCACACCGCATTACGTTTGGGCTTCGTGGACGTTGCCCATTGCGGACTTCCATACCCTCAGCGTCCTCCCATACGCCCGAGTCGGGAGCTTCCTTGAGCTTTCATCGGCCAGCTGCAGCTTCGATCAGGAAGATAACCCTGAGATGGTGAGTATCCACTTGGACGAGCCGGAGTTCTCCGAAGTGGAACCTATGTGCCTGGACGTGGCTATGCTTGAGGCGCTGCACAAGTTTTTGGACGAGCAAGTCGAGGATGATGAGGTCGCAGACTGCCTGCGAGACTGCTATGGGGTCAGCCGCGAGGGGTTACTTCGGGAACTCGCTGAAACGTGCTCGAAGAGAAAGCCATAGAATTCCGTGCAGAAGGGAAAGCATACTCTGGAGGCCATCGCTTTGAACACTAGCCTCTACATGCACGATGCGTTGGCCAGTGCTCCAGCATTAATACCTTGCTTGAGCATATCCATCAAATGCTGAATTGTTAGTCGTTCCCTCCTTTTGCCGAATTGCAGGCGGGACAGGCGACCTGACCGTTCTCTACTGTAGTCTTGCCGCCCTTTGACCAAGGTATTTTGTGGTCTGCCTCCCAGGCGTCCCACTCGCATTTGTTCCCATTGCATTTCAACCGAACTTGGCAAGTACTTCCATCGCGCCGGAATATTGCGAGGCGTTGTTCGTGAGAGAACAAGCGCTGACCATCCTTGGGCTCGATGTCCGGTATAGCTTCAAAAAATTTACGAAGTAAAAAGTCATGGCGCCACTGAATGGAATCCTGAGCATCGGTGCTATGGCTTGTGCGCTCCTTGTAAGCAAGTAGTTCTGGGTCAACCTGGTCGGCCGTCAGAGCTTCTTGTTCAGCGCGTGCGCCCTCAAACTGGATAAACCAGTCTCTCAATGCGTCCTGTCTGCCTTGCATTGCGTATTTCTCAAGGCAATGCGAAACTAATGAGTAAAGCGAAACAACGCTGTAGCGCTCTAACTCTGGTGTTTTCTCAGTAAAAGATTGTGCAAGATACTCAAGGACTCTACGAATTTTGCGAGCTTTGTGGCACGTCGAGTCGAAGTCTTGCTGTGTTTCATACATGTTGTTCAGATTGAAGTTGCGAACATTACATGGACCTCCGCTGAGTTCAATCGCGGTCATCTGCGCCGCAACAAGATCGTGTGTAAACCTTGAATTTGAAAAGCCGCATCGAGAGAAAAACGTATGCTGCGCTAGATCTTTGATGAAAGCTCGCATTTTGCCTGGCATAGCATTCCGCTTCTCCTGCGCCTTCAAACTTGTGCCATTTTGCAGGCGCAGAAACATCTCCCGTACTTCGTCTTCGCTGGTATCGCTGAGGATAATCACGTCGAGGTCATAGTTGTCGAAGCGAAGGCGCAGGTCTTCCGGCAAATCGTCGTAGTGCATCCTTTTGACGACAACGCCATCAATGTCATCGGCATCTTTGGCTAAATGAAAGTCACCATCATGGAACTCAAAAATAGTACGTAGGCGCTGCTGGCCGTCCACGACTTCGTATTTCTCTGGTGATTTCCCCGTCTTGCGCCAATAAAGCTTTGGTATGTCGTACCCTCTTAGAATCGTGTCGATTAGTAGTTGCTTCTGGCTTAGACTCCATACCGGTGGGCGCTGGAAATCTGGGTTGGTATCGATACGATTTTTGTACCCACATACGGAGAGCATAGACCAAGGTTTCTTGCTGATTTCCATCTGTGTTTACTCCTCATCCACGCTGGCACTGCGCCCTAGGCGATATTTGATGTCATAGTTCAGAATAAAATCCAGCTCGCTAGCTGTAAATCCGTAGTGCTCCGCCAGGACCGTGTCGATCTTGTCAATGATTGGTTTGGACTTGTCTGAATAGAACTCATCATACTCGACTCTGCCAGCCGCCTTATATACATAAACTCTACGTCTCGAGTGTCGCTTGAGGTCTGCCATCAATTCAGAAAATATTGCTATCAGCTTGCTTAGTGTAGGGCTGGCGATGTCGCCGACAGGGAATCTTTCAATGTCCGGTCCTGCAATGTTTCGACAGTTTCCTTGAACTGTAAACCAAAAATAAAACAGTGAGCTATTAATTATTGCCCCAGCAATTTTTGATTGTGCAGAATCTTTAAAGAATAAGTCCTTAAGGTGATCAGTCGATCTGTCTTTTACGAGTGAGTTGAAATACGGTTCAAAATCCATAGATCGTATCCAGAATACAGGGCTGCGATGGTAAGTGATGTGTCCATTACCTGTTTTCCTTAAGTATGCATTAAGCGTAACATTTTGTAATAGTATTTTTTTCGCAATTTGCGCTGCTAGTTGGGTGCCTGTCTTTGAAAATCGTAATTGCCCAGATCTAAACTCGCATATAGTGTACGTAACTTTGCTTGGGAATAATATTGTTCTTTCGTGAGAATACCAGCGCAGATAATCAGACACTCTAATGTCTCTATCAATGCCACTTCTTTTATTCCCAATGATAATGCAAAGACGGTACTTAACGCCGTCAAATAAAACGGATGGGTGAGCGTCACCGCTATAAAAAGATATTGCGAGTGAGTTGAATCGACGGACAATAAATTCTTGATAGGTTTTCATTCTCTCAGTTGAAAACCCACTGAGAGGTACAATTACTCCCATGTAGCCTGAATTTGATAGAAGCGCTCCACAGCGTTCCACACACAGAGCGTAAAGGTTCCCAGATTCTGTAGTCTTGTAATTTTTAATATCGTAATTGTTTATCTTGCTGATTTCCACATACGGTGGATTGCCGATGATAACATCAAAACCGCCACGCTGGAGAATGCCGTAGAATTGAATGAACCAGTGAAACGGCTGGTGCGTTTTTAGCCAATTCTGATAAGTGACTTTGTCGCTCATCCTGACGCCATATTCGCGGGCTAGGTGGCCGTTGAGGTCGTCTTCGAGCGCCTTGAGCCGCTTCTGAAGTTCAAACTTTTCTCCAGGAGGCATTGTGCCGTCGCCTTCAGTCTGAAGGTCCCGAAATTTTTGGAAAGAATTCTCCACATCGGCGCAGCGTTTGTTGAAGCGATCGAAGCTGCCAAGATCTTCATCGCTCAAGATTTTTATTTGGCCGCTGCTGGTAGCCTTCATACAGTGACGTACCTCAGCCTCCGTGGCGTAACCAACGAGAGTGTTGCCTGCTCGAATATTGAAATCAATATCCGGTAGCGGCTCAATGCCAAGATTGTCCCGCCCGGCGTCGGGTTCTACCTGTGCAGCCAGTTTCAGGAACAGACGCAGCTTGCAGATCTCCACTGCCTCTTCCATGATGTCCACTGCATAGAGGTTGTTGAGGATGATAGACTTCAGGACAAAATATCGGCGGTTAGGGTGCGCGTCTACGCGTGCTAGAACTTCGTCAAATTTCTTGTAGTAGCTTGGGTGGAGTCGCTTTCCCGTTTCGCCCCATTCTGCCAGGAACGCTTCCATGCGATCCAAACAGCCCTCATAGAGTGGTTCGAGGATGTTGAGCGCGGCAAAAATAAACGCTCCCGAGCCACCGGTGGGATCGAGGACCGTGATGGTGGTGATGGCCTGCCAGAACGCCATAAGCAGGTCCGGGCCTTCGCAGTTCTGAAGTACATCTTGAGTATACTGGCGGAGATCGAGATTCAGAGTGATGAAATCGTTGATGTCGCGGACACCGCCAGCGGCGAGTACCCCTCTGACCTCTTCGTAACGCTGCCGTCTGGCGACGACCTCACGCCAAGTTTCTGTAGGCAGAGCATATTCGCTGGGGGCAGGCTTGTTCCATGCCTCGCGGAGATCGATCAGATTTGGATTGGTGGTATCTAATCCCACGGCAATTTCTGGAGGTAACTGGATGCCTACGCCCTTTTTAACTGCATCATAGATGTAACGGTCTGGGTTCTCGCTGAGTAGCTCCCAGACGGTCGGGCCGTCATGGTTGTCAAAGGCCACCGTGCACTTGGCGCGCGCGGCGTCAAACAGAAATGGCAGAACGGTGTTCTTGCTGATGTATTCGGTGATGTCCTCTTTAGTGTAATACGCCCCCATTTGCTTCTGGTTGATGTATTTCTCAAAGATGTAGCCGAGCACATCCGGATTGATCTCGTTGTCAGCGCGGAGCGGGCGTTCGTCGAGGTGCCACTGGTATTGGTCGAAGTAGTCAAAGATGCGTTCGAAGGCACTATCGGGAATCTGGATGTCCTTGCCGTAGCGCTCAGGCTTTTCGAGTTCGTGCACGTCGAACAAGCCGCCGTTGAGATAAGGGATGTTACCGAGCAATTTTTCCAAATCCGGGGCACGTTCTTTACGGCGCTTGCCGAAACCTTCGTGAAAGAGGCGTAGCAAAAAGTACCTGTAAAAGCTGTAGAACTTGTTCTTCCCCTGCTCTTTTATGCAACGAACGAGACGATTACGCAGGTAATTGTGGTCGCCGTCGAGGAAGCCTTTGCGCTGGATGAAATATATGAACATTAGGCGATTGAGCATGGCTGAGGCATACCACTCGCGGTCAGCGACTTCGCCGATGCCCTCAATGAACTTAAGGAAGGCCTTACGGTGTGCATCAAAGTCGCGGTAGAACGCCTTAGTAACGCGCTCAATGTCAAAGGCGGCGCGGGCGCGACCGGCTACGAACACAGTGGAAAGTCCCGCTTCCTCTTCCTCCAGAGAGATGTAGAGGATCTGGAGCTTTTGAAGCAGGGAGTTGCCGGGTTGACTGCTGTGATATTCATGGGTGCGGGCGGCGAGCGGTTTTCCTGCTTCGCGTCTGACCCACATCCATGATTGCTGTGAGCGGTCACGTGTGACGAACACGATTAGATGTTCAAAGCTGCTCTCTGAGAGCTTGCGGTCGAGCTTGAGGCGGGTGGCATGGTTGGGCAGACCACCGCCGGGCGACTCGCAAAGCCAGGCTTTGAATCCACGCTTTTCGGCCACTGCGGTGAAGGCGTAGTCGTTTTCACCAACGCGGATAGTGAGTGTGTCGCGACAGGGCTCCCAGCCAAGTTCCTCAACAAAGAGTTTGGGCAGTTCAGAGCGTTGCAGGAGGGGGCGGGCTCGTTGCAAGTCGAATGGCATAGGTCAGTCCTTCTTGATTCCGAGGGAGCAAATGATTTTGGGTTCCAAAGCTTCGGCGTTGTCTTGCGGAACGCAGAGTCGGTCTTCCTCATGGAGCGAGAGGACTAGTTCGACGAGTCTTTCGGTATTAATGCCGGACTTCATCTCGCGGTTAAGTAGATCCCGAGCAGCCTCAGTAAGGGGCGTTTCATATATCTCGTCAATGGCCTGATGCAGGGACTTATTGTCGAAGAGGGTACCCTTCACCTGCGCTGCGAAATCCTTGAGACGTTCGTATACGCGACGGCGTGCACTAGAGGGCTTCCCAAGTTGCCCACCGGTGGTTTGTTGCTCTTTCTGGATGCCAGCGACGGCGTGCTGAACCAGCGCATGATGATTGACCAGCCTTGGCAGTAGAGGCGTCGTCGATTCGCAGGCTGCGGCGCGGAGAATTTCATGCTGGCTCTCGGTGACGGTACCACCCTGTTCATTCACCCAGGCCAGCGCATCATTGCCATCGGCGTTTCGAACGTAAACCATGACTCCGGATTCGGGCCTTGCTCCCCCAGATGCAACGGGTTTGGGGGGTACGGCGGAGAGGGCCTTAGTGGAGTAAACCACGTTGGCCATGTCGGGGATGGTTTTCTTGAGTGACGGGTTGGCATCGCAAGCGTTTTTCCAAATTTGATAGGCAAGCGAGGACAGGTCCACGTCATTATCTTCCGGGTCATCGAGGATGCCGGATTTTTCGGTGAACAGGTCGTGCAAAAGGCTGTCATGCTGCTCATCCTCAAAAAAGTTCTCATCGGTGCCGACGACTTCGGCATTTTCTTGAAGACGCTGGCGGACGCGGGCGCGAAGGTTGATGACACGCTCGACACCATCAGCAGGAATGAAGGAGTAACAGAGAATTTCCTCAGCCCTCTGGCCGATGCGATCTACTCGGCCCGCCCGCTGGATGAGGCGGATGATAGCCCAAGGCAAGTCGTAGTTCACGATGATAGCGGCGTCCTGGAGGTTCTGCCCTTCGCTGAGGACGTCGGTGGCGACAAGAACACGGAGTTCATCGGAAGCGGAGACTTTGTCCCTTGCCTTGTTGGATTCTGGGCTGAAGCGGCAAGCGAAATCTGACGGATCCTTGGTGTCACCAGTAACCGCCGCAAATCTTTTGAGCCCGCGCGTACTCAACTGATGGTCCAGGTAGCTGATTGTGTCGGCAAACTGGGAGAAGAGGAGCACCTTCTCAGTGGGGTGCCTTTTCGTAAGCAACATATACAGCTCAGTGAGCTTCTCGTCCTGATCAGCTCTCCACTCTCCAGCAAGTTCCAGGATCGAGAACAGCCGCTCTGCGTCCTGTTTCAGGTGCTTCGAGAGGTCGTTAACAAATAGGTCACGACGCAACCACTCAAACTTGCTGCCATGCTCAGCCTTCAACCAGGCATAGCCTCTTGCTCCTGCCTGAAGGAAGTCAGCGAGAGACCTGGACGTAATTTCAGTTGGTTCTGTGGCCAACTGCTCATCTCCACCAAACAGGCTGCTGTCACTGTCATGGTCATCATTCCGGGAGTCGAAGAGGGATGAATCTTGGGTGCCTACAGGCAGTGCCAAGCCGGATTCCAGTGCGTGGAGAAAAATGCAATTGCGAAGGATGTGCCGTCGGACGGAAAGGATGAATGAATGGCCGCTGCTTTCGAGGCGTTTGAAAAAATTGGTGCGGCAGAACCCAATAAGCCGTTTGCCTGCGCGCGAAAGATCTTTCATGACATCCGCTTCGTAGGACGTCGGAGGCACATCAAGCTGGGGTTTTATGTAATTTGCTAGTCCGTAGCGTGGAAGATGAAGCATGCGAATTATGTCTACGACTTTGTCGGAATAAAGCTTGGCGTATTGGTCGTCGGGGTGATCGTCACGAATCTTGAAGTGGAGCGTCTTGGGCTGACGCTTAGGGAAATAAAAGCGGCTGCCACCTTCCAGTAAGAGGAAACGACGATCAGGCTTAGCCTTGGCGCGGGAGCATTTGGGGCAGACTTCCTGAGTGGCCTGTACGATGGTTTCGCACGATGGGCACTCGATGAAAGCGTAGTTCCGTTCGACAAAGCTGCGCGTGCGGCGCACCATGAAGAGACGCATGATCTCGCGCCAGTCGTCTGTATGTTGGCTCTTCTCGAAGGCCGCGAGACAATTGAGGGGGCACTGATGGCGACGGGTGAATTCGTCGGGGCGCCCAGCACAGTCCTGTCGCAGATACTCCTCGGGGCGAATGCCGACGATGTCCTCGGCTTCGAGGAAAAGGCGGAGTTGGTTGGCGAGGTCAAGGTAATCCTTGTTATATGGAGTGGCGGAAAGCAGAATGACCTTGCAGGCATTGCGAGCGATATAGTCGCGCACGACAGACCAGCGTTTACCCTCACGATTTCGCAGGTTGTGACTCTCGTCGATGATGGCGATGCGGTAACGGCGGAGATCTGGAAGGACGTTTTGTGCCTGGGTTACGGGGACGACTTTTGCAATGAGCCGGTACCGGTGGGCATACTCCTCCCACATACCAACAAGATTCTTCGGGCAAAGGATAAGCGTTTCGAGAGAACGCGGTGGGTCTTGAAACATACGGGCCAGCGCGGTTGCCATCAGAGTTTTGCCGAGCCCAACGACATCACCGAGAATGACCCCACCGCGTTTTTCTAGATGTCTAGCTGCAATGCGAACCGCCGCAGACTGAAACTCAAGCAGGATTCCGCGCATATCGGACGGGATGTTGAACTCCGACAAGCCCGCTCGCGCTTCCTCAGCCAAGTGGTAAGCCATCTTGATATAAATCTGATAAGGCGGCGGGCAGTCGGGGCGCGCCCAACTTTCGTCGATGACCTGAATGAGTTCTTGGGTGATGTCCATGCACCAGCGGTCGCACCAGCGGTCGTTGAACCATCGGGCTAGTTTCTCCGTCGCGTCGTGGTCGAGTACATCAACGTTGAGTTCACCCTGCTTGGAAAGTCCGGAGAGGGTGAGATTGCTGGAACCGACAAAGCCGGTGATAGGATTGTTCGGGTCGGGTCGGAAACAAAGATATAGCTTGGCGTGCAGTGTGTGGCGGAGGTGCAGCTTAACGACCACCTTACCCGTTTTTAGTTGCTCCAAGAGTCTTCGCAAGCCGACTTCATCGGCATCCGTTGGGGCACCAATCGTGAGTTGAGCGCGGAATTCCTCTGCTAAGCGGCGTTTCAAGCGAATGACCGCTTGATTGCTCATCTGGTCTTCACGCGGCAGAAGGCTATAGGCCGCGCGTAAATCATCCTGCGGCAGGCGTTGCATCCCGACGAGAAGCCGGCACTGCTGACCCTCTCCGCCTGCCCACTTATCAATCAGTTCATCAATGGTTTTCCAGCCACGAAGGTTAAAGTAACCTACGCAGAAGTCCGCACACGCGGAGATTTCGAGCGTCTGCCGTAAAGACGGCAACAATTCGAGTTCAATGTTATCAAAGATTCGTGGCATCGTCGTTCCGATTCAGCGTTTTGGTTATTAGGAGTGACCGCGTAGGCAGCTCATCTAGTCAGACAGGCTAGACGTTAGTCTACGTAGGGGGAAATGAAAAGAAGTGGTTTAGACTTGAGGCCATGTTCCCAAGGTAGCGTTAGCCTGATCCCCCTTGACCCTGCTCGATAAACTCATTAACTTTTATACCAAAGTTAACAAGCTTTGTGGCGAGAAGAGAACGTTCGAGCCGGATGGCGTTGGGAGCGGTCGATCTGAGCTGCCCCCTCCCACCCTTAGACTCGCTCCAGTTCCCAATGGTCTAAAATTAGCGCAGCAGGTCAGCAATGGCGAATAGACTGCATGGTCAACGACATGCCTGAATCAAAATTCTCTGCTACCGATGCAGCTCTTGGCTACCTTTATCAGGTCCGGTTTGCTCTTCTTTTGGCGTTGCGTCGGCATAAGAATGATCCAGACTTTTTGGTCGGAATTGAGACGCTTGATGACGTGACGTTCGAGAGTTCCGGTGGCGATCCCCTCGACCTTCTGCAAGTTAAGCATCATCGGGTCGGAACTGCGTCTTTGACGGATGCGAGTGTAGACCTCTGGAAGACGTTGCGAATTTGGTTTGAAGGCCATGCGTCTGGCGTAATTCCTAAGTCAGCTAATCTCTTCCTTGTTACAACTGGGCAAGCACCTGAAGGGACGGCGGCTTTCTACCTGCGAGCTTCGAATCGAGACGTTCCAACTGCTTGCCAGCGTCTGGCAGAGACGGCCCAAACGTCTACCAACCAGACCAACCTGGCGGCCTATGCGGCGTATCGCGCCGTGAGCACAATTGATCAAACAGCGATCCTTGAAAAAGTGACCATCGTTGACGCATCGCCCAATATTGTCGATCTCGATTGCGAACTGAGGCAGGAAGTCTATTGGGCGGCAGAGAGAGAGCATCACGCCGCTTTTTTGGACCGCCTAGAGGGGTGGTGGTTTCGCCGAATTCTTCAGCAACTCACAAATGATGGGACCGACATGGTCGGCTCAGTTGAGCTTGAGGCACAGATGTCCGATCTGCGTGAACAGTTTAAACAAGAAGCCCTTCCCATTGATGACGACTTGCTCGAATTCACGCTCGACGATGCAACAAGGGCCGCACATGAAGACTCCACTTTTGTTAGGCAACTCGAGCTGATCAAGGCTGGCAAACAACGAATTGCTGCGGCGATCCGGGACTACTACCGGGCGTTTGAACAACGTTCGCGATGGCTTCGCGATGACCTCGTCATAGGGATAGATCTTCATAAATATGAAAAGCGTCTCATTGAAGAATGGGAGATTGTATTCGAAGCAACGCGAGATGATCTCGGTGACTCCGAAACTGACGAAGCCAAAGAGAAGGCAGCCCGGTCTGTCTTAACTTGGGCGGAACGAGTGGTCATTTCGATTCGCCCCAGCGTAGTAGAGCCTTTTGTGAGTCGTGGGTCATTTCACATGCTGTCGGATGAAGAACGAATAGGGTGGCACCCAGAGTTTCAGGATCGTCTCTCACGCTTGCTCAGTCGGGATGGGGGAGCAATATGACCTCCTGGCTTCAAAGATCACGCGAAGAACGTGCACTGCTCAATCCTGGATTTTGCGCGCATCTATTCTGGCATGCCGTGCGTGGTTATGCGACTGCTGAACACAGCCCAATGCCATTTGAACTTGCTTTTCTCGTCTTGCCTCTAGCTCTTGATCGAAAAATAAGAGAGTCATTGCCCAGAAATATGCGCACTTCGCTGGCGGTATGGCTAGAAAATCACTCGCTTGCTCGGGGACGGATAGTGAACCGAGCCCCCCTCTTGGTGACCTTTGCCAAGGAGGGGCTGCTTTTCGGTGGCGTGCATGGATTCATTTCCATTCGCGAAGGACTTCTCTACGTCAGCGACACGTGGGGACCATCAGTGCGGCGGGCGCTCCTCGAAGGGAGTCAAGAGGTACGGGAATGCGCGAAGAAGGCTGAGTATGTCGGTAAATGGTTTGCTCACTCCGGCACCGCTCCGACTGTTCTTGCGCTGATGGGGGTACGCCTATGAGTGTTCAGATTCTTGATGTTGTTGCTTATAGCCATGATGGACGTGAGCGCACCCTTTCGCTGAGAGCGGGGAAGGTAAACGTCATCACTGGCAGCTCGAAAACAGGCAAGTCGGCGCTCGTAGATATTGTTGATTACTGCTTCGGTAGTGGGGAATGTCGGGTTCCAGAAGGACCGATTCGCAGGTGCGTCTCTTGGTTCGGACTACGACTTCAACTTGAGAGTGGGCAAGCATTTATAGCCAGGCGTTGTCCCAATTCACGTACAGTCACAAGTGAAGACTGCTTCATCGCCATTGGTAAAGAAATTTCAATTCCAAAAATGGATGAGTTACGACAAACAACAAATGTAAAAGGATTGATCGCACTACTGACAAGTTGGTCAGGCATCAGTGACAATGTCCATGAGCCACCTCCTGGGCAAACTCGTCCAGCCCTCTCTGCCACGATACGACATTCCCTCGCGCTTTGCTTTCAGCCACAGGATGAGATCATTCGCCGCCAGCAACTTTTCCATCGTGCATCAGACAACTTCGTTGCCCAAGCCCTCAAGGACACCTTGCCATTTTTTCTTGGGGCTGTTGATGATGATTACGTGCGAAAGCGTGAGGAGCTTCGGCGGCTACGAGAGCAGCTTCGAGCATGCGACCGGCAACTTGCTGAACTGCGCGCGATCCATGGTGACGGCATTAGCAAAGCCTCAACACTTCTCGCGCAGGCTAGGGATGCTGGACTGTCAGTGTCACAAACTAATACTTGGGAAGAATCGGTTGCAGCGCTGCAAGAGGTCGCAAGGTTAGCGAGCACAATTCTAGACATGCCGGTTGTGCCAGGCGCTGAAGGTCAGGAATATGATCGGCTTAGCGAAGAGCGCAATCGTCTCCTTCGCGAACAGAAAAAACTCAGGGACGAGATCACAGCCGCGCGCGCTTTTGAACACGATGAGCAAGGCTTTTCGCGGGAAGCGACTGAGCAGCGTGCTAGGCTCATTTCGATAGGCATTTTCGACGGCGTGGAGCCAGGGCATGCGTGTCCACTCTGTTCTCAAGACCTTCCTGAGACCTCCTCGCTACCCAGCGTGGCACAGATCAAGGAGATATTGGTCGATGTGTCTTCTCGTCTGGATTCAGTGTCACGAGCGGTGCCTCAAGTCGAAAAAGCCATCGCCGAACTAGAGGCGAGCCTCCAACAAGTGCTTGCGAGCTTGGCCAAGAATCGTTCTGAGATGGCGGCTGTTAGAAGTGCAAATGACCAACTCCAGCAGGTTCAGGATGGGGTAACTAGACGCGCACTCATCTTAGGGCGAGTCACGCTCTACCTTGAGAGCCTTCCAGAACTGCCAGACACCAGGACACTTGAGGAACGGGCAGAGCAGCTGCGGCGGCAATGCTCCGCACTTGAAGATGAGCTAAGCAACGAACGCATCAAGGAGCGCCTTGATTCTATCATCTCAATTCTAGGCCAGCGGATGACGGCCTGGGCTAAGGAATTGGAACTGGAGCACTCAAAGTTCCCTTTGCGGCTGGACATCAAAAAACTGACCATCGTGGCGGATACATCTGATGGCCCAGTGCCGATGAGCCGCATGGGCAGTGGAGAAAACTGGGTTGGCTACCATCTGATTGGCCATCTGGCACTGCACGAGTGGTTCACCCAACGCGCTCGTCCAGTACCTCGGTTCCTTTTCCTTGATCAGCCTTCGCAGGTCTATTTTCCTTCAGAGCAAGGTGCAGATATCGCCATTGCTGATATCGGCGAGAGTGACCGCATCGCAGTAACCCGGCTGCTCAAATTTGTCTTTGATGTCGTTGAGAATCTCGCTCTGGGCTTCCAGGTAGTACTCACTGAGCACGCCGATCTTCCTGAAAGATGGTACCAGGATGCAGTCGTTGCGCGATGGCGTGGGGGACAGAAACTCATTCCTGATGACTGGCCGAGGGCGGATTAGTGTCGGCATTGTAGTACAGCCCAGGAATATTGAAAGATATTTTGAAGTGAAAATTTCGAGCTGTGGGGGGATTTCGCGATGGCATTAACTCGAAAAGTTGAACAGCACTTAGAAGTAGTTGCGGATGAAACATTGGGAGCTTTTGAGGGCGTGGCAAAAATCGCTCGGAAAAAGGTCGAGGATTCACAAGCCGCTTCTTGTAATGCTGTTTCGCAAAACACATGGAACTCCACAGCGGCCAATGATCAAATCTCTCGAATTAGTGCATCAGTAAGAGAAAGTTATAAAACTCTGATTTCTGAGCCAGCAATCGCGCGAGTTGTTGCTGTTGATGAACAGAAAAAGCAAAAAACTTATTATATATGTAGGGCAACGCCTGCAAGTGGATTAGATATACTATTGGCAAGTTACAATTCTCCTGCCGGGAGACTTGCGTCGCTACCTATCGGTGAAGAGCTTGAATTACCAAATGGCACATTGCTTGAAATCGTTGAGAAAGCGAAGCTTTGTCCTATAAGAATTAATGGAGAGTGGGACTCAAAGGATAGCATACTTGAAGCCGATAGCTTTGGCCCTCTAACCGTTAAGTCGATGAGGGCTCTTCTTTCCAAAGTAGAAAAAGCGCGTCGTGACGGTGAAGGCTTCGATGATGCTTTGCTTGATCGCTTGCTGGCTGAGGAGCGGGATGAGTCAAACGTGCTAGTTGGCTTGAGAAGAAGTGTAATTGAGAAGATGGGATTACGAGACCAACCCATCCTTGATCAGTATCAGGATGAGATTTTTAGATTGCCACTAAGTAAGAGGCTGATAATCTTAGGGCCTCCGGGAACAGGGAAAACGACTACTCTAATCAGGCGGTTAGGGCAGAAGAGTGACATCGAATTTTTGGAGGATGATGAAAAGTCTCTCGTTAGAATGGCGGCTCACGCCAATCGCAAGCCTCATGAGCAAAGTTGGGTGATGTTTACACCTACTGAGCTTCTGAAATTATACCTTAAGGAAGCATTCGCGCGCGAAAGGGTGCCAGCATCCGATAGGCATATTCGGACTTGGGCAGATTTTCGTAGAGAATTTGGGCGAAGTGTTTTTCGTATACTACGGACAGCCAATGGTGGCACTTTTGTCATTAAAGATAACGAAGAGATACTCTTAAGCAGTACAGTTAACGACTTAATTAAATGGTGTGACGACTTCGAATCATGGCAGAAAGAATTGTTTAAGAGTGAGTTGTTGATAGCAGCACAGCAATTAAGCAAAGAAAAAGATGTCGTCATATCAAATGTCGGGACATCGTTACACGCTATACTGAAACGTCATGGAATAAAAAATATGGCGGACATGTTTGTCGCGCTTGCTGGTGTGCTTGATGATGTCAAGATAATTGAGTCACAGCTAAAAGTGGACACTAATTTAAAAATTGAAGGTGCGATTAATGTTCAGCTAAATCGGGATCATCGCCTGTTAGACAAACTCGCTGATCGTCTTGATGAAATACAGCAACTGGAAAGCCTCTCAGAAGATTCTGAGGAAGAGGATTCTGACGATGAAGAAGTCGTCAGTTCTGGAACAAGACGTGGTAACGCTGTGAATGCGTATAGGCAGGCGCTCCGTGCTCAAGCACGTGCTTTTGCAACCAAGAAAAAAGTTGGATTGAAATCAAAATACGGGCAAATTCTAGATTGGATAGGTGATCGCTCTCTTAGTGAAGTGGAATGTGGTGAAGTTGGTGCAAAATTAGTTATTTTGACACACATACGGAAGTTTAAAGATCCACTAAGGCGTTATTTGAATGGAATTCAGATCAGATACAAGTCTTATCGTCGTCAACGCCAAAAAGAATCTATGTGGTATAAACAGATTGAGTTCCACTCTAATGATCTTCACCCGTTAGAGCTTGATGTCATTATATACTCGATACTGAATGGCGCAGCAGGGATGCTCAAAAAGCGAGCTGTTCTTCGTAGTATTGATGAATATCAATGGAGTTCATTACGGCCAATCCATGAGCTTAGCATGAATCAGGTATTTGTTGATGAGGCAACTGATTTTTCACCTGTTCAACTTGCGTGCATGGCTAAGCTTTCACATCCTGACACGCAATCATTCTTTGCCTGCGGTGATTTTAATCAAAGACTAACTGTCTGGGGAACTAGAAGCTTATATGATTTTAAATGGATTCTTGCAGATATTAGCGTCAAAGAAGTAAATATCGCTTACCGGCAGAGTCGCCAGCTAAATGAACTTGCTGCTTCAATCATTAAAGCCGTGAGTGGAGATGATTCTCACGCGCTTCCTGTCCTTCCTGATCACGTTAATTCTGAAGGTGTCCCGCCAGTCTTGGTTGAGAATACTGATAGTTTTGAGGTTGTTAGTAGGTGGCTAGCAAAGAGAATTAGTGAAGTTGAGAGAATTGTTCAGAAGTTGCCGTCAATTGCGATATTCGTGGATGATGAAAGTAGGGTCCAACCACTAGCTGACACGCTCAACATGGTACTTGAGGACTCAAACATACAGGCGGTTGCCTGCCCGAGTGGCCAGGTCATGGGAAATAATAATGATGTCAGAGTGTTTGATGTTCAGCACATCAAGGGTCTGGAATTTGAGGCAGTGTTTTTTGTTGGCATTGATCGTTTGGCGACTTCGAATCCAGATCTTTTTGATAAGTATCTCTACGTTGGGACAACCCGTGCTGCGACGTATTTAGGGATTACGTGTGAAAAGGAATTGCCGGGGGTAATCAGCTCATTACGCTCACAGTTTGTAGATGAGTGGAGGTGCTAACGACATGTGGCATCAACATGTATAGCCGACCTCTCTTCACGGGGGGGCTTACGATACGTTCCGCAAAGTGTTTCTAGGTTTTTCAAGGTACAATGAGGCCAACCATGCATGAAGATATGACCTGCCCCCCTAAACCTGAGCCAGGGATTTTGTTAGTCTCTGGCCAACGGAGGGAAGGCAATGGGCAGAAAAGGGCAAGCACCAGAGCAGATAATCGCCAAGCTGCGCGAAGCAGAGGTTTCGCTGGCCAAGGGCAAGACGGTTGCCGAGATGTGTCGGGCGCTGGGTGTCTGTGAACAGACGTTCTACCGCTGGCGCAATGAGTACGGCGGGCTGAAGGTTGACCAAGCCAAGAAGCTGAAAGCGCTAGAGCGTGAAAACGCCAGGCTGAAGAAGGCCGTGGCAGAGTTGACCTTGGACAAGCTCATCTTGCAGGAGGCGGCAAGGGGAAACTTCTGAGCCCTTCCCGGCGCCGGAAGTGTGTGGCTCATGTGCGTACGGTTCTTCATGTGCCGGAGCGGCGAGTGTGCCGCTTGCTGGAGCAACCTCGGGCGACCCAGCGATACCGCCCGAGCATAGCCAGTGATGAAGAACCGCTGAAGGCGGCCATCATCCATTTCGCCAGCGAGTATGGCCGGTACGGGTATCGCCGCATCCAGGCTTTGCTTGAGCGGGAAGGATGGCTGGTAAACCACAAACGCATTGAGCGCATCTGGCGTCAGGAAGGGCTGAAGGTTCCGCAAAAGCAACCGAAGCGCAGCAGGCTCTGGCTCAACGACGGTTCCTGCGTTCGGCTGCGGCCATGCTGGCCCAACCACGTCTGGTCGTATGACTTCGTCATGGATAGGACGCACGAGGGCCGGGCGTTCCGCATTCTCGTGGTCATCGATGAGTTCACTCGGGAGTGCTTGGCACTTGAGATATCCAGGCAGCTCCGCTCCGATGATGTGCTGCACTGCTTGGCACGATTGTTCGTTGAAAAGGGAACGCCGGACTTCATCCGGTCAGATAATGGATCCGAGTTCGCTGCCCATGCCGTGCGGGACTGGCTCGGCAAGGTCGGCGTGAAGACGCTGTTCATTGAGCCTGGCTCACCCTGGGAGAACGGCTACTGCGAGAGCTTCAACGGAAAGCTGCGGGATGAGAAGTTGAACGGAGAACTGTTCTATACGCTCAGGGAGGCACAGGTCATCATCGAGAGGTGGCGGCAGGAGTACAACACCTTCAGGCCGCATAGCTCACTGGGGCAACGTCCGCCAGCGCCGGCCGCCACCCTGCCCCTCGGGGCAGGGTGCTCCCCTTGGGGACCACCTCTGGACTCAAGCCGGCATCACAGACTAACACAATGAGTGGTACAACTCGTGGGGGCTGGTCATTTCAAGAAATTATCCGAAGATCAAGGTCAGCGCAACAGCCATGACAAGTGAGGGAAGAAGGTTGGAAAGGTTGATGCGTTTGATGTCCAACAGTGTCAGGCCGATGCCCATGATAAGCAGACCTCCTGTCGCCGTTAGCTGGCTGATGACAAGCGGTGAAAACTGTTCCTGGAACAAGCCTGCGAACATTGTCAGAGAGGCTTGGTAAACGAGTACAGGGATGAAGGAAAAGAGCACGCCAGATCCATATGTTGCTGCCAACGCAATAGAGGCGAAGCCATCCAGTATGCTCTTGGTGTAGAGTACCGTCGTGTCACCGCGGATGCCCTCGTCAAAGGAACCAACGATAGCCATGGCGCCGACGCAAAAGATGAGCGAGCTGGTTATCAAGCCTTCAGTGAAATCGGGATTCCTTGAGCGAAGCTTTGCCTTGGTGAGATTGCCAACATGCTCGAACATGTTGTCGAGCCGCATGGCCTCACCAAGCAGACCACCCAGAAGGATGCTGAAGATAAGGATGAGTGGGTTCTTGCCTGTCAGTGCCATCTGAAGGCCGATGAGCAGAACGCAAAGGCCAAGCCCTTGAAAGACGATACGCCTGAAGCGCTCGGCAAAGCGACTATGCAGAGCCATGCCTATCCCACTGCCGAGAATAATGGCGCCTGCGTTCACCAACGCCCCCATAGGCACGACCATTGCTGACCTCGTTGTTAAGTATATTTTGGAAGCGTTCTGCTAGCATGATGGGACATGACTGACAAGGGGAGCATATTGACACAAGCCTCAGGTTCTCTTAAGAATGCACCTCTTGCCGGGATGGCGGAATTGGTAGACGCAGTGGACTCAAAATCCACCGGTCGCAAGGCCTTGGGGGTTCGATTCCCCCTCCCGGTACCAAGCTCGAATTCGATACGGTCCAAGACCGCCCAGGAAGCCGTAGAGCTTCAATGATTAACCCCGGATGTAATGTCCGGGGTTGTCTTTTGTGGTCCGTTGAGTGGTTGCTTTTAAAAGCCGCACATCTTCCATGTTCAAAAATATCTTTTCTCAGCTATGTCAGTATGTCTGCCTCATTGTATATAATCTTGCTTTTGTAGTAGATTTACATCTTGAGCCATAAATGAAAAAGCCCGGAACAACTCCGGGCTTTTTGTTAAGTGTTGAGGCTGGGGCTAGTAAGTGTAGCCGATAGAGAATCCGGCCATGTAGGCTTTGCTGTTGGATACTTCGTAAGCGCCAACGTTATTGTTGCTGTTGCTGTCAATGCTGCGATGGTTGTTTTGCAGGTACATGACAGAAACGTCGTAAGTGAACTTGCCGTCAGTGACGCCAAATCCAGTGCTGTAGATCTTGCGGTCACTGGAAGGGAGCATGTAGTCTTCATAGCCTTTGCGAACGGGATCCTGGTCCCAGACAAAGCCAGCGCGAAGAGCGAGCCAGTCCAGCGCCTGGTACTCAGCGCCACCTTGGAAGCGCCACACGTTGCGCCAGTTCTTTTCACTTACGATTACGCCGGCGGTAGCTGTACCGGGTTTCTTTTCGTAGTCGTAGATCAACTTCTTGTAATCCTGCCACTGAGTATATATGGCATCAGCTTCGAACTTCCACTTGCTGTTTGGTTTGTATGCCAAACCGAGGTTATAGGACGCGGGCAAGGTCAGGCTCATTGTAATATTCCCGTCCTGAAAAACGCCACTTTCAATAAAGCGTGCATGGCCCTTGTCAACGTGTTTCTGCAATGTATGGTAAGTGAACCCTGCAGACCACTCATCATTAATTTTGTAGTGGACGCCCAATTGCCCGCCAATGCCAAAACCAGAGACACTAATCATCTGATCGTTGGTACCTGTCGGGCGTGTGCGGAGGTCACCACTGCTGTACATCACTTCCGGACCAAAAGAGATAGAAAGTGAGTCTGTGAGCTTCAAGGCCAGGTTGGCTGCCAGGGAATACGTTTCGAGTTCGGATCGGTAGAGTTTGCTCTTTCCTGCCCATTCGTATCCATACTGAGTGCCAACGCCAAAGCGTGTGTACAGTCCGAGACCAAGCCAGGCGCGTTCGCCGGCCTGATAGGTCAGGAAGGCGTGGGGCGGAGTGTAGATATTGGTCTGGGTAGTGGTTTTCTCATTGGCCGTCTGAACGTCAGCCGTCGGAGCGATGGCGGTCATGCCGACCATGATACGAGTCCCGGGCAATTGCGTGATGCCGGCAGGGTTGTACGCAACCGCAGAGGCGTCGTCGGCAAGAGCGATGGTGGCGCCTCCCATGGCGTTTGCGCGCGCACTATACTCGTACAGCGCAAAACCGCCCGCCAGAGACAGGCTCGGCAGGCTTACAAGGGTTAGCAGAGTGACGGCGTAGATCAAGAAACGGGCTTTTGCTCGGCTATGTTTCATTCGGAACCTCTTTCTGTGGGGGTTAGAGTCCACGGACGTGGTGTAAATTCTGAGGTTGGCCAGGGGGAG
>Ga0209639_1001561_pt1 | contig 21795 bp, 19 predicted proteins | sample EPASupsiteHSE605_FD_187268 | JGI IMG/M metagenome (GOLD analysis project Ga0209639, IMG submission 187268) | Bioremediated contaminated groundwater from EPA Superfund site, New Mexico - Sample HSE6-05 (SPAdes) (version 2) | ecosystem: Environmental > Aquatic > Deep subsurface > Groundwater >...
CCGCCACTCTCGATAAAGTGCAAGATATGCCATGTTATCACCCGTCACTTCCTAAATTCATAAAGAATACTTGGCTGACGCCAAGCCGTTGGCGGAAGCCTTAGTTGCACTTAGATATATCAAAAAGCAATATACTTTCTGATATACGACCAGAAACTTGAATTTTCTGATACACCAAAAAAGATGGTCTCCAAAAACCACCTTATATAAATAAAGACCGTGCACCTTTGATCGAACCAAAGCCCCCGGACGTTAACCCTGCTCGAATGTTCATTCCCGGTCACCTCGCGGCACACAGAACTAACTCCTTAGTGCTGCTTCCGTCAGGATCTGACACGGTTCAAAGCGTTCCGTTGCGCAAGACCAGAAACTCATCACATCCAAACATGGACTGCTCCGACGACCAGATCCTCATCAAAGGAATTAAACCCCGCTATAGCGGATTGCGGGTTACAAGGAACCGCTGACTCCCCGTCTAGCACGGTCAAACTTTATTATACCATGAAAAAGAAAGCAAATAAATAAAAAGCCTTAAAATGTCAAGACTTTGGATAATGTCAATGGCGGAGAGAGTGGGATTCGAACCCACGACACAGTTCATCACCATGTACCCGCTTTCCAGGCGAGCGCCTTCGACCAACTCAGCCATCTCTCCGGGTCTGAAACAGTCAATTATTTCATCAATATCAGTTTTCGCAAAAGATTTAACAAAGTCGCAAATGTTATTATACTGGCTCGGACAGCGAACGTCAACACTAATTCAATATTAATGTTCCTACAGTTTTACAGTTTTTACCGGTTCTGCTCATCAGCCAAATTTACTTTCAGTTCTGTCAAATTAGCTAAGCTTGCTTCCTGCTTTGTATTGCTTAACGGTTCAGCGGCCCCGAAAATGAACATATTCAGGAATTCCAATCCGACCTGTTCAAAAGACATGCCGCTCTTCAGGATAAACTCAGGACTGAGAATCTCTGACATCGCTGTTAACAGTGATGTCTTAAAAATCCCGGAATCTACCCGTAAACGCAGTTTACTGCTGACCAGAAGGTGATCGATCAGCCTGTCAATCTTTTTCTGGCGGATCCGGTCAATTTTTTGCCAGAGCATCGGATAATGATGGCTTAAATCAGCTAAAAACTGAGGATTGATCAGATAAGAAATATTCTGAAGAGCCCCGGCAATGATCGTGTTGATATCTTTTGCAGAATCGGAAAGTCTCAAATTCCTGGCAATAATTTCGTCCGTTACCTTATCAATCGTTGCTTCAAACAAGTCTTCTTTGCTGGCAAAATGACGATAGATCGTTCTTTTACTTAATCCGGCCGCTTTGGCCAATTCTTCCACGGAAAGACGGGAAAAACCCAGAGCATTCTTTATCGCAAGCTGTTCACAGGCCAGAATGATTTTTTCTCTCGTATCCACGATGATTACTCCTCTTTTTAGGCTATTTTCTTCTTAAACTTCAGAATACTGATCGTAAGAAACAACACTGAAAATAAAATCAGGCAGATGACCTGGCTGACCAGGTAGGAGAAACCAATTCCTTTCAGAACAATTCCTCTGATGATGTCCAGGTAATATGTCAGCGGAATCACATCGCTGAGATAGTAAATAATCCTGGGCATGGCGTCCCGCGGGAAAAGAAAACCCGAAAGCATAATACTCGGAAGCATGATAAAAAAGGACATCTGGAAAGCCTGCATTTGATTTCTGGCGATATTGGATATCATAATCCCCAGGCCCAGGGATGCAGTAATAAAAAACAATGTTAAACCATATAGTTCCAGCAGACTTCCTTTGATCGGTACTCCAAACACCAGGACCCCGACCAGTAGTGCAACGGTAATCTGGATATAGCCCAGAAAGATATAAGGAATGATTTTTCCGATCATCAGCTCAAATGACTTGATCGGCGTGACGATAAGCTGCTCGAGCGTTCCCTTTTCTCTCTCCCGGACCAGGGACATTGATGTCATCATCACCATGGAAAGTGTCACAACAATTCCCAGAATCCCGGGCACCATATAATAAGCAGTGATTCCATCTGGATTATACCAGGCCCGTACTCGGATGTCGTACGGCGGATTGGTCAGATCGATATGCAGTTTCTGGGTAATGATTTCCTGTGATTTCAGCAGGCCGATGGAATTAGCTGTCGCCATAGCCTGGTTCGCAACCATATTATCGCTCGCATCGACAATCACCTGGACAGAGGCGGATTCGCCTTTTTGCACATTATTAGCAAAACCGGGCGGAAAAACGATTCCGACCTTTGCCTTGCCGCTGTCTATCATATCATTCACTTCCTGAAAACTGTTGGCCGCATAAAGGACGTCATAATACCCCGAAGCGCTGAAAGCCTCCAGTAAATCTCTACTCTCCCCGCTTAGGGACTGATCAAATACCACCGTTGGAATATGTTTGACTTCCGTTTGGATCGCATAACCAAAAAGAAGCAGCTGAATCAGAGGAAGCATAAACACCAGTCCCAGCGTCAGCCTATCTCTGCGAATATGCAGGAATTCCTTATAAAGAACAGCCTGAATTCTTCCCATTCGTATCCTCCTCTTCTATTCGGCGTATCCCGAGGTTCTTTGCTGTTTGGCCAAAGTTACAAAAACATCTTCCAGGGAGGGCATAATGATTTGGGGTTCGCAATCCAAGTCCTGCTCCAGCTGTGAAACATCGTCTGCTCCTGTCAGCAGAACGTGAAGGAGTGCTCCGTGGACCGTACATTCCTTAACATAAGGTATTTTTCCAATTTCCTTTACGCGCTGCATACCATCCTTGAGATTTAGCTCAACCATGCAGCCTTGAATTGTTTTCTTTTTGAGTTGATCCGGACTATCCACCGCTATAAGTTTCCCGCCGGAGATAAACGCGGCTCGATGACAGCGTTCTGCTTCATCCATAAAGTGGGTTGTTACCATGACCGTGGTTCCCTCATTCGTCATTTTTTTTATGATCTGAAAGAACCTTCTGCGGCTGGTCGGGCTAACCCCGCTGGTCGGTTCATCCAGGAAAAGCAGCGGCGGTTTGGCAATGATAGCGCATCCCAAGGCAAGCCGCTGCTTCCAGCCCCCGCTTAAGTTACCGGCAAGTTCATTTTCCCTTCCTGTCAGATCGGCCATCGCAATCATTTCATCCATTCTCCCGGATAAATTTTTGCGCGGAATTCCATACAGACCTGCATAGAATTTTAGATTCTCTTTCACAGTAAGGTCATCATAGAGGCTAAATTTTTGAGACATGTAGCCGATGTTTTGTTTAATTTTTTCAGTCTCCTTCCGGAGATCATAGCCCAGAACCGCCGCAGAGCCCGCGGTTGGTTCCAAAATGCCGCAGAGCATTCGGATTGTCGTCGATTTGCCCGCGCCATTCGGTCCTAAAAAACCAAAAATCTCCCCTCTTCCGACCTGAAGCGAGACGTTGTCAACTGCGGTAAAGTCACCAAATTTTTTTGTCAGGCCTTCGGTAATAATCACATTTTCCATCTATTTACCTCCTGCCATGATGACAAAAACATCTTCAATGGAAGGGGCTGCTTTTTGCAGCCTGCCAAGAGTACAGCCCTTCGCCGTAAGGGTCTGTTTGATTAAGGCTTCTGCTTCGGCGTTCTTGTCTATGATCAAACGGTACTTGTCTCCAAACAGGGAATAATCCAGAATTCCGTCTGCTTCCCCGAACAACCAGGGTTCTTTTGTATCGGCCATAACCTCCCAGACCTGATAAGGAAATTTTTCTTTCAGGCCCACCGGCGTATCCAGCACATTAATGCTTCCTTCATTCATGAACGCTACCCGGGTACAAAGTTCCGCTTCATCCATATATGGGGTAGACATTAGAATGGTCATTCCTTCCTGGTTCAACTGGTATAAAATCTTCCAAAACTCTTTACGGAACTCCGGATCGACACCATAGGTCGGTTCATCCAGAATCAACAGTTCCGGTCTGGTGACAAGCGCGCAGGTCAGTGCCAGTTTTTGCTTCATTCCACCGGAAAGTTGATCCGCAAATCTTTTTTTAAACGCAACGAGGTTGGTGATTTCCAGAATCTCTTCCGAACGCTGGATAATGACTTCTTTTTTAAGGCTATACATCGATCCGAAAAAAAGTAAGTTCTCCATAACCGTAAGGTCGCCATAGAGGCTGAAACACTGCGGCATATAACCAAAATTTTTGGCATCGGTGTCTTTTCCTTTTTCCCGTTCTCTATCCGTGGTGCCCAAAATCCTCACTTCACCGGCATCCGGGGTCAGCAGCCCGCAGATAACCCGGATGAGCGTCGTTTTGCCTGCTCCGTCCGGACCAATTAAACCAAAAATTTCTCCCGCGTTGACGTTCAGATTCACATCGTTAACGGCCAGCAAAGATCCAAATTTTTTAGACAGCTGATTTACCTCAATCATCGGCCGTCTCTGTCTTCTTGATCATAACATCTGCCGGCATGCCCGGTTTCAATAATCCTTCGGAATTGTCCACTGCAATTTTGACTTTGTAGACGATATTGGCCCTTTCTCTTTTGGTTTGAATCGTTTTGGGGGTAAATTCTCCCTGGCTGGCAATTTCTGCAATCGTGCCTGTAAATACCTTGTCTAGGCCACTGATCGTAAAATCCGCTCCCCCTCCCAATTCTATAAAAGGCAGGTCATCTGTCGGTATATATACGTTAATCCAGACCTGGTCCAGATTAACAACCGTGGCCAACGTCGATCCGGCCGTGACATATTCACCAATTTCATAATTTTTGGTTTGAATGGTCCCGTCAATCGGGGATTTTATCTGCAGATCAGCCAACTGGGCCTCCGTTGCTTTGACAACTGTTTGCATCATCTTTACCTGATTTTCGGCAGTTATAATGATATGGTCACTGCTTCCCGACGGCAAAGCATCCAGATTGTTTTGTGCAATTGCAACATTCAGTTTGTCTCTTTCCAGCTGCGCTGCCAGATCATTACGCTGTATCTCGGCAATGATATCCGCTTTTTTGACCTTATCCCCGGATTTCACCTGAAAATTCTGAACCTTGCCGGCGATCATTACACGCAAGTCGACGGTGGCAGCTTCAATCGTCCCGGATGCCTCAACCATCCCATCATTGGAAGCATAAAAATACTCCCACCCCAGGTAGCCTGAAAGCAATACAACTGCAGCAATAATGGCTGCCACAATTTTCTTTTTTTTTGCCATTTTCGCGTCCCCTTTTCAAAATGTGCTTTTCTTTGTCTCTGCCATTCCAGCAATATCATCCAGGCTATGATGCAGTTTATCTATACTATTTTATACTAAAGTCACAATTATATGACTATAGTGACATTGTAGCATAGCTTTATATTATTGCAAGATATGAAATCAGATTTCAAGCCAGCATAATCAGCAGTTTTTCTAGTTCTTCAAAGTGCCTAAACCGTTCTTTAATTTCCGGATAGGCTTCATTTTTGTCGTAAAGCAGCACCTTGAATCCCAGCTTTCGTGGTGTTAAGAAATCATTCAGATAGTCATCCCCAATAAAAACAGCATCGTACGGACAGATCCCGGCTCTGGCTAACGCCGCCTGATAAATTGCCGGATGCGGCTTCCTCCATCCCTCCATAACTGAAGTTACGACAAAATCAAAGTAACGGTCAATCCCTGTTAAACCCAAAAGTTCTTCGACCCCATCTTTGACGATAAAATTGGATACCACAGCCAGCCTGTACTTTGCAGCCAGCTGAACTAAACTGTTAGAAACGCCGGAGCCCAGATGACATTTTTTCCGATACCTCGGCCAGTAGCTGCCGACAAGCCGTTCGACAATTTCTGCTAGATCCGTCTCTTGGGGAGGAATTTGTGCTGCATTCCATTTTCTCCGGACAATCAGTCCGTATCTTTCCCTGATATCATATTCCTTATCACAGGGAGAACTTGTCTTCAGAATTTTCCAGACAGAACAAAAGTGCTCAAAAAAATCGTCAAACCCGTCCCACACTTTTTCCGTCCCGGAGCCCTCATAAGCCCAAAGCGCATATTCTCTTTCGCCCGGGAGATGATCTATATCGATTAGTGTTTCCATGCAGTCAAAAAAAATGATTTTCTGTCTGGTCATGAAAGGTCCTTTCATATAATATATTCAATAATTAATTTATTATCGTATCAATCTTTATCGCCTTTTTCCAATGAAAGAGTGGCTAAATTTTTTATTTTTCTGGCATACTGATAATAATATTGTATCATTTATTATGTTGCCAAGGAGGTTTATCCAATGAAAATTGTTCCTAAATCTATCGAACATATATTAAAGAAAAAGAACATCCTTTGGAGCATTATCGTTTTGGTTTTCTTGTTTTTTAGCGGATGTTCTCCTGCCGAACCTAAACCGTCCCCTTCTCCCACCGACGGACAGACTGAAAATATTGCCGCATACATTCCGTTGAGCGTCGGCAATTACTGGCTCTATGAAGGAATTGGAAACGAATATGCTTCGTATACAGAAAAAGTTACATACCAGCAGCGTAATCAATACCAGGTCATAATTGACAATGGCGGCACTGTTACAGCTAACAGATATGAAGTTGCAGCAGACCGTATTGTTAATACCTTTAGACAGTCTGAATTCTATGAAGATAAAAATATTTTGGATCAACCATCAAATATTGAGGCTATCCTTCTGCAATCACCGCTTACCGCAGGCAATTCGTGGACCAGTGAAGGAAATTCATTTGAGGTCATTGACACGTCCGCCACGGTAGAAGTACCAGCTGGTATTTTTGAAAATTGCCTGACTGTAAAAATCACGTATCCTGAAAGCAGAAATTACAGCTTATATTACTATAAGAAAGACATCGGTCTAATCAAATCTGAGTATGTGATGCCGGAAAACGAAAAAGTAGTCTCGCAGCTTAAAGAATACGATGTCCAGCACTAGTGCCTTGTCAACCCTCTAATTCATGTAAACCACCGAGGAAAACTCTGTATGGCAAGGAGCTGCAAGACAACGCCGTATACTGAAATTTACCAGTAGGAATATGTAGATTTAGGATAGGCATGATACTAAATAAAGAGGGTTTGCTCAGAATCAATGTTCAAACAGCAAACCCTCTTTATACTTAGATCGAATGTTTGTTTCTTTTTTTCAGGATAGCCAGACTTAAAATCATAAGCACGAATGCCGCACCGCCAATAAGATAATCTTCTCGACGGTTTATCCATCTATTATTAGGATCCTGACCGGGCGCTTCCTGCCAATTCATGCCCGGCATCTTTTGCTTATAATCCATTCCTTCTGGCATATTTCCCGGTGGCTGCATGCCTTGATCCTGTCTTATATCAGGATGTATTCCCTGCAGCCCTTGCTCTGCCCGTTGTCCCCATTGCGCCTGTTGTCCCTGTCTTGTCAGCGGTGGCTGTAGCCCACCTGCATTTTCACCGGCCGCATCCTCTGTTGTTCCCGAGGAAGGTAGTTCCCCGCTTAGCTGTTTGGAGACATTACCAATCCGGTCCCGGATAAATGCAGCCAGTCCTATCAGATTTCCGCTTCCCGGCATATTCTTTCCAGCCCCAAAGCCGCCTCGGGATGTGGTCTTACTGTCTGTTATAGGTTCCTGAGAAGAGCCTTCGCCGATTTGTTCAAATTGTTCCAGCGTATAGAACTTTGTTGGGTCACTTGTGACATAAGGTCTAATCAGATCAGCGGTTTTCTCGATTTTAGCCGTCATTTTCTCCAAAGCAAAAGGCCCTTGGATAAATGCTTTCATGTATTGGTGATAGACATCCTTATACGCCTGTACTTCGAGTAGTTTGCCCAGCAGTGGGCGCTGGTCTAATGTCGTTCCGGAAACCGGCTGATCAATCGACAGCACAGTACCTCCGCCAAATCCACCAAAGGACAAATTATAATCCCAGGGGAGAAAACTGAATACACCGTCCTCCTCATACAAATAATAATTGTGGGTAAACTGTCCCTGATAGCTGTCCATATTGACTAGTATGGTGTTAACTGCAAAATATCGCAGGATCTCGTCAATATTTAGGTACGTTTCTAAATTCCCGCCCTCATCCAGTGCTTTGATCATCTTGACTAAAGCCTCATTGCTGCCTTCTTTCAAGGCGGTCACAGCTTGCAGGCCGCTGTAGGATTCAATATTGTCATCACTGTAAACCAGATTGTTTCCTTCACCCCGATCGCCATACGGTTTATAGAGTGTCCCATGGTCCTGGCCAAAGTACCTTTCCGCATACGCTTCTTCAACACCCTCAACTGCCAGATACAAACCTGCTGGATGATCATTGATATAAAGGTTGGCGTAGCAATAAGCAGGAACAGGAACGCCCATCTCTTTCAGCAGTGAGTAGGATAGATATTCCCGCATGCAGGAGGCATCACCCCAGCCATTATTCAAATTCAGTTTGGTCAGCCCCGAGAGGCTTTGCCCTTCAATATAATGATCAAAATCAATTTTGAAGCTGTAGCGGTCGGAATTGCTTCTCAGGACTGAATTAAGACTGGAATTGCCTTTGGTACGGATTCCGACATTTTTTGTCTTCACGCCATCGATTACAACCTGAGCCTCTTTATATTCTTCCTCTGCGGGATTTTGCAGCATATCCTGATAATCCGCCTCAGGGATTGAAATGTGAATTTCGATGACTTTGTCAGGATTAAAGAATCGTTCCGTATAAGCGGAATAAACAGATTCTGCGGAGGAGCTGCCTGTTCCTGTTTTTCCAGTGTTCAAACGGACATTGGCACTGTCTCCCTGCTTGGAAGACAGTGCCGTATAGGCGGTCGTTAAGATGCATACTGTAAGCAGGGCCGCAACGATCCCTGTAAATTTTTTGTCCATGTTTTAATCCCTCTTTTTTCAGGTGTCGGATGTAATGCTGCTTAAAGGAGGATGATTATACTGCAAGCTCTCCGTTATAACTTACCAAAACGACATCGTTTACACCTTCTATAGCTGCCAAGGTATTGACAAAATCCGTGTTGTCGACCCTTAATCGCACTTCAACGGTAAGTTCGATTCCCTGTCCGCCGCGAACTGCTTTTGATTTAATTTTCATTCTTTTGACATGCTCCGCCAGCTTTGTTAGCAGCATTTTTTCCGCCTCGCTGTCACTGCAATTTATAACCACCATATAGGGAATTTCATTGGTTGTTTTACTTGTAAAAATGATCAGCATGATTCCGATGACAATGGACCCGCTAATGGCAAGCAGATACTGCCCGGCCCCACTGACGATTCCCGCTGCGATAGCCCAGAAGATAAAGACGATGTCCATTGGGTCTTTGATCGCTGATCTGAAACGTACGATACTTAAAGCCCCTACCATACCGAGAGAAAGAACGATGTTAGATGTGACACCCATGATAATGAGTGTGGTAATCATCGCCATACCTACTAGAGAAACATTAAAGTTCCTGGAATACATGACTCCATTGAACGTCTTCTTATACACCGCATAGATAAACAGTCCGAGTAGAAAAGAAATTAGTAACGTAATCGCCACATCAACAATAGAAAAATTTGTGACTGCGTTTTCGAGAAAACTGTTTTTAAAAATATCTGCAAAGGTAAATGTTTGATCTGTAGTAACCGCACTGGTTGTTGCATCCATGATACCATCCTCCAATGTATTCTAATTTATTTAGTGATTAAATCCATTACGGAGCTTTTACCCGTATTTTCGACATATAACATACTTTGAGATCGCTGCCTTCTGTCTGCTGTCCAATTGAATCAGGTTAGCAATATGGCTAGGCAGGTAACAGTCATATTTGATTTCCAGAATTGCCGTATTGCTCGTTAAAGCATTGGCCAGCGGGGTGGTGAAATCCAAAAAGCTGGTCGCGGCGAATCCGGTTTTTACATCACTGTCAATCGTGATTCTTACTCTACCCGGCTCCCATATATAGGCCTGACGCCGGTACTCTACAATTGTTTTCGGCTTAAACAGACCGGTTCTCATTTTTGTATAAAGGTGCCGGCATACAGCTTCCGGACGATTTCGTAAAAATTGATAGTCACCGTTGATTAAGTCTTGACATCCCTCTTCGGTCAAAATCGCACTCTCTTTAAAGCCTGACCCATTGTTCTTGACCTTCTTCTCAAGCCGGATGATTGCGGTGGAATGATCATATGTTCTGATTCTGAATTTTTCCCGATATTTAACCCCTATCAACTTCTCCAATAATGCCGTATCATTAATATCATCAAAGTAGAGACTTCTAACGGTATAAAATCCTTCCGGCCCGGTATGTTTGTCCTTAGGAAGCACCCTATTCAAACGGTTGACCAGTACTGCTCTGTCGAAGTTATTGATGCTCATTTTAATTTCCTGCCGATATTTGCTCACTTGCTCACCCCTGTCGTATTATTCCAGTGATCTTTTGATGATGCTATTTTATCCACTCTATGTGTCATTAATGTGAACGCTGGTTAACAAATTTGTGAAGAATTTAGGTGATGGCTATGTTAAGAAAACGTTGGCTTCCTGTATTTGCAGCGGTGGTCTTACTTCTTAGTCTTAGCGTTTGGGAAAAAACCAAGACGCCGCTGGCTTCTGAATCCACAGAATTGATGCCTGCCGCCGAAAGTGCTACTTCTGAAAACGATTCGTCAAAGACTGCTGCTTCTGAACCTGAGGCTGCTGAATCTGCGCAAATGAAACTTACGCTGCTTGGGGATATCATGTGCCACCCAACACAGTACGAAGCCGCCCAGACAAGCGGAGGCTATGATTTCAACCCTTCTTTTGAAGAAATCGGAAAAAATACAACGCTCGCGGACCTAACAATCGCCAATCTTGAAACGACCTTGGCCGGCAAGGAGATGACTTACAGCGGTTATCCTTCTTTTAATACTCCGGAACAAATGGCTGATGCTGTCCGGAATACACTTGGTGTGGATGTTGTCTCTAGCGCCAATAATCACTCTTTAGATCGGAATTTTTCGGGCTTAAGCCAGACGATTGATTTTCTGGATCAATATGGTCTGAAACACACCGGAACTTATCAGACCGCCGAAGATAGTCAGGAAATTCTGATCCAGGAAATTTCCGGCCTACGCATCGCTTTCTTAAGCTATACCTATGGCACCAATGGGGTTACCTTACCTGAAGGTAAAGCTTTTGCCGTCAATTATCTGGACCGGGAAAAAATTCTTACGGATGCTAAGATGGCACGAACCCTGGGAGCAGATTTAATTATCGCTTCTTTGCACTGGGGAACGGAGTATGCCACAAAACCGTCCGCTGAACAGGTCAGTCTGGCCACCTGGATTTTTGAAAATACTGAGGTTGACATCATTGCGGGCAATCATGTCCATGCTGTCCAACCGATCACCTTCCTCCAAGTAAAAAGCAAGACCACTGGCAAAGAAAAAGAAGGATTGGTGATCTATGCCCAGGGAAATTTTATCTCTGATCAGAAAACAGATACGGCAAATATGGGTATTATGGTTGATATTTTTCTGGATATTCGTTCTGCCAAAAAACCAGTTATTACGCATGTTGCGTACTATCCGACCTGGGTTGATGAAACTCCGGGAGCCGGTCCTAAGACATATCGCGTCTTAAATGTGACAAAGGCCCTGGCCGATTATCAGTCAGGGCAGGATCCGCTGCTGAACAGCGCAGATTATGCGGAAATGCTGGCCTATGTATCTCAAATTAAGCAAACTATCCCTTCTGGAAATAAGATTCGCTTCGCCAACGAATAATGTATAAAGTATATCTCTCTGTATACATTATTTATTATTGTTATCTCTTTACAGTCTGCTGAATGTTCATTATATTTTTCTTAGGCAAAGAAGCCATAAAAAAAGACAGCCTGCAAGCAGTCTTTTTTTGAGGCTTCTTTTTTTGATGTCTACGGACGACAGCACAGGAAGCGCGGAGGCGTTTAAATTGCCTTCACGGTGTCGAATACGTCATGGATGACAAAATATCCGACTGGACGAATGTCGCGGTGCCATAAATGGCAAGGAGCTGCTGGCAAGGACGACAAAGATAAAAAGGAGAGATTGTAATGAATTATGGCGATATTGCCTTTATGCTTTTCAGCACCGCCCTGGTTTTCTTAATGATACCCGGACTCGCTTTTTTCTATGGAGGGCTGGTAAAAAGACGCCATGTCCTGTCCATCATGATGCAAAGCATCGCTGCAATCGGAATTATCTCGATTCTCTGGATTGTCATTGGTTATACCCTGGCTTTTGGGCCGGATATCGGGCATTTGATCGGTGGATTGGATTATGCGGGCTTGAGGGGTGTCGGCCTGGATCCCAAAGGGGAGGGTGCGACGATTCCCCATCTATTGTTTATGCTCTATCAGATGATGTTTGCGATTATCACCCCGGCCATTATGACCGGTGCTACAGCGGAAAGGCTGCGCTTTCCTGCCTATATCCTTTTAATATCCCTGTGGAGTCTTTTGGTTTATGTGCCCCTTGCTCATTGGGTATGGGGCGGAGGATGGCTGGCTAATCTGGGGGTCTTGGATTTTGCTGGAGGGATTGTCGTTCATATTAGTTCGGGCTTTTCAGCCTTGATTGCTGCTTTATATATTGGCAAACGCTACCATAAAGACTCAGAGCAGGCTATTCCGCATAACATTCCATATGTGATCCTTGGCGGAGGTCTTCTGTGGTTTGGCTGGTTCGGGTTTAATGGTGGCAGTGAACTTGCTGCAGACGGTATTGCTGTACTTGCCTCTGCCACTACACACCTGTCTGCCTGTGCCGGTCTGCTGGGGTGGATAATTATTGAAAAACTGCTTCATGGTAAACCAACTGTACTCGGTGCTGTCTCGGGCATGGTTGCCGGGCTCGGTGCCATTACACCTGCCTGCGCTTTCGTGACCCCGCTTGCCGCTGTCTTGATCGGACTGGTTTCTTCAGGTTTGTGCTACTTTGCAGTCGCTTGGCTGAAAGTTAAACTGGGTTACGATGATGCACTTGATGCTTTTGGCATTCACGGTATCGGCGGGACCTGGGGAACCCTAGCTGCCGGAATTTTCTGCACCACAGCCCTGAATCCCAATGGTGTGGATGGACTTTTCTATTCCGGGTCATTTTCCCAGGTCGGGATACAACTTTTGGCCATCCTCGCGACTTACGCTTACTGCGGCGTGATGACCTTCTTGATCCTTAAAGTCATCAGTCTCATTACTCCTCTTGCAGCGACAACTGAAGAACAGGAAACAGGGCTTGATATCAGCCAGCATGGCGAAAGCGCCTATCCTGACATTGAAGGGATGACTTCCGATTCTGCCTGGAATATGCTGAATTAATAATTGGCTATACGAATATATTAAATAGCACTTCTTCTATCTGAACCAATAAAAAAAGGATTTTCACCGTGATCGGTGAAAATCCTTTTTTGGTTTTGCCAGAAAAAAGTATACTTGAAATTTTTGAATGTAACAATTATTGGGCAAAGGAACGGCTTAAAGATTCGACTTGAACTGCATAAGCCGATTTGTAATGCCCATTATTCTCGTAAAAGGTCAACCTGCCGTTGATACCCAATCGATATGCCGTGTACGATTCATATTTATTCATATAGACATCCTCTAAATACCTCAGATATCCACCGGCTAAGTAGGTTGCATAATATTTGTCTGTTGATAGGAGTTCCCCGTTCGGATAAGGGATCTCTTTGTGATAATATTCGGTGATGGCCATGTAGGCCGTTTTAGCTGTAGCCAATTTCATTTGGGTCGTATTGTAGGATAAGGATCCTCCATCCATATTGGTGGCAGGTACATATTTTGATTCTTGGGCAATTAAGGCAAACAGTTCATAAGGTTCCAGCTGAAAGGTCTCTTCAACGCTCGCAATATACGCTAGATATTTGGGGTCGACCTGATAGTCTCTGGCAATTCGTGCTAAATTCTCTTGCCTGTATGTTTGATCTTCTTTTACACTAACGACGTTACATTCTTCTTCGCTTACTTTTTCCCTGTCTTCGGCAAAGGCGGCTGTCCCGACAAACATGGCCTGTGCAGCAATCGTAAATGCTACCAGGAACATAGCCAGGAAACGGCCAATCCTTTTCTGTTGAAACACGGTCTTTCCTCCTTAAGGACTTTTTGACAGCTTTTCGCCATCATCTTTTGTTATTTTGTCAGAATATAATTATCCTATACCTGAGATCCTCCTATAATTTTTATCTTGTATCTCAAGTGACAAAATTCTACATTTTTTTACTTCAACCGATTTTACCACATCAAACCAAAAAACGCAAAAAGAGGACCATTAATTTCCTCTATTACCATTATATATGCGGTTATTTTTTGATTAAAGGCGTCTTTAGAACGCCTCATATCCGTTTAAAGGCTGGTCTGCGGCTCAGGAGAGGTCGGAATCCCTGATCTTCTTTTTTATTTGCAGATACGTCAGCAGTTCTTCCTGATCTTTTTCTTCCCAGAAATCAAAGTCGTCTAATTTCTCTAAAACTTCCCTAAAATGGACGCTTTTATCCGCCAGCGAATAAATCTCAGGCTCTGAACCCGCATCCATCGTTTGTTCCCCTAAAAGGTAGGATATCGATACACCTAGACCCAGGGCAATATCTGTCAACCGGTCTAAAGAAGGCCTTCTTCTGTTTTGTTCAATATCACTCAAATAAGAGATGGAAATACCGCTTCTTTCAGAAAGCTTACGAAGTGTAAGCTTCTTTTCTTTTCTTTGCTCTTTAATCCGATCACCGACAGTCAACGCAATTTCCCCCAAATTTTCGATAATAGCGAATTAATACTAGTATAATCGTTGAAAAACGCCAGGTCTACTGAATTGCAATACATTTTTGACGTAAATATGTGCAATGTGGAAGAATATTCTATATTTTCTTGGGATTGGAACCTATTTTTAGCAGACGGCTAAATTTAGCCATTGCATAATTACGCTATATGCGTAATTATTAGACGGAGGTGGTGTTATGTCCCTTGGTTCAAAAATCCGGGAAATCCGGAAGAAAAAGCATTTAAAACAAAAGGAACTGGCTGAGATTGCTGGTATTTCCGTTTCTTATCTATGTGAAATCGAAAGAGATAAAACAAATCCATCTATTAAAACACTTTTCCATCTTACTCAAGCCCTTGGAGTCCGTCTGTCGACGCTCCTCGGCGATCAGGAATATTAGGAACAGAATAATATTAGTATTTTTCAAATGAAAAGGATTTTTCTATGGAATGAAGTCCTTTTATTTTTTTGACAAATGCATACAAGAATATTTTAAAAAAACAACATATTTCAAAAAAACTCCTTGAAATATTCAAACAAAAATGCTAGTATGAATAATTGTCGTTTTTCCGATAATCTGTTCAGAGGATAAAAACGACAAGCGGAAATCTTTAATTTACCTGAGTTCTTTAGGCAAAAATGTAGCCCAGTTTATGAAGAAACTGTAGAAGGAGACTGTACATGGATAAAAGTTTTGAATTTGGTAATAAAAGCATCGGGAAGCTATTATGGCAATTTTCCTGGCCGGCGATTGTCGGTATGTTGGTGAATGCCTTATATAATATTGTTGACCGGATTTTTGTGGGCCGCGGCGTCGGTACACTTGCGATTGCTGCAACGACAGTGGCCTTCCCAATTATGCTTCTGTTTATGGCACTTGGGATGCTGGTTGGTATTGGTGCAACAGCATTAATCTCCATTCGGCTGGGAGAACAGAAAAAAGAAGAAGCCGAAAAAATTGTAGGTAATGCACTTACTCTCTTGATTATGCTTCCGCTCCTTTTTATGGCCTTCTATTTCTCATTTTCTGAACAGCTTTTGGTCTTTTTTGGTGCTAATCAAGAAGTATTGCCCAATGCACTTGATTTTACCAATATTATTGTTGCAGGATCCGTTTTTGGCGCAATCGGTTTTGGCATGAACAATTTTATCAGAGCTGAAGGAAGCCCCAGAATTGCGATGCTGACGCAAATTCTCGGCGCTGTGATTAACGGGGTGTTGAATTACATTTTTATTTTCCATTTGGGATTAGGTATAGCGGGTTCCGCACTCGCAACGGTCTCAGGCCAATTCATTACGTCGCTTTGGGTATTGGGCTATTTCCTTCTCGGCCATAGCACGCTTAAGCTTCGCCTGAAAAATCTGAAACCGGATTTTCCGATCTATCTGGCCATATTGTCTATTGGCTTTGCTCCGTTTGCGATGCAACTTGCCAACAGTGTGCAGAATATGCTTCTGAATAAGAGTGTCATGCTTTATGGCGGCGACCTAGCGCTGTCTGCCATCGGCGTCATTATGAGTATTTCAACATTGTTCTTTATGCCGATTATCGGTGTCAGCCAGGGTGCTCAGCCTATCATAGGCTTTAACTATGGAGCCGGGCAGTTTGAAAGAGTTAAGGCAGCGTTGAAGAAGGCCATCATCGCGAGCACCTGTATTGCTGTTGTCGGCTATCTGGTCATACATCTCTGGCCCGAACAAATTATTGGCTTGTTCAGTGACAACGATACGGCGCTTACAGTACTGGCAACTCACGTGATACTGATATTTTTTACCATGTTCCCGCTGATTGGTTTTCAAATTATTTGCTCAAGTTACTTTCAGGCAGTCGGCAAACCGCTTCAATCATCTGTTCTGAGCCTTTCCCGGCAGGTACTGCTCTATATACCGCTTCTTTTGGTCCTGCCTCATTTTTGGGGAATTGAGGGTGTCTGGCGAGCTGCACCGATTGCGGATATCTTATCCGTTCTGATCACAGCAATGTTGATAACGCTGGAAATGAAACGGCTTAGCAAGAATCAGCCCGCTGTCAGCGTAGGATAATTAGGCTGATATAAAACTGATATATCTAAATAAGAACAAGGACTTCACAGTTGTGAAGTCCTTGTTCTTATTTAGATGACCGGTTCTCAGCGATCGGGGCACTAAAGGATCATCTTTTAGCAGAGACTCTTATTTACGATATGATCTCCTGATTACACCAGGAACTTAAGCAAGGCGACCACCACAGCTGCAGTCACTGCTGACATGATGAGCGCGAAAATAAAGGCAACGCGCATCACTTTGTTTTCTTCACCAAGTTTATCAATAGATGCGGCCGCATTTTGGAGCTTTGCCGGGGAAATTACGCTGGCTAGTCCTCCACCAAAGGCTAACCCGGCTGTAACGATGATAATACCCTTAAGTCCCCAGTTAAGATTCGTTGCTGTCGACATGGTATATTTCGCAAACATCGCTATCGTCGAAGCTTCACTTCCGGTAATGAATCCTCCGAATAATCCGATAAAGCTTACAATAGCTCCGTAGGCTCCATGAAAAGCCTGCGCGGAATAGTCTGCGAGTACTTTCACCATACTTGGGCACAGTGTTTTCGGCAGTGCGGCATTGAGATTGGAAGCCATATTAAATCCAGACATATTCATGACTTCACCGATCGCAAAGAAGATCGCTGCTGAGAAAACAGGTTTTGGTGCCCTTCGCCACCAAACTTTTATTGAATCTCTAATTTGGGCGGCTTTCGGGCGCATAATCGGAATCGAAATCAAGATGCTGACCAGAATCCAGGTGTAGGCATTCCATAAAGCTCTGGTTGCTATCGGCTTGCCGTCTGCAGATAAGCCCGGAATGCTGAGCGTCAGTGTCCGGTATAAATAATCGAAGGATTCCTTCGGCAGGTTAAGCGCCAGAATCAGAACGATCAAAAGCAGCCAGGGCATAATGGCTTTCCACAAAGGATATTCTTTTTCATAGGCAAGTTCTTCCAGCGTCAGCCGGCTTCGATCAATAATTTTTTTACCCGTTAGCTTAAGATACAGGATCATTACAAGAATGACTGCAAAACCACTTAAGACTCCTGTGAGGACAACCAGATTGTCATAATGATTGGTAAAATAAGCGACAATCGAAATGGTAATGCCCGTAACCAATACCGGGACAATCCCCTCTTTGACGGCTTTCCACTTTCCGACAATCCAAAGCATCGAAAAGCCGATCAGGGTAGATACAACCGGCAAAAACATAAAGAAGATGCTTCCGGCCTGAGAAAGGGTAATTTCATTGCCTTTTCCTAAAAAGCTGTTCGCGATATCCACAAACACCACGATCGGGGCGCCGAGTAAGGCATACGTACACAAGGAGTCATATCCGATCGCCGGTAACGCTATGGCCACATACGTAGAGTATCCCATCGCAATCAAGATAGGCGGCAGAAGAGATACAGGAGTTGCTCCGACGGCAACCATCAGCGTTCCAAATCCAATGTTGATCATCATGATCTGAACGGCTCTGTTTTCACTGGCTAAGGTCTTAATAAATATAATAATTCGTTTTAAGGCTCCTGTCTTTTCCATATAGGCCATTTGAAGCAGCGATGTGGCTACGATCAGTGATACTGAAAAAGATTTAATCAGACCGGCCAGCGTCGAGCGTACAATGACTTCTCCCGACGTCTGAAAAAACAAAAACGCCACAAGAGAAACAGCAAGCCAACCCACAATTCCACTGGTATGGGCTGGCTTTTTAAACACAATAAGCATAACAACAATGACTGCTATCGGCAGCAGTGCAAGCAGCAGTGACAACATTCTCTCCCATCCTTCCATTCTACAAGTATAAATTTTTTATAACTACCTACTTTATAATATATGATTTTTCTCAAAAAAAAAAGCACTTTTTTAGCTTTTTACTTTTTGTGTTATATGTTTCGGGCCAATAGAAAGGCCCGCTTTTCACCATGAAAAACGGGCCAAACTGAAGATTTTCTAACTAAGGGATCATAACATATTGCGCGGGACCCGGAACAATGATCCATCCGTCGTAAATGATGCTGATACTGAAATAGTAGTACTCGCCGGAAACTAAATTACCCTGGATATCGCCCTGATAATAAGTGTCGGCGTTGATTGTCACTGAAGTCCTGTTCCGGTCGGTAATCCACTCCAGATAACCGTCATTTGGATATTTTGGATTAGGATTACTCTTTGAAATGACCACTTTGTAGCCTTCAAAATTCGCTGCTTCCGAAGCTGGCCAGCTTAAAATCAAATTACTGCCGCTGGCTGTTGCCGATATGGCAATCGGATCCTGGCTCTGTTGGACACTTTCCTTCTCAGCTAGTGGATTGTATCCATCGGCCGGATACGTGACACGGACGGCATTTCCGGCAACCTTGCCATCGCTGTACAAAGCCGTCACACTAACGTAATACGCCTGTCCAGGAGTCAGATAACAGCCAAAGTCTCCGCCGTGATACGTTGTGCTGTTGTCGATTACCCACCGGCTGGTGCTTTGATTGGTAATGTAGGTCAAATAACCGCTGCTGGGATAGGCCGGCCTGGAATTATTTTTGGAAATAACGACCTTATAGCCCTGGAAGCTTTCACTGTAAATCGGATTCCATTTGACAATAAGCCGGTTGTTGTCCGTAGAAACGGTTACCTGAGGTGCCTTAGAAGAGGAAGAGGAGGATACAACTGGTTTGACAGCAGGTTTTATTTCTGTAGCCGGTGTTTCCTTGGTGGGTTGTGTTGTTTCGGCCGGCGTTACGATAGCTTCCTCGGCAGGTTCCGGTGAAGAGACAGCCGTACCTCCCGGATACGTCAGTTGCAGACTGTCACCCGGAACGGTCTTATCCGAATAAAGCACCGTGATGCTAAAATAGTATTTTTCACCAGGGACAAGTTTCTCGCCAAAGTCTCCGTTTTTATAGGCTTCACTGTTATTGATCACCGCACTGGTCATGGTCCTTTCAGTAATGTAGTATAAATACCCGTCGTCGGGATACTTCGGATTCGGATTGCTCTTTGAAATCACCACTTTATAGCCGGAAAATTTGGGATGATCAACCTGATCCCAATGTAAGATAATTTTATCGCCAGAAATCTCCCCGTTCACTGCCACCGCAACATAAGGAGTTTTATCCTCGCCTATTTTTAATCCGGGCCAGGAAGCATTTTGCGCATAACCATAGGTGACTATGCCTAAACAAAAAATGACTGCACATATCGCGATTGCAATATTTCTGGATAAACGAGGTTCCATGGTCTTTTCTCCTTTCATACCACCGTTTGCATACGAGTAACTTACTCTCAACTAAAAATAACGTAAAAAAATAAGATCAACTATGTAAAATCTATAATTCTACAGTATTAATTTAATTCCTTTTTCTTCCTTAATATTTAGGAATTAAGTCCCATCAAATTAGGAAATATGGATCTGCACAATCCCAAATGTATAGTTTGATACGATGGAGAGGAGTATGTCATTTAATGTCGAATCATTGATTCTAAATAGACTTAATTAATTTTTCCAAAGGAGAGGAGGGAATATGATGAAAGAACCGGTTGAGTTGATCCAATCAAATCAAACATTTTTAATTAGACGTACCTTAGAATATGCAAAAATGCATAATTATACAAAATATACCTCTACTCTGGAAGAAGCTTGGCGTACATCAATTAACGGGTTATCCGAAGCTTTAATCTCAGTTCTCAAGTCCTGCGAATCTATACCTGAATTAAATGTGGATGAAGATTATGCAAATGATCCAATTGGTTCTTTTGGGATACTTGAGGCACAGCTTCATCGCAAACGTGGAGTTACCCTGGAAATGTTTTTAGGATTGATGAAATATTATCGTCAATCCTATCTCGATCTGATAATAGAAACCTATAGGAAAAAAAATATAGATTGTGATTACTTTTTATTGTTTATTAATCGGTTTTTTGATCGTGTAGAATTAGCTTTTAGCAGTGAGTGGATCAACGAGAAGAAGGAAGTACTTACGTTAAGTCTTCAAAATACGAATCGTATGATGACGAATGAAAAAAATAAGTATTTAACAATATTCGAAAGTATTCCAACTCCTTCAATCATTTTGGATAGTAATAATATGATTGACAACATGAACAATGCAGCTAAAGAGTTCCTCAAGTCTGCAGGAATTGATGGGACATCTTATTATTCCAATGAAAAACATGAAATATATTTAGTACATGTATTCCCTTGGCTTGCAGAAGAATTTACTGCTTTTATCAACGGAAATGATATTGAAGTATCCATTGAAAAGAATTTGAAGATGCTCGAATTAGGAACCAGGAATCTGGTTATAAACTTTCACCGCATGCTGGACGTAAGTGAAAAATATAAAGGTACAGTGATCATATTTACGGATTTAACATATAGAAAACAAATTGAGGACAGGTTAAAATTTATCAGTTTTCACGATGATCTTACAAGATTATACAACAGAGCATTCTTTAATGAAGAATTGTTAAGACTGTGTTCAGGCAGGTCTAATCCAGTAGCGATTATAGAATGTGATGTTGACGGGCTTAAAGTGGTAAACGATACTTTGGGACATCATGCCGGAGATTTGCTTATTACTTCCACTGCTTCAATACTTCGTCGTTCTGTCCGGGAAAACGACGTTGCTGCCCGGGTAGGTGGTGATGAATTTGCAATTGTTTTACCAAATTGCTCACCTGGCTCATTAAAAGAGGTCTGTCAGAGAATCGAATTTGAACTCGAAAAACATAACAAAGAAAACTCTTATTTGCCTGTGAGTTTTTCCATTGGTGCTGCATTAGGGGATGCTTATAATGGCAGCTTAGACCACATTTATAGGAATGCCGATAATGAAATGTATAAAAATAAACAAGAAAAGCGAGAGCAATACAAGCTTTGGTTCAACTCGTTATATGCTGAGTATGGGGATAAACTATTTAATAACTAATTTACTTTGCCGCCAGGCCATGGATGACAGCAGGAGCGGCCGCCCGTTCGAATCCCACCTTCTTAATCGAGTAGGAGGGGGCGTCTCGCCCCCGACCTCTCACACCACCGTATGTGCGGTTCC
>Ga0209639_1001567_pt1 | contig 21701 bp, 18 predicted proteins | sample EPASupsiteHSE605_FD_187268 | JGI IMG/M metagenome (GOLD analysis project Ga0209639, IMG submission 187268) | Bioremediated contaminated groundwater from EPA Superfund site, New Mexico - Sample HSE6-05 (SPAdes) (version 2) | ecosystem: Environmental > Aquatic > Deep subsurface > Groundwater >...
TCTTTAGAGGAAGTTGCATTTTTTCGAGAAATGAGCAATTCTAAAAGCTCACTTTCCTTTAATATAAGTTTAATATCTTTAGAGCCTTTGGATAACTTTAAAGTTGAGGGGTTTAGTTCAATGTCTCCAAGTTTTAAAGTATTATCTTTTAAAATTTCTCCTTTGCGTCTTGAAACTGATCTTATTCTTGCTAACAATTCTTCTGTTGCAAAAGGCTTTGGAAGGTAATCATCTGCACCGCTATCAAGTCCAGCTACCTTATCTGAAATCTCTCCTTTAGCTGTAAGTAGTATTACAGGGGTTGTAATACCTTCTTCTCTAATATTTTTAAGTATACTTATGCCATCTATTTTAGGTAACATAATATCTAGTAGTATCAAATCGTAAATATCACTTAGGGCATTATCAAGTCCGGCTTCTCCATCATTAACTGTATCTACAGTATAGTTATTTTTCTTTAATATTTGTGTTAGGGCTTCCGCTAAAGGAAGTTCATCTTCTACTATTAATATTCTCATATTAAATGCTCCTTTGTTTTTTTATAGCTATGTTTAAAAAATAGAGTTATTTTCTATATTGTAGGAAATCACAATCTCTTAAAAAATAGCTATTCTTATTAATAATTATAACATAAGATACCTTAAATTAACCTTAAATGTAAACAGACTATGAACTGTTAAATCTATGTAAAGTATTTAAGGTTTGTTTAAGGTTCACTTTGTAAAATAAAATCATAAACTTGATAAGTCGAGATAAAAGTGATAAATGAAAGGAGAAATAATATGGCAATTGAAGTCTTTAATAGACATGAAGGAAAGTTTCTACTGAATAAAAATATGTATGAAAAAATTCAATACATGCTTTTAGATTATATGGATATAGATGAGCATAACAAGAATGATGAATTTTATACCATAAGCAATATTTATTATGATACAAAGGATAACCATTTAATAAGAACATCCCTATTAGGACCTAGATATAAAGAAAAGCTTCGACTTAGAGCTTATGGAGTTCCAATGGAAAATGAAAAAGTTTATATGGAAATAAAGAAAAAGATATCAGGCTTAGTAAACAAAAGAAGAACAACTTTAAGATTAAATGAGGCTTATGAATTTGCAAGTACTGGTGTTAAACCTGAATATAAAAAGTACATGAATAAGCAGGTTTTAAACGAAATAGAGTATTTTCTAAAAATATATGATCTTGGACCAAAGTTATATCTTGCGTATGACAGAAAAGCACTATTTGGAAAAGAGAATCGTGATTTAAGGATAACCTTTGATAAGAATATAAGAACAAGAAGGTATGATTTAAAACTTGAAAATGGAGATTATGGAGAAGAACTGCTTGAAAGTGATGACATTTTAATGGAGGTAAAGGCAGAAAAAAATATACCTCTATGGCTTTCAAAAATGCTTTCTGGAGAAAAAATATTTAAAAGAAGCTTTTCTAAATATGGCAGTGAATATAAGAGATTGATTGAAAAAGAAAGAAGTGAGAAGGGAGAATTAAATCTATGTTTGAAACAATACTTAATTCAATATCAAACACAAGCACAGCTAGTGCATCAATATCAGTAACAAATGCAGTATTAACTATTCTAATTTCATTTATCTTAGGTGCATTAATTAGCTTTACTTATATGAAGACCTGTAATAAAGGAATATATTCTCAAAGCTTTTCATTAACCCTTGTTATTATACCAGCAGTTGTTGCAATAATTGTCCTATTGATAGGAAGTAACATTGCAAGAGCCTTTAGCTTAGCTGGTGCCTTTTCAATAATTAAATTCAGGAGTGCACCTGGAGACTCTAAAGATATTTCTTATGTACTATTTACAATGGCGGCAGGGTTAGCCTGTGGGGTTGGAGTTTATTCCTATGGTATTTTATTTACTGTATTTTTATGCTTATTAATGTGGGTTCTAAACTTAATTAACTTTGGAGAAATAAAAAGCTCTCAAAAACTACTTAAAATAACCATTCCAGAAGACCTAGATTATGAGAATGCTTTTGAAGAAGTTTTTCAACAGTATACAATAGAACACCAACTAATCAAATTAAGAACAACAGATTTAGGAAGTCTTTACCAGCTTATATACACAGTAAGTATGTCTGATAAAGTTACTCAAAAGGATTTTTTAGATGCACTACGATGCAGAAATGGCAATTTGAACATTATATTATCAATGCACTTTGAATCTAATGGAGGCCTATAAAATAAATATACAATGTATTTTATGAAGAGAGTTCTAAATAATCCTTTAGGTGGAAATAAAGAGCGAAAGATCAGCGACATACTCTATATAAAGGAATAGTTTCTATTAATATTAAGTAGGTGATAAAATAAATGAATATATTAATACCAGCTTATGAACCGAATAAAAGATTAATTAAACTTATCCATGATTTAAAGTTATCCTGTGACTATAATATTGTAATTGTAGATGACGGAAGTGGAATTGCTTATAGTAATATATTTATGCAAGCTGAAGAAATGGGATGTACTGTACTTACACATGAAATTAATAAAGGAAAAGGTAAAGCACTTAAAACTGGTTTTAATTATTTAATAGAAAATGGTGATGAGGAAGGGGGTGTCTGTGCAGATTGTGACGGACAACACCTCCCACAGGATATAATTAGAATAGCAGAATTAATTAATGAGCATCATAACTGTATTATTTTAGGTACTAGGCGTTTTGTTGGGAAAGTACCCTTTAGAAGTCGTTTCGGGAATAGTGTAACAAGAGCCATATTTTCCTTTGCCAGTGGTGCAAAAGTTTACGATACGCAGACTGGACTGAGAGGTTTTTCAAGTAGTATGCTATCATGGCTTTGTCAGGTTCCTGGAGAGAGGTTTGAATATGAGATGAATATGCTCCTAGATGCAATACCTTCTGGTTACAGCTTTTATGAAGTTGATATAAATACTGTTTATTTAGAGCAGAATAAATCATCTCATTTTAATCCTCTAAAGGATTCCTTCCGTGTATACTTGCCTATTTTAAAATTCAGTATGTCATCTATATTATCAGGTATACTTGACTTTACATTACTTGGAATTTTGCAGTTTTTAACTTCAGATTTGCTTTTTTCGGTGGTAGGTGCAAGAGTTATTAGCGCATTGTTCAACTATACTGTCAATAGATTTTATGTATTTTCAAAATTTAAAAATATCTCGATAAAAAAATCCTTAGTTAGATATTTTTTAGTTGCAGTACTAGTATTGTTAGCTAATTACGAAGTTATCAATATTTATTATAGTATTATTGGTTTATCATTGTTTTTGGCTAAGATATTAACAGAAGTAACTGTATTTTTATTCAGCTTTTGGTCACAAAGAAAATTTGTTTTTAAAAGTTAGAATGTATTTAAAAAAATATTATAAAAATTTTATGAGAAATATTAACAAGAATGATTTTAAATCATATTATATTAACTAATATTAAAATTCTAAATTCTTTGAAAAGAAAAGTAGATATTATCTTATTATCTAAAGCGAGTGGAGGATAGTGCAAGCTCCATGAGAAAAGTAATATTGAAGGACATCTTGGAGAAGCTTATTTGAAAACTTAAGTAGAATAAGCCGGATTCCACCGTTAAAGGGGTTAGAGATGACTTAGTATGCATGTTAACTTTGTCAAAGTAGGATGGTACCGTGAATTTTTGCCCCTTGAGTTTAATTACTCAAGGGTTTTTTATTTATTAAAATGATAATAATCAGAAAAGGAGATTAGGAAAATGGAAAGAGTAATCATAAGCGAATTAAAAAATTATTTAGGTAAGAAGGTTCAGATTATAAATGCTGCAAAAACTGAACTTCCCATTGAAATTAATAAAATCAAAATAAAGCATACCTTACTCAAAGCCCTCAATTTTATAAATTAATTCCTTAGAAATGAAAATAAAATGTAGAAAAATATAACCCTATTGACAAGATGTATAGAGTAATTTATAATTTATTTAACAGTGTTTGAAAATTAAATTATGTTTAAAGAGGTGAATTGTTTATTTGAGTAGAGAACGCCAATTGAGAAAGCAAGAAGAAATTAGAAATATAATTTTAGATGCTGCAAGAAATATAATATCAAAAGAAGGAGTCCAAGGACTGTCCATAAGAAAAATAACCAATGCTATAGAGTACTCTCCCGCTATTGTATATCACTACTTTAAGGATAAAAATCAGATAGTTGAATCATTAGCAACTGAAGGGTATGAAAAAATATTAGCTTCAATTAGGTCAGTTAAAATAGATAAAAGTAAACCAGAGAAAGAAATAGAAGATGTATTTAGAAAGTATATAGAGTCATCACTTTCTCATACTGAAGAGTATAAGGCTTTTATGCTTAGTGAGGATAGTACTATTTTGGCGAAGACACGTATCCTAGAAAAAGGGATTAGTGAAAAAAGTCAGACTATGAGATTGCTAGATAGCTGCATAAAAAGGGGGATAGAGCAAGGGATTTTTGAACCTTATAATGAAGAGCTAACTGCACAAATTATTTGGTCATCAACCTTTGGGCTTATAATAAAGATAATATTGGAAAAAGATATTTCAAAAGAACAGATAAATAGATTGATAGACCAACATTTCAATATTTTGTTCAAGGGTATTATAAAAAGGAAGTAATCCTTTGGAATTAAAGGTAGGAGGTATTAAAATATGAATAGTTTAATAGTATATGCAACTAAACACGGTTGTACAAAAAAATGTGTTTCAATACTCTCGGAAAAATTAGATGGGAAAGTTGACTTGTTTAATTTAAAGGAAACAAAAAGATTGAATTTAGACCAATACGACAAGATTGTTATCGGGGGATCAATTTATGCTGGAAGAATTCAAAAGGAGGTAAGTAAGTTTTGTTCAGAGAATCTAAATAAATTAAAAGAGAAAAAGCTAGGGCTTTTCATATGCTGCATGAATGAAAGTAGCAAGGAGGCTCAATTAAATACTTCCTTCCCAGAAGAATTGTTAGCTATAGCCGTTGTCAAAGAAGGCTTTGGAGGAGAATTTAACTTTAATGATATGAATTTTATGGAAAAAACTATAATTAAGATGATATCAAAGAGTGATAAAAACCATCCAAAGGTAAATGGTAAAGAAAATATTTCTAAGCTTTCAGAAGAGAGTATTAATAAATTCGCTGAAATAATTAATAAGGCTTAAATATTAAAGAAGACTTAGAGGGGGATAATTAAATGAAATCTTTTTTTAAAATATTAATTTCTCTTGTTATTATTTTTATATTGATTTCTGGAGTTGGATTGTTTTATCTTTCAAGAGGGCTGGAGGAAGGTAAAAACCTAAAAGTAAACAGCCTAGATTTATCACAAGTAAATGGCGGGATATATAGTGGAGAGTATAATTCGGGAAGATGGTCTAATAAGCTAGAGGTAACAGTCAATGATCATAAAATTACTGGAATTAATATAACTAAGGATGTTACTTTTCCAAAAGATGATATAACAGAAGGACTAATTTCAAAGGTAATTAAAAATCAAAATACAAATGTAGATGTTATTTCTGGCTCAACAGTAACCTGCAAGGCTTATCTTAAATCCATTGAAAATGCCTTGAAAAAATAATAATAAAGTTTAGATATACCATTCATATGTTTTAGCTGTCAAAAATTTTGTGATAATTAATCTAGCACAAGTACTTCAAATAGTAATGCTGAAGTTAATAAATTAATAGAAGAATAAAGCATATTAAAAGCCACCAACTTCAATTAAAAAAGTTGGTGGCTTTAATTATTGAGCTATAATTATTTCAGACATTGGACTTGTATTTTGGTTAAAGTCACTAAAGTATATTTTGTATGTTGATCCAGTAGTACCATTTATACCATCTAAACTAAAGGTTAAAGGACCAGTACTAGTAACATCACTAGGGTTAAGTACAAGTTCATAACATTTTTCATTATTACTAGCATTAACTATAGTGATTTTATAATATTCATATGGATATAGATTATTTATAGTAATACTGTCATCAGCTTCAGCTGTACCATAGTTTAGTTTAATATCATTTATACTAGGCGTTGTCATTACATTTACTTCATCGGATAATTCACTTTCATTGCCAAATGCATCTATTAATTGAACTGCAATCTTATCTCCACTAGATAAACCAGTAGTTATAGGTATATAGGTATCGTAATTTTTTACAATATCACAAGTGGTGTATAAAGTTCCATTAATGAAGATATTTATAGAACCTGTATAGTTACTATTAAGACTTATTTGTCCTTTATTTCCCAATACAGTGAAACGGTTGTAATAAATATGATTAATCATTTTACTAGGTACTTGAACTACATTGGATTTAGCAGAAATATTTCCATCTTCATTTAATATAGCAACCGCTATGGTATCATAATAATTTATGCCATCATCAATGCTTATATCAAGGCTTCCGTTTTCAGGTATGGCTACAGGCGATAACATATTTCCATTTTTGATTACAGCGGCGAATATTCCATCTATAGATTTAATTTTTACCTTTTTCTCCGAGGCTGATAAGATAAACCTGATATTTTCAGCATTAGAGTTTGAATTTTTAGGTTTAACTTCATCATAGGTTACTATACCATCTGCCACCCAAGGTGATTTTATTTGTCCATTGACAAATCTATAATATACTGTATCACCAGAGGTAGTGCTTGCATCTGCAAGAAAAGGAGTTAAAGGTAGAGTTCCTTGATATAATTGGTAAAGCTCGTATTCAGCATCTGCGGTATCACTTGGAATTCCCGATTTTGTAGTTATAACTTCCAATTTTTCGTAATAATAAGGGAAATCATTTCCTTGAATTACCACATTTTTCACTTCTGGATCACTATTATCAAATCTTAAATTTTCTACATCTATTGTTAGCTGTTCAGCTGGTTGTGCATGTATTACAAAAGGCATAGAAGGAACAGTTAAATTTGAAGATACAAGTTCTCTAGGAATTATCAGAATAACCCATTGGTTTTTGTCTATATTGTAATTAGATTCAGCTGGAATGGTTAGATTAAGAGTATTGTTATTAGCAAGTGTTGCTGAAAATCCATCTCTTAATTTAGACCATTGATCATAATTGCTATCTGTATAAAAGCTATCAAAAAGTTTATTTAGCTTTGAAGTATTACTTATAATGTCCTCAACCCAATTTCCTTGCTCAGTTCCCAAAGTAATTGTAAGGGTAGCGCCATCGCTATTGAGTGTGTTTTCACATAGGTTTTCAGTACCTAAAATTGTAGGCATGTATCCATTACCATCATCTATTATCTTGCCAATAATAACATCATTATTTATATTTCCATATATGTCTTTTATAACATTTTGTTTAAATTGAATCTCAATAGTACCTTGAGAATACATAGAAATAGGGTGCTCTAAGTATAGTGCTAAAAACGGATTATTTGACATATTATCAGAGTAACTCCATTGTACTTCATCAACATTAACATCTTCAGTAGTTTCATAATCAATTATTTTTATACTAGAATTTAAAAGCAAAGTACTTGGAGTGGTTAGTGCTAAGGTATCTGGATGTAAAGATTCATTAAATTGTATAATAATAGTATCTTCTGAAGTTAAGAAACTATTTAAAATGGTTCCAACAGGAGGAGTAGTGTCATAGCTAGATACTTTAGCAGTTAATACACAATTAACTGGCTGACCTTTTAAAAACCCAGTAGTAGCTATAGGTGTAACTTCAAAGAATATATACTTGTCTAAATCTAACTCAGTTAAAGTGTAACTTGAAGAAGTAGCATCTTCAAGTTCAGCTTTATCTAAGCCATCAACACTAGTTCCTCTGTACCATTTAAACGTAGAGGTTCCTTCAATATCATTATCCCTGTCAGAGTAGGTGTATATTCCAGTAAGAGTATCACCGACCTTTGGATTGCCGCTAATAGATAAATTTGTTGCAGTTGGTGCAGAATTAGGTATTAGATCAGGAGGCGGAGTATATCCTGTATCATTATTTGTTGGAGTTTCAGGAGCTACCACAGGATCATAGCTAATTTGTGGAGGCGCTTTTTCTTCATTATCAGTATCTGGTTTATCTTTTTCTTTCTGTTCTTCTTCTACTTTCTTTTCTTCGATTATCTTATCAAGCTTATCTACTAATTCTGGATCAGATTCAGTTACACTATTTTTATAAGATTCAAGCACAAATGAGTTAAGATTTTCTAGCTGTAATTGCTGCTGGATAATATCATCTTTATTTTGTATTGTATCATCAACTTTTAAGTGCTGATCTTTTTCTAAAACCTTTTCTACTTTTTCTATATTAGGAGCACCATCTGGTTGAGCAGTTGGAATGTAGGTTTCTGCAAAAACTGTACCTTCCAATACAGCTATTTCAGATTGTCCTTCTTCTTGAGATACATAAAATTTAGTTCCACGGACTCCTGCGATGGTTGTTGAAGTTTTAATTTGAAATTTAGAGTCTTTATTTAATTTTGTTTTTACATTTGCCCATACTTTACCTGCTTGCAAGGTGAAACTAGACTTACTAGAGTTTTTAGCTACTTCTTTTGAAAGCTCAGTAATGCTAAGCTGAGTATTGTCACCGACAGTTACTTCTTTATCTGAATCGATGTCAAGGGTGGCAGAGGATTTTTTACCTGTAATTATTGTGTCGCCTTTTTTTAAACGCATTCCTTTAAAGGCTGAGATTTTTTTCTCTCCACCAGATTTTTTTACATATACACTTCCTTTGTAGCTTGATATAGTTGCAACTGAGGTTTCAGCAAAGGCAGTTACCGAAAAACAACTAAATATTAAGCAAAATAATAAAAAGAATTTTACAATATTTTTATAGGTTTTCTTCATTATTTAAAACACCTTCTCCAATTGATAAATTTCAACTCCATTAGCTTTACCTTTAACTGTTATTTCTCCAAGAGGAGTAACTTCAACCTTGTCTTTAACTAATTCGTAGGTAGATTTGCTTAGAAGAATTTGTCCAGCTTTTGCATTGCTTTCAAGTCTTGCAGAGGTGTTTACTGTATCACCGATTGCAGTATAATCCATTCTAAATTTAGCGCCTATATTACCTACAACTGCATAACCTGTATTTATTCCAATTCCAAATTGAACACTTTTCCCAAATTTTTTTTCTAACTTTTCTTGAAGTGCAATAGAACCCTGCTTCATAGCCCAAGCCGACTTAACTGCTCTATAGGCATGATCCTCTAAGTCAAGGGGCGCGTTGTATATAGCCATAGTTGCATCTCCAATAAACTTGTCTAGGGTACCGCCTTCGTTAAAAATAGATTCAGCTGTTAAGTTTAAATAGTCGTTTAATATTTCTACAATTTCTTCTGGTTGTGCCTTTTCAGATAGTGGAGTAAAACCTCTGATATCAACAAAAAGAACTGTAATGAACCTTCTTACACCACCAAGATTTAGACTTTTCTCTCCACCCTTTAGTATTTGATCAACAACTTGAGGTGCAACATACTTACCAAAGGTATCTGTTATTTTTCTTCTTTCAATGTACTCATCAATATAACTGTAAATTATCAGCATAATATTAATTGAAGTCATTAAAAGTAATGGATAAATTATTTTAATAATTATTCCTTTAGAATAAGTATAGTTTGCAAGAAGTAAATATAATCCCATTAAGACTAATAATAGAACAGAAGCTTTAGGAGGAGTTAATTTTTTAAATAATAAGTATGAAGCAATTCCTAAAATAATTAGAATTAATAGATTTACTTTATCAGATACATATGATTTAAAGTTATTGTATAGGTAGTTTTGGATTAGATTAGCATGAATTTCTATTCCATACATTTGATAATTTCTAGAAGCAGCAGTGAAAAATCTATCCTGTAATCCTACTGTATATGGTCCAATTAAGATTATTTTACCTTCAAAATATGAAGGATCTATCGTACCGTCAAAAACATCGGCTATAGAATGATATTCAAAGGTTCCAGGGTCTCCTGAAAAATCAATATAATTTTTATTCCAGATTTCATCTGGTTTAGTAAGTAATTTTCCTGAGTTTAAGCCATTTGCAACAGCTTCCTTGTAGATTTCATAAGCAAAACTATTTATTTTTTTGCCGTCATAATCGATTGTATCGTAAAATCTTCGTATAATTTCACCGTCTTTATCGCTAGGGAAAACATTGATAAAACCACTTTTGCTAACTTCTTTTAATTCTTCCATTGGCTCTTCTATGGTAGATACTTCAATATTTCGAATATCTTTATTGTATTTTCTTTCAATATTTTCATAAGAAGTACTTTCGATATTTCCATAGGAGGCTAGTACAACATTTCCAACATTTTTTATAGAGGTTATAAGAGCAAGATCTGATTCAGGTGATGCAGATTTATCTGAAAAAAGTATATCAACACCGATAGCAGCTGGCTTTCCTTTAGATAAAATATCAAAAAGCTCTGAATAAACTTTTCTATCCCAAGGAAAGGTGCCAAATTCTTCTAAGCTTTTTTCATCAATTCCTAGAATAACAATATCCGAGTCAGGATCTTTTTGTTTTTGAAATTGATAATCTTCTATATAATTTTCTAATTTTACAAAGATATCATATTGAGAAAATATACAGAAAAGAAAAATAAGTGCTAAAGCAAGATATTGAGATTTTATTTTCACATTTAAATCCTCCTGATTATTGTAAATTAATGTTTGAAAAGTAATATTGTTTTTGATATTGTATAATTATAACATCATTATACAATAAATATAAAAAGGGGATAAGATTATTTTACTAAAAATAAATATTTTTTATGAAATGAGGAAGATATTGTGATAAATATGAAAAAAATTATATTTTGCTGCGTAAGTTATATATTTATGGGTACTTTGTTTAACACAAAAGCCTTTGCTCTAGAAATAACTGCTGATGATTTAAATAATAGGTTAGTAGGATTAACATCATCAATGGAAATCAAAGTTGATAATGGGGCATGGACATACTATTCCTCGGATATGAATCTGGATTTATCAGGAGATAAAAAAGTTTCAGTAAGGTATAAAATTCAAAACTCTAATAATTATGATGTAAAGGAGTTCACATTTACTTCAACTCCAATTTTATCCTCATTGAGCAATTTGGCTGGGTCTGGACAAAACATTTTAAAGGATGGAACTATGAGCATAAGCGGATTTAATTATCCAAGCAGCATAGTTCTTAATAAAGATGGTGATATAATTGTAGTTGACTCTTATAATAATTGTATTAGGAAAATATCTGGAGATAGTGTAACAACAATAGCAGGCTCTATAGATAAAAAAGATAGCTACGGATTTCCAATGGGAGACTATGTTGATGGAGACGCATTGAAAGCAAAATTTAATAGGCCAAAAGATGCAGTAGTAGATTCTAAGGGGAATATTTTCATTTCAGATTCAGGAAATAATGTAATTCGAAAGATCAGTAATAATAAAGTATATACTTTTGCTGGAACTGGTGAAGCAGGATTTTCTAATGGGGAAGGTAAATCTTCTAAATTTAACCTTCCATCAGGAATTACAATAGATAAAGATGATAATCTATACGTTGCAGATAGTTTAAATAATGTAATAAGAAAAATCACTCCTAATGGAGTAGTTTCTACTTTTGCAGGAGTGCAAGGAGAAACTGGAGTATATAAAAATGGAGCAATAAATGAAGCTATATTTAATGAACCTTCAGATGTAATAATTGATAATAAGGGAGCATTTTATATAACAGATTCAGGAAATCAGGTTATAAGAAAGATATATAATGGACAAGTAACTACAATATCAGGAAGTGTTAATGATAAAATTGCAAACACAGAGTATATTGAGGGAGGGTATAGTGACGGAACTCCCTCTGAGGCAAAATATAATTTTCCTAAAGGTATTAGCATAACTGATGAAGGAGTTTTACTGGTTGCAGATACCTGGAACAATATGATTAGAGCAATAAAAACTGATGGTACTGTTTCTACAATCGCTGGTTCAGAAGTTATAGATGATAGTGATGTTAATGGAAATCTTGTACAATTGAATAAACCTACGGATGTACTTTACTCTAAAGGATATATTTATATTTGTGATTCTTGGAATAACTCTATACGAGTATTGCCTTTAATCAAAAATGAAGACAGGAACTTTTTCCAGCTTCTAAAACCTACTGCTCCAGTGCAAACAGTTAAAGAAGATAAACAATGGAAAATTAATTTCAGCAAGGAAATTGATGAAAATTCAATAAATGGTAATATCTTAATTTACAATAAAAGCAAAAATCTAGAAGTAAGTATAGCTCCAGAACTTTCTCTAGACAAAAAATCAATTGTTATAAAACATAGAGATAATTTTATCCTTGGAGATGAATATATAATTTATATAAAAGGAAATATTAGAGGTGAAGTTGATAAACAATACATTGGAAAGCCAATTATGTTTGAATTTACAGTTTCTAAATAGTGATTATTTTATATTGGAGGTGGACTCATGGGAGTATCAATTTATGTTTTTGCTATAACTATTATTATTTTATTTTGTATATTCGGGTACCTCTTATATATTAAAGAAGCTCAATTAAAAAAATACAAAAATCTCTTTGAAATAGGAAGAAAGATTACTTCAAATATTAAGTTAAATAAACTTATGGAAGAAATAATTACAATTGCAAAGAATGAAACTTTAGCTGAGGCAGGCTCACTTTATATTGTAGATGAAGAAAAGCAAGAACTATGGTTTCAAGTAGCCCTAGGAGAAAAAGGTGATTTACTAAAAGAAATCAGATTAAAAATGGGTGAAGGTGTAGCTGGATGGGTAGCTAAGGAGGGAGTAACTCTTAATATTAAAGATGTAAATAAGGATTCAAGATTAAAAAAAGAAATAGGCAGAAAGATTAACTTTAATCAAAAGGCTATGCTTACTTTGCCTATTAAATATAAGGACAAGACCATAGCAGTTATACAGTTAATTAATAAAAAAGGCGATGGAATTTTTACTGAAAAGGATGAAAAATTTATTGAAGGAATGTGCAGTCAAATAGCAATTGCTCTTGAAAATGCGCAGTTATTTAAAAGAACCAAAGAGCTTTTTATCGACTCTATAAAAGCCCTTGCTAGTGCTGTAGATGCAAAGGATCCATATACAAATGGACATTCAGAAAGGGTCACTGAGTACTCCTTATGGATGGCAAAGGAAATGGGGATAGATGAAGAAAAGCTAGAGACTCTAGAATACATGGGATTACTTCATGACGTGGGTAAAATTGGGATTAAGGATTCTATCCTAAATAAGCAGGCTCCTCTTGATAATGAAGAGTTTGGCGTTATGAAGACTCATCCTAACATTGGCTCTAAGATACTCTCTACAATGAAATCTTTAAATATAATAATACCAGGGGTAAAATATCATCATGAAAAATTTGATGGAACCGGGTATTGTGAGGGGCTTAAAGGAGAAGAAATACCACTTGAAGCAAGAATTATTGCTGTTGCAGATACTTATGATGCAATGACCACTGACAGACCCTATAGGAAGGGACTTTCACATGAAATTGCCATGGAAGAAATAAATAAATTTTCAGGAAAGCAATTTGATCCTAAGGTTGTAGAATATTTTAATAAGGTTATGAAGAAGAGGTTAAAATTAAATGATGAACAATAGTTTTTTTGTTATTTTTATATTTGCTCACTTGGTTGGAGATTTTGTACTTCAAACGGATAAAATAGCAAAAGAAAAAGCCTCTTCAATTAGAGGAGTTTTTGTTCATTCATCAATTGTCCTTCTAGTTCAGATGTTATTCTTAAGTGTTTTTGGGATAAATGGAATGATTAGTGGATTTATATCAGGGTTTTTTCACTTTTTTATTGATTTTATAAAATTTTATATAAATAAAAAGATGCTACTTAAGAATATGCAGTTTTTATATTTTTTATTTGACCAGGCTGTTCATATAGTTATTATACTTTTTCTTACTTTCATCCTTGGAAAAGATCTTGGAGAAAATTATAGCCAGTATATTGAGTATTTAAAATATGTAACTTCAATAATAATTTTAGCTTATACTTCAACAGTAGGTTCCAAAATATTAATTTTCGATTTAGATTTAATACCAAAAGAAAAAGGATTTTTCATGAAAAATGAAAGAATTATAGATGCCGTTATTGCTATATTAATTTGGATTATTATTAATTTTATACAAGGGAAATTAATTGTAAGTGCATTAATATTTATTTTGTTTTTCTTATATTTAGCTCTTGGGAAAAAGCTTTATAAATATTATAATAAAGTATATCTTATAAAATATGGTGTTTACATTATTGTATCTTTGATTCTTAAATTTTAAATACTCAGGAGAAGAAATATGAATATACAAATTTTTGGAGTAAGTAAATGTTTTGACACGAAAAAAGCAGAAAGATATTTTAAAGAAAGAAAAATTAAATACCAGTTTATTGATTTGAATGAAAAGGGATTAAGTAAAAGAGAGCTAGAAAGCGTAAAAACTTCTGTAGGATTGAATAATCTTATAAATATAAATTCAAAAGAATATAAAACCCTGAACATGGAACACATAAGAAATGCTAGCGTTAAAGAAGAAATACTATTAAATAATCCTAAACTCTTCAAAACTCCAATAGTAAGAAATGGCAGTAGTTCAACTGTAGGATATGAGCCAGGAACGTGGAAAGGCTGGGAGTAAATAAAATTTAGATATTAATTTACAGGAGATGATAAAATGTTAAAAGAATTTAAGCAGTTTGCTTTAAAGGGCAATGTAATTGACTTGGCTGTTGGTGTTGTAATTGGAGCTGCTTTTGGAAAGATAGTTTCTTCTTTAGTTAATGATATTATAATGCCTATAGTGGGTTTACTCGTTGGAAATATTGATTTTTCAAATCGTTTTATAGACTTAAGTGGCAAGGGATATACAACCTTAGCAGATGCAAAAAAGGCTGAAGCAGCTACTATAAATTACGGTTTATTCTTGAATAATGTAGTAGATTTCTTAATCGTTGCCTTCTCAATTTTTATTGTAATAAAGCAAATAAATAGATTTTCCAAAAAAGAAGTACCTGCACCAGCTACAACAAAGGTATGTCCTTATTGCTGCAGTTCAATACCAATTGAAGCTAAAAAATGCTCTCATTGTACTTCGGATTTAGAATAAATAATATGATATACAAAGTATATTTACCATAAAGTACAGTCATCCCAAGCACTTACATATATGTAGGTGCTTTTGTATTTTTGAAATCTATTACATATAAACAATCTGTAAATATATATTAATTTATATGGTAAATTATTTTTGAGATGCTATAATATACTAATATATAATTTGGAAGTTACAAGTAATATGGTTTTAAAGGGGGCATAAATAAATGAAGTGGTTTTTAAATATGAAAGTAAGAACTAAATTAATGATAAGCTTTTTAGTGATTTCTCTTTTTATAGCTGTATCAGGAACCGTTTCCGTATATGATATGGATAAAATAAACAACGGTTCTAAACAAATATATCAGAATAATCTTTTATCTTTAGATTATTTAACTTCTATACAAAAAAATCAGTTAGAAGTAAGGTCTGAATTACTATTAATAAATTTAGAAAGCGATGCAAATAAAGTTTCTCCTAGAATTGAAACTATAAATAAAATATCAGTTGAAAGTAATGAAAATATTAAAGCTTATGAAGCTACTAAATTAAATGAAGAAGAAATGGCTATGGTAAAGGAACTTAAGACTGTATTAGAAGAGTATAGGAATCTTAGGCAAGAAGCCTTAGATCATGCCAAAGAGGGACAATTTAAAGATTTTGGTGAGCATATTGTAAAAGTAAATGAATTTAGAGATAAGACAGATGAAGTAATAGATAAATTAGTACAGTATAACAAGGAAGAAGCAAAAAAAATTAATACAATAAATCAAACTACTTATGATAACTCAAGGAAAATATTAATTTTAATTGCAGTTATTGCATTTATTTTTTCAATATTGATAGGGTTTGTAATTGGAAAAGTAATTTCAAGTCAAGTAAAAAAGGGTCTAAATTTAGCGCAAAAACTAGGACAAGGAGACTTAACTAGTAAACTTTATATTAGTACTAATGACGAAGTGGGCATGTTAATTACTGAGCTGAATAAAGCTATGGATAATATTAGAGAATTAATCGGAAGTATAATTAATGAAACCCATGAAATTACATACTCAAGTAAGGAATTAAATGAAGCAATAGAAGAAATAACTGCTAAAATGGAGAATGTTAATAAATCTACTGAGTCTATAGTCGCTGCTATAGAAGAAAGCAGTGCTTCTTCAGAAGAAATAAGTGCTTCTACTGAAGAAATTGATGCAACCACTACTGAACTTGCAAAAAGAGCAGATGAAGGAAATATTGAAGCTGAAAATATTAAAAAAAGAGCTATTAAAATAAAAACTGAAGCAGAAGAAAATGCTAAACTTGTAGACGAGCTTTATAAAGAAAAACAAGCAAATATTGTAAAGGCTATAGAAGAAGGTAAAGTAGTTGAAGAAATAAAAACAATGGCAGATACAATAGCTGCTATTTCAGAACAAACTAACTTATTAGCCCTAAATGCTGCAATAGAGGCTGCAAGAGCTGGAGAACAGGGAAGGGGATTTGCAGTGGTAGCCGAAGAAGTACGAAAGCTTGCAGAGCAATCTTCAAATTCAGTTTCTGTTATAAAAGATACTATTACAAATGTACAAAATGCATTTAAGAATTTATCAGAAAATGCATCAGAAATTTTAAAATTTATAGATGAAAATGTTACTAAAGATTATGTCAATATGGTTGATATTGGAGTAAAGTATGAAAATGATGCTCTTACTCTAAGTAAGCTTACAGAAGATTTAGCAGCAAGCACGGAAGAAATGTCTGCTACCATGAATGGGGTTGCAACTTCTGCCCAAAATTTAACTACAACTGGGGAAGAAACTTCAGCCGGTTCACAGGAAATATTAAAAAGTATTAATGACGCAACTATAGCTACAGAAAGAATTGCTAGAGGCTCAGAAAAACAGTCAGAAATAGCTGAACGCTTAAATAACTTAGTTTCGAAATTCAAAGTCTCTTAGTGGAAAAACTTTCTGAAAATGTTTTTATGATTATTATTGAAATTTTATTAAATTTTGATATAATAGTTTTGAAAGAAAGTATTAAGTAAGTCTGAAATATTCGTAGAGCTCTTATTTTGAACCTACAGAGTTCATAAGGGAGTTCGATATTTAGGTGTGAATTGTCCTTTAAGACCAAAAGTATTATTTGGCAAGGACGGGGAAACATCTGTGAGAACACCCACCTATCGTAGAGATAGGTGTCAAAATCGGAGTAGCGGTATTTTGGATTTTAAAATTATTATTATAATTAAAAGAGGGTAAAACCTCTTTTTTATTTTTAAAATTAATTCAAATTAACCTACTATTTATGGTAAAATGTATTAATATATAAAATTTTAGGAGGCACAAGTATGAGTGTACATATAGGAGCAAAAACTGGCGAAATTGCAGAAGTAGTATTATTGCCAGGAGACCCATTAAGAGCAAAATTTATTGCAGAAAGTTTCCTTGAAGATGTTGTATGCTACAATGAGGTTAGAGGAATGTACGGGTTTACTGGTACATATAAGGGAAAAAGAGTTTCAGTTCAAGGAACAGGAATGGGGGCACCTTCTATTTCTATTTATGCCAATGAACTTATAGAAAGTTATGGAGCAAAGAAACTTATTAGAGTTGGTACCTGTGGATCTATTCAAAAGAATGTTAAGGTAAGAGATGTAATACTTGCAATGGGTTCATGTACAAATTCAGGAATAAATAAAATGCGTTTTAAAGGAATGGACTTTTCAGCAATTGCTAGTTTTGAATTATTAAATAGAGCTTATAATGTTGCTAAAGATAAAGGAATTACTGCAAAAGTAGGAAATGTTTTAACTAGCGACTTATTTTATAATGATGATCCAGATGCTTGGAAGCTTTGGGCAAAGTATGGTGTTCTAGCTATTGAAATGGAAGCTACTGCATTATATACTTTAGGAAGTAAGTACGGAGTTGATACCTTAGCAATACTAACTGTAAGTGATAATATTGTAACAGGAGAAGAAACAACTTCAGAGGAACGACAGAGTACTTTCACTTCAATGATTGAAATTGCATTAGAATTAGCTTAAGTAAAGCAGGAATTTCTGCTTTACTTTTTAATTTAGTTAAAAAATAAAAATAAATCTTAAAGAACATGTCCCCCTTTATAAATATAGTACATATAAAGGTAATATATAAGTTTTTTATGAGGGGGATGAATATGACCAATATAGTTATTCAATATATCTTAGTCGTAGTTCTTATTGCCGGCTTATCTTACCTTGTATATTTAATAAGGGATAAGGGGATTAGTGTTAAGGAAGATTATTTTGGTATAACTTATATGATTTTAAAATCATTAAATGATTTAGAAGCTACTCCAGAAAAGGTTAAAAAAATAATAAGAGCAATTTCCGAAGAAGTACAATTTATCGAGTTGAATTATAAAAATGAAGATAATGCTTTAAAAGAAGAAAAAGCTTTAATATTAGCTAAGGAGGCTTTGGAAGCTCTTGAATTTGAAAATAAGATTGATGATGAAGCTATAAGATATATTATTAGATTATGTGCAGCTGCAATGCCACCAACCCATAAGGAGAAATGAAATAATAAGAATTGAAGAAAAATGCGATGCATTTTTCTTAAGTAACCAGTGACCAGTTGCCAGTAGAGTTAATAAAAACTGGTTACTGGGAATTGGTTACTGGTCACTAAGAATTTTACCTGGTAAAATTCTTACACTGTGGTAAAAATAAACTTGTAATAATTTGCTTAAGTAGTTACAATATATATAGTTAAAATAGAACAGATGTTTCTATTGTTAAAGGTTGTTGTTAAACAAAAATAACATTTGGAGGATAACAGACAATATGGTAAATACAAAAGTTGAATCTTCTTATGATGTAACAAATCTGACATCCTTAGAAAAATTAGAACCAGTAAGAGTTAGACCAGGTATGTACATTGGTTCTACAGGAGGAAAAGGTCTTCATCATTGTATATGGGAGATATTAGATAATGCTATAGATGAAATTACAAACGGATATGGAGAAACGGTTTCAGTTATTTTGAATAAAGATAAAAGTGTAACAATAATTGATAATGGTAGAGGAATACCTACTGGCATTCATCCTATAAAGAAAAAATCAGGGGTAGAGATGGTATTTACTGAGCTCCATACAGGTGGAAAATTTAATAATAGTAATTACAAAACTTCTGGTGGACTTCATGGAGTAGGTGCTGCAGTTGTAAATGCATTATCAGAATGGTTAGAGGTTGAAGTATCACAAAATGGCCATATTTATAAGCAAAGATTTGAATATGCAGAAGATAAAGAACTTAAGAAAAAGATGCCAGGTACACCAGTAACCAGTCTTAAAATGATAGGTAATACTAAAATTACTGGAACTAAAGTAACCTTTAAACCAGATAAAGAAGTATTTAGTACTGTAGATTTTAAATTCGAGGTAATTGAAGAAAGACTTCAGGAGTTAGCATTTCAAAATAAAGGAATCACTTTAATATTTAAGGATGAAAGAAAAGAGCCATTTTTTGTTAAGGAATATAGATCTGAAAGAGGATTACTTGATTTTATTGAATACCTTAATGAGAGTAAAGCTTCTATACATAAAGATCCTATAATATTTGAGGGTGAAAAAGATTTAGAAGGAATAAATATTTATTGTGAAGCGTGTATTCAATTTACTGATTCAACTACTGAGTACCTAGCTAGTTATGTTAATAACATACCTACTACAGAATCAGGAACACACGAAGCGGGTTTTAAAACAGGAATGACTAGAGCCTTTAAAGAATGGAGCAAAAAGTTAAATATTGTCAAAGAAAAGGACAAGGGGTTCGAGGGTGATGATTTAAGAGAAGGTATGACAGCTATACTTAGAGTTAAAATAAGCAATCCTATCTTTGAAGGGCAGACAAAAACAAAGTTAGCCAATAATGAAGCTTATACGGTGATGAATGAACTTGCTAATATAAAAATAGGAGAATGGATTGAAGATAATAAGGAAATAGCAATAAATATTATAAATAATGCAGTTTCGGCAGCTTCTAGACGAGAAAAAATAAAAAAAATAAATGAAGCTGAAAAAAAGAAGATTGGTAAAGGAACAGCTCCTTTAGCAGGAAAAGTAGCTATTTGCACTTTGAAAAAACCAGAATTATGCGAGTTTATAGTAGTGGAAGGAGATTCTGCGGGAGGAAGTGCTAAACAAGCGAGAGACAGAAGATTTCAAACTATAATGCCCTCTAAGGGAAAAATAATGAATACTGAAAAACAGAAGCTTGAGAATGTTATTGCTAGCGAAGAGTTAAAACTCTTTAATGTTGCAGTAGGAACTGGAGTATTAGAAAATTATAATGAGCTAGAATTAAAATATAATAAAATAATTATTCTAAGTGATGCGGATGTTGATGGATATCATATAAGAACTCTTTGGATAACTTATATTTATAGATATATGAGACAACTTATTACAAATGGGCATCTTTATATAGCTCTTCCGCCGTTATATAAAGTATATAAGAATAGTAAAACAGGAGAAATTTTAAAATATGCATATAGTAATGATGAATTAGTTAAAGCAAAAAAAGAAGTGGGTAAGGGAGCTTTAATACAAAGATATAAGGGGCTAGGAGAAATGAATCCAGATCAATTATGGGATACAACTTTAAATCCAGAAACTAGAACTCTGCAGCAAGTTACTATTGATGATGCTGCAAAGGCAGAAAAAATGATTTCTTTATTGATGGGAGAGGTTGTAGAACCAAGGAGAAATTATATGTTTAAGTATGCAGAATTTTAGAATTTAGAGAGGATTACAATATTATGAGCAAAAAAAATATAGAAATACCCTTTGATAAAAATATAGTTCCAGTTTCTATAGCTGAAGTAATGCCAGATAATTATCTTCCTTATGCTGTAGAGGTTGCGAAGGAGAGAGCTCTTCCAGATGTTAGAGATGGACTAAAACCAGTTCATAGAAGAATATTATTTGGTGCCTATAAGCTAAAGGCAATGCCAGATAAGCCTTATTTTAAATCAGCAAGAATTGTTGGAGATATTTTGGGAAAATATCATCCCCATGGTGACAGTTCGGTATATGAGTCTATGGTTATATTAGCTCAAGATTTCACCACAAGGAAGCCATTAATAGATGGTCATGGAAACTGGGGAAGTATTGATGGAGACAATGCAGCTGCCATGAGATATACAGAGGCTAGACTTACAGACATAGCCTTAGAAATGCTTAGAGATATAGATAAAGATGTAGTGGAAATGGTTAATAATTATTCTGATACGGAGTTAGAGCCAAAAGTACTGCCAGCAAGATTCCCAAATCTTTTGGTAAATGGAGCTTTCGGAATTGCAGTAGGACTTGCAACAAATATTCCCCCTCATAATCTTGGAGAAGTAATTGATGCAACTATAGGATTTATAGAAAACAGAAATATAACTGTAAGAGAATTAATGAATTATATAAAAGGACCAGATTTGCCTACAGGGGGAATCATTATTGGAGAACAAGCAATCCGATCCGCATATGAAACTGGGGAAGGTAGAGTTACCTTAAGAGCTAAAACAAGCATAGAAAAATTGGAAAATGATAGGTATGGT
>Ga0209639_1001570_pt1 | contig 21668 bp, 13 predicted proteins | sample EPASupsiteHSE605_FD_187268 | JGI IMG/M metagenome (GOLD analysis project Ga0209639, IMG submission 187268) | Bioremediated contaminated groundwater from EPA Superfund site, New Mexico - Sample HSE6-05 (SPAdes) (version 2) | ecosystem: Environmental > Aquatic > Deep subsurface > Groundwater >...
CAAAATAGGTATATTTACCGTTTGTACCTTTTTCACGAACCAGTTTGCCGTCAACATATGTAAATGTTTGTGTTGACCCCGAAGAAGAAGTTACAGATATGAGGTTTCCGTCACTGTCATATGTATTTGTATATGTTGTTGTAGTACCATTTTCTGTGTCACTTACAGAATTCCCATTTGTATCATATGTTTTAGTTGAACTAAGTTTATATATTGTATTTCCACTTGTATCATATGTTTTATTATATGTGTTACAAGTTTCAACTCTTCCGTCTGAATAATACGTATAAGATGTCATGCTGTCTTGGCTAAGTTCTGTGACAGTATTTAGCCTATTATTATATGTAATTGATGAAATTAAAATTGAATATGTTGCAGATGAAACACTATAAGTATTAATTTTGTTATTTGTATCATCATAAGAATAAGTTGTTGTTTGACCGTTATTCAAAGTTTCTAAAGTAACACGACCATTAGTGTATCCTATTGTAACCTCTGAGCTCTTAGTCAAGATGTTATTTGTATAATCATAACTGCATGTTACAACATTAGCTGCATTTGTTACGGTATCAAGATTTCCATTGTCATAGGCATATGTTACATATACTTTATTACCGGAACTATTCGTAATAGTTGTTATATTTCCATTTGAATCAATATTAGCAACATATGAATATCCGGAACCAACGTTAACGGTTACTGATGAACTTGCTCGTGTAAATGTCATTGTATCCGAATATTTGTCAGATATATATGATAATTTACCGTTAGAATCAAAGCCATAAGTTAAATCACCAGCATACAATACACAACCGTTTACAGAAAGTTGTAAAGTCCATCCTGTTTGAATGTTTTTATAAAGCATATTATTTTGCTTTATAAAGTTATACTTACTGCCATTAGGCATTGTAACAACTTTAATTGTATCTGTCGTTGCTGTTTGTAAATTACTGTTTGAATCCAAATATGAATATGTTGAATCAGCAACATTACTGTTTATCGAATAAAACCATTGGGCTGTAGTTGAATTATAACTCCTTGAAAAACTAAATGAAGATAAATTACGATAAGCATCTGTTGAAAAATCTGTTACATTTTCAGTATATTGTCCAATTGTAGAAATAAATGTCCTTTGTGTTGCATAACTGATATTGCCTGTGCTATCAACAGCACGAGCATAAACAGTTACATTTTGGAAACGTGAAATTTCAAAAGGTGCTGTATAGTTTGTCCAATCGCCATTACCAAATTTATATTGAAGAGTTAAATCATAAGTTATCGCTGTAGAACCGTTGCTTGTATATTCTTTACCCTGATTAAATAAGGTAACAAGGTTGTTATCTTCATATATAATCGGTGAATTCGGAATGCTATCATTAACTAAAGAAGAATCAGAGGCAAAATATGTTCCTACATTACCTATGTTATCCTTTATTTTCACTTTAAAACCAGATAAGCTTTGACCTATTGTACATACATTGCTTGTCTGCCAAGTAACGCCGTTATCAAAGCTATATTCTGCTATACCTGATCCAACATCTGATGCATTTACTGTTAATATTATATTTCCGAATTCATCTGTACTGTTTGATATACTTATAAGAGTCGGATAAGTTTTATCTATTTTATAAATTGTTTGTGTGTTTGCCAATGATATATTTCCTGCTATATCTCGAACATAAACATATATTGTTCCATTTGAACTGAATGTTGCATAATTTGATGATTGCCAGTTATATTGACCTTCAGTTGTTGAAAAGCTGTATGGCGTAGCACTTAAACCGGAACCGCTTCCATCCGTTGCTGAATTTATAACTAATGTTACATCATCATTAGTCCATGTTGTTGGATTTCCTGCTACGCTGAAAGTCGGAGCAGTATTATCAACATTAGCATAAATGACAGTAGCAAGTGTTATATTTCCAAGGGCATCACGAACATAAACATAAACTAATTGATTTAAACTATATGTAGAAGACTCATTACTTGCTTGCCAATTATATTCTCCCGGTGTTGTTGAAAAACTATATGGAGTAGCATTCAATCCTGATTGATTATCGGTTGCACCATTTACTGTTAATTTTACAGAGCCTGTAGCCCAAGTTAATGAACTACTTGTTACTCCAGTTATCATTGGTGCTATATTATCTATTTTATCAATTGTTTGTGTGTTTACTAATGATATATTGCCTGCGGCATCTCGCAAATATACATATATGGTTTTATTTGAAGTATAAACAGGCGAAACATTTGATGCTTGCCAAATATAACTGTTTTGAACAGATGAAAAACTGTATGGTTTATCACTGAGCCCAGACTGTCCATCTGTTGCACCATTGACAGTAATTGATACTGAACCACTTGTTGTATAGTCACTCAGATTTCCTGAAACATCTGTTATTGTTGGTAATTCTATGTCAATTCTATTTATAGTTTGTACATTGACCAATGAAATATTACCTGATGCATCTCGTACATAAATATACACTGTTCCATTAGAACTGAATGTACTTGTATTTGATGACTGCCAGTTATACTCTCCCTGTGTGGTCGAAAAACTATAAGGAGTAGAACTTAATCCTGATTCACTGTCATTTGCAGTTACGGTTAAAGTTACATTTGCATTTGTCCAAAATGTTGGATTACCTGTTACATTAGCAATCGTCGGTGCGGTTTTATCAATTTTATCTATTTTTTGTGTGCTTACCAATGCTATATTGCCTGCTGCATCACGTACATAAACATATATAGTTTGATTTGAACTGAATGTCGCAACATTAGATGCTTGCCAGTTATATTCTCCCTGTGTAGTCGAAAAACTATAAGGAGTAGAACTTAATCCTGATTCACTATCACTTGCTCCGTTTACTGTCAGTGTTACATTTTGATTAATCCAAGCTGTTTGATTTCCTGTAACATCTGTGATAGTCGGTGCGACATTATCAGAATTATTTAAAGTCTGTGTGCTTACTAATGTAATATTGCCTGCTGCATCACGTACATAAATATATACAGTTTGGTTCAAGGCAAATGTTGCGGAATTTGATGATTGCCAATTATATACACCCTGTATTATTGAAAAACTGTATGGCGTATCGCTTAAACCTGAATCTGTATCGCTTGCTCCATTTACAGTTATTATAGCGTTATTTGATGTTGTATTCACCGCTACATCAGTTATAGTCGAAACCGTTTTATCTATCTTATCTATTGTTTGTGTACTTACTAATGCTATATTGCCAACAGCATCACGTACATAAATATATACTGCTTGATTTGAGTTAAATGTAGCAGTATTTAATGCCTGCCAGTTGTATTCTCCTTGTACAGTTGAAAAACTGTATGGTGTATCACTTAAACCTGAGCCATTATCACTTGCTCCGTTTACTGTTAATGTCACATCACTGTTTGTCCACGTTGTTGGATTACCTGTAACACCAGTTATTGTTGGTGTTGTAGAATCTATTTTATTTAAATTCTGTGTGCTACATAAAGAAATATTTCCCAATGCATCCCTTACATATACATAAACTGTTTGATTTAAGTTATATATTGGTGATACACTTGATGCTTGCCAATTGTATTCTCCCTGCACCGTTGAAAAGCTATATGGCGTTATATTAAGACCTGAACCAATGTCACTTGCCCCATTAATTGTCAAAGTTACAGAGCCATTTGTCCATTCTTCAGTATTACCTGTTACATTTGTTATCGTTGGAGCTGTTTTATCAATTTTATCAATTATCTGTGTGCTTACTAATGCAATATTACCCGCCGCATCGCGAACATAAATATATATTGTTCCATCAGAGCTAAATGTCGCCGTATTAGATGCTTGCCAATTATATTCTCCCTGTGTAATTGAAAAACTATATGATGTATTATTTAATCCTGATTCATTATCACTTGCTCCATTTATTGATAATGCAACATCCTGATTCGTCCATGCTGTGGGATTTCCTGTAACACTTGTTATCGTTGGTGCTGTTTTATCTATTTTATTAATTACTTGTGTATTACATAAAGAAATATTTCCCGCCGCATCGCGAACATATATATATACGATTTGATTTAAACTAAATGTGGCTGTATTAGATTCTTGCCAGTTATATTGCCCTTCAGTTGTTGAAAAGCTATATGGTGTGGCATTTGCTCCAGACTCACCGTCACTGGCTGTTACTGCTAATGTAACATCTTCATTGGTCCATGATGTTGGATTACCTGTAACACTTGTTATCGTTGGTGCGGTTTTATCTATATTATTAAATTGCAAACTATACAAAGAAATATTACCTACATTATCACGAACATAAACATATACGGTTTGGTTGGAATTGAATGTTGCTGTATTAGATACCTGCCAATTATACGCACCGGCTGTTGTTGAAAAACTATATGGAGTAGCACTTAAACCTGAGCCACCCGTATCTGTTGCCCCATTTACAGTTAATGTTACACTATCATTAGTCCATGATGTTGGATCCTCTGTAATACTTGTAACTGTTGGAGCAGTTGAATCTTTTTTATTAATTGTTTGTGTACTTACCAATGATATATTCCCTGCAACATCACGAACATAAATATATACCGTTCCGTTAGAACCGAATGTAGCGGTATTAGATGCTTGCCAATTATATACACCTTGTGTAGTTGAAAAACTGTATGGATTTGCATTAAGACCTGATCCGCTATCCGACGCTCCATTTACCGTAAGTGTAACATTTTGATTTGTCCATGAAGTCGGATTACCCGTAACACTTGTTATTGTTGGTGCTATTTTATCTATTTTTGTAATATTCTGAGTACTAATCAGAGCAATATTACCCGTATTATCACGAAGATAAACATATATTGTTTGATTGGTCGTATATGTTGGAGAAACATTTGAAGCCTGCCAATTATATACTCCCTGCGTTGTTGAAAAGCTGTATGGTGTTGCGCTTAAACCTGCATCATCTGTTGCACCATTTACTGTAAGATTAACTGAATTTGATGTCCAATCTGTCGGGTTCCCTGTAACACTTGTTGCCGTAGGTGCTGTTGTATCACTGCTATAATTAATTATGGTATATGGACGGTTAGCCGAATCTCTCTCATTCATATTACCAAAACTTTTATTATTTAATATTGTATTCTCTGTTTCATATTTCATTAAAAAGCCATAGTTTGTAGTTCCATTTGCCCATGCAGTAACTGCACTCTTCATATCAAAAGCAAACCAGCCCATCACGCCATCTTGTGTGTCGTGATCACCAACTAATTTTCTAGACACTTGAGTTGAATTATATGTTGGTGCATTTGACCATAAGACACCCTCTGTCCATGTACTTGTTATCATATGTATTGACACATATTTATTAGCAGAGCCCCCTAATATTTGTTTTGTCCAGTATTGTGCACTATTAATAGTCGCTCCTGAATTAATCGCAGATGGCATTGCAAATTTAATAAGTGAGCGAGCTGTACCCTTTCCAGGAATATATCCAATACAATTATAATCTGATGTATTGCTTTCTGTTGGTAACATTTGTTCATTAGAATAAATCGGTGCATCCATACTGTTTCCAATATTACTCGTTACAGGGTCAATTGTAACAGGGTATACTGTTTTATCACTTTTAAGCCACTCTTTTGAAACTGTAAGAGTGAGCTTATATTTTTCTTCTGATATTTTTTCAACATCGTATGCACAATCTGAAGTATAATGTTCGTCGCCAACATCAACTCCGTTGCTCTTTGAATCGTATGCAAATGGAAGTGCAATGCTTTGAACAACTTCATTTGTCTCTTTTGACTTAAATTGAACTACTCCGTCAACTACTTCAAGATAACAATTCTTTGTGTTTACTGTAAATTCAAACTTATTTTGTCCTGTATATTTATCAAGTGTTATTTCTTCTTTTATTCCGTTAATTTGAGGAGTATATATAAGTTTAGTACCCTTTCCATACATATTGGTGTATGAAAAAGCATCTATAGTTTCATTATCTTTTTCTATTTGACTTACATTTCCAACTATATCTTTACCCTTGTAGCCTGTTTTTGGGATTATAGTAAAATTAATATCATCATAATCTACCATTATTCCTTTTTTGTGTGAGGTTGAAAAATTTATGCGATAGTCATTGTCGCCGTTTGAATACTCATATCCCATTTTCTTTATAACTGAATTACTTTGCTTTTTAATATTTACATCTTTAAATTTCATATTACCTGTGGAATCTTCATACCATACAGGCTCAGCAAAAGAATAAACTGTGTTTGAACCATCGTTTAATTCAAGATTAACTTCGTTCTTTTCACATTCTTCATCAATGTCAACGACTTTATCTAAATCTACAACATCCTTTAAATATGTTGACAACATATCATTAATTTGTGCCCTTTTGTATAGTCCCAATCCTTGTGCCGCAATTGTTCCGTATGATGATACGAACATACACAAAATTAAAAATACTGACGCTAATCTTTTCATATAATTCTTTTCCATGGTTTTCTCCTCAAAACTACATTTTTTTACTAAATAACACATGGTATTATTAATACACATGATATTCTACACAAAAAACATGTAAGGATTCCATGAGCTTTTTAAACAAACTTGTTTCGGAGTGTTAACTTGATAAAACAACGTAGTACCTATGGGATTTTGAGTGAGCGTTAATCACAAAACTTATTGACATCGTTTCCGTGAACGTGTGTCACCATGATTGTTGTGCAAATTTTTTAGCTATATTACACAACAAAATCATTGTATAATTTGCTGTGTATTTTAATATATTTTTATAATATATTGTAACTTTTCACTTTAGCCCCTATTTAGATATCTCTTCTGTGCAAAAAAGCTATGCTGAATTTTCCTAATATAAAGATTTTTATTTAGAAATAAAGCAAGGGTGAACTATTTTTTCACCCTTGCTTATATATTAGATTTATTATTTTTACGCTTAGAGTTCTCATTGTTAAATAAAATAAGTAAAAATATTTTTTAAAATTCTTATATAACTAACAACAAAATGAATTGTGAAAATAAAAAAGGCCTCAATCCCGCATAACTGCGGGGTTACGGGCTCTTGGATATATACTGAAAAAGTGGATACCAAAGTGGAATAAAATAAAATATTAAAAAGAGGTGTCTGCACAATGGAAAATCAAGATATCCCAGAAATGTCATACTCCACAGTGACAGAGATTCCCAATATACTTCAAGTGAGTATATCAAAACCGCTGAAACTTTAGGCATGATACTATCTTACAGCAAAAAGGGATGTCCATTTGACAATGCCCCTATGGAATCTTTTCACTCTTCTTTAAAAAAGAAGAGGTATATACTTTAACGATGCTAAGATAAATCTTTTTGACTATATTAAGGCTTTTATAACAGAAATCGTATTCATTCTGCTATTAACTTTTTATCTCCTGTGGAGTATGAAAGCTTAATTTTATCAGGCTGATTTTCGCACTTTTGTATCCAACTTATTGACGATAGTCCAGATCTTAAATATTATAAGAAAAAACCACAAGGTAAATTGACCTTGTGGTTTATCATTATTGGTGGAGATAAGGGGGCTCGAACCCCTGACCTCTACACTGCCAGTGTAGCGCTCTCCCAGCTGAGCTATACCCCCATGTGTTAGAAATCCCTTTATTCACTAGACGTTACGACATATTTCAATTTTCAATATTAACTAAACACATACCGCTAAAGAACAAATAATTATTTAATTGACGCTATAGATTTTAACATAAATATTTTTACAGTGCAAGAGTTACTTTTAAATTTATGAGTGCTAAATATATTTCTAATCCTCTGTAGTATTTTACGGTATAAGCACTGAAAAACAGATTGTAAAATATTTGCAATAAGATAAAGTTTATTGTATAATTATTTTACACTAGGTGTTGGGAGTAGAATAATTGTGAAAATTGTTGTTATTGACGGTCAAGGTGGCGGTGTTGGTAAAAGCCTAATTGAGCAAATAAGGATAAATATTCCAAGTGCCGATATTACTGCAATTGGCACAAACTCTGTTGCTACATCCTGTATGCTTAAAGCTGGTGCGAGCTCAGCTGCAACAGGTGAAAATTCAGTTGTTTTTGCAAGCAGAAAAGCTGATATAATTGCAGGACCAATAGGTATTATACTGACCGACGCTATGCTTGGTGAAATCACAGAAAAAATGGCGCACGCTATCACTACAAGTGATGCTAAAAAAGTTCTTATACCTATTTCAAAATGTCACACAAGTATTGCAGGGCTTGCTGACAAGCCTATGTCAAAATATATTGATGATGCTGTTGATATAATAAAGGGCTTTTATAACTGAATTTATAAGACTGAATGCTTTTTTGTTTTCAGTCTTTTTGTTTTTGAGTATGCGTTAGATAATGCATATCTCAAATAATTATTAGATAATATTTAAAAGATGATTATATCTAATTGGGAGTGTAAACTAAGATGAACGAAATTAAGCACGATAAATCTATTACCGAATTTAATTATCTGCAATTGCTTTCCAGGCAGTACCCTACCGCTCAATCGGCGGCAAGTGAAATTATCAATTTGCAGGCAATTCTTAATCTTCCAAAGGGTTCTGAGCACTTCATGTCTGACCTTCATGGAGAATATGAAGCTTTTATACACATTCTAAGTAATGCCTCTGGTTCTATTCGTGAAAAAGTTGATATGTTGTTTTCCTCAACTCTTTCAGAAAATGAGCGTGCTGTTCTTGCAACTCTTATTTATTATCCTGAAGAGAAGCTAGCTGAAATTCTTGAAACTGTTTCAGATATTAAAGAGTGGTATACACAGACTCTTAATCATCTTATTGAAATTTGTCATCTAGTTTCTTCAAAATATACTCGTTCTAAGGTTAGAAAATCTTTGCCTGTTGAATATAGTTATATTATTGATGAACTTTTAAATACAGACTTTACTCTTCATAACAAAAAAGAATATTATGACAATATTATTTCTACTATAATTTCTATTGGTAGAGCCGAGGACTTTATTATTGACATGTGCGAGCTTATTAAACGTCTTATCGTTGATAGGCTTCATATAGTTGGCGATATTTTTGATAGAGGTCCGCGTGCCGATATTGTTATGGAATGTTTACTTAATCACCACTCTGTTGATATTCAATGGGGTAATCATGATGCTCTTTGGATGGGTGCTGCTTCAGGCAGCCGTGTATGTATTGCAACTGTTTTAGCAAACTCTGTTTTATATAACAATCTAGAGGTTGTTGAGACAGGATATGGAATAAGCCTGCGTCCCCTTGCAATGTTTGCAAACGATATTTATGCCCAAACAGATACTGAATGTTTTAAAACAAGAACTCCTAATGACGCGTCTACATACAAACCAAAAGATATTGCTCTGGGTGCTAGAATGCACAAGGCAATTTCTGTTATATTGTTTAAGCTTGAGGGTCAGGCAATTATGCGTAATCCTGATTTTAAAATGGATGAGCGTCTCTTGCTTAATAAAATTGATTATGACAAGGGTACAATTAATATTGCAGGTAAAGTCTATCGGCTTCGCGATTGTGACTTCCCAACAATTGATATAAATAATCCATATATGCTTAACGGTGAAGAAAATGAGCTTATGGAGCAACTTCGCCTTTCGTTCATGCGTAGTGAAAAGTTGCAGGCACACATAAGATTTTTATTTTCAAAGGGCAATCTTTACAAATGCTATAATGGCAACCTTCTTATTCATGGCTGTGTTCCAATGAATAAAGATGGTAGTTTTATGGAGTTTGATATTAACGGACAAAAGCTCAAAGGGAAAGCATTTTTAGACTATGCAGAAAAAATTGCTTATAAAGGATTTTATGGCAAACCTAACAGTAAAGAAAAGCTTTTGGGCGAGGACTTTTTGTGGTTCTTGTGGTGCGGAAAGAACTCTCCACTGTTTGGCAGAGAAAGAATCACTACTCTTGAACGTAGACTTATAGATGATAAATCAACCTGGGTTGAGGCAAAAAATGCATATTATGAACTCACCAAAGAAAAGGCATATTGTGAAAAAATACTTGAAGAGTTTGGGCTTGGTGGAAGGCGTTCTCACATTATTAATGGACATATTCCTGTTAAATCAAAGGATGGCGAAAATCCGATAAAGGGCGGTGGAAAACTGATTGTTATTGACGGTGGATTTTGCCGTGCTTATCAGTCAACTACTGGAATTGCTGGATACACGCTCATTTACAACTCATATGTTATGCGTCTTTCCTCTCACGAGCCATTTTGTGGTGTTGAAAACGCAATAAGAAATAATACGGATATACTGTCAGCATCGGTTGTTTTTGAAAGACTTGAATCAAGAATAAAAATAAGCGAAACCGATAACGGTGTACTTATTCAAAAGAATATTGATGAGCTAAAAAAACTGCTAAATGCATACAAAGTTGGCGCAATCATGGAGCGTAGCTGATAAAATATTAATAAAATAAAAAGTCGGGATGCTGTTAATGTGGCTCTCGACTTTTTTAAAGTATATAGAAGGTGCACTATTATGGATGATTTTATATGTAATATTTGTCCGCGACATTGTAATATAAAAAGGAGTGAACACACTAATATTACTGCTGTTACAGGTGTTTGCAAAACGGGGGTTCTCCCCTTAGTTGCACGCGCTGATAAACACTTCGGTGAAGAACCATGTATTAGTGGTGAGCGTGGGTCTGGCACAGTGTTCTTTAGCGGTTGCCCACTAAAGTGTGTATATTGTCAAAACAGAGAAATAAGCATTCAAAACTTTGGAAAAGAAATTTCTATTGAACATTTAAGAGAAATTTTTGAAAATCTTATTACACAAGGTGTGCACAATATCAATTTAGTTAATCCTACACATTTTACAACAAGTATTTTACAGGCATTAGAGCCACAATTGCATGTTCCAATTGTTTATAACTCTAGCGGATATGAAAGTGTTGATACACTAAAAAAACTTGAAGGCAAAATTAATATATATTTACCTGATATGAAATATTCAACAAACGAAACTGCCAAGAAATATTCAAATGCTTTTGACTATCCACAGGTTTCGAAAGATGCAATTCGTGAAATGTTTAGGCAAGTTGGTGCATATAAAATTGATAAAGATGGAATTATGCAAAGTGGCGTTATTATAAGACATTTAATATTACCCGATAATATAGAAAATTCATTTGGAGTTATAGACTGGATAGCAAAAACTTTTCCAAAAGGTAGCGTGCTTTTCAGCCTTATGAGTCAATACACGCCAGTAATCAACCTTGATTCTTTCCCTGAACTTAATCGTACAATTACAAAAGAAGAATATAATGCAGTTGAACAGTATTTGTTTAGTTCGGGTATTGAAGATGGATTTTTACAAGAATTGTCATCTTCAGGCTGTGGCTATATCCCCTGTTTTGACTTATCAGGTGTATGAAGGCAATTGTTTTTTGCCGTATTGTGTGATAAAATGATGTCAATATATTTTAATATAAATAATTTAAAAAATTATCATTTAGGTAGTATTTTCAGGAGGATATTAGAGATGTTAAAAGAACGAATTCTGTCAAAAGTATCTATTCCACAGCTTGTATTTTGGTGGGTATTTAGGCTGATTATAATAAGTCCATTGGTGTTTTCGTGGTATTCACCTCATGAAAATATTAAACTTCAAATAATGTCAAGTTTTACTTTTAGTTTTGCATGGGAGATTTTGCAGCTTTTCCCTAAAAAAACTTTGGTTAGAAAAATTTCTTCTCATTTTCAAGATTTTACTATTTTTCAAATATTTTTAACTTCATTTTTAGGAGCTTTTAAAGATTTTTATTACACAGTCTGGTGGTGGGATTCTGCTACACATATAATTGGCGGAGGTTTATGTATTGCATTGGGATATGAAATAGTAACTGCAATACAAAAAAAATATAAGTCTACTGTTCCGATTGGTATTATAATTTTTGCGGCATTTGGATTTTCATTTTTTGCTGGAACCCTCTGGGAATTATTTGAGTTTTCATTTGACCAGTTAACAGGTTCAGACTCACAGCATTGGAACTATGCAAATGCAGAAAGTACATATTCACTATTTTCATATACACCTGAACGATTTCCAATTATGGATACAATGATTGATATGATATGCAATACGGTTGGCACAATTATATTTACAATTATTTTAGCTAAATTTCCATACCATCATAAGGGCAAAAATAATACAAACGAAATGTTTATAAACAAAGAAAATGATACTTCAAAAGAAACAGAAATGGAACTTTTAACTGTAAATAAATTTTCACGTTAAGTGTAACACTATAATAGAAAGAGTTCATATATTTTCAATGAGAGAATACTAAATTTAAACCATTTGGTAATCTATTGTAATAAGCTATACAACATATATAACTTTTTGCGTAAAGAATCATAATTTTGGAATAAGGGCTTTTTATTAATCAGCCTAAACTGCTGAGAATTTTCGCCTGTTTACATACTCTATATTAGTTGTGTTGGTGTTATATACATGAAAAATAACTTCCTTTAAAACAAGAACGATTCTTGTTTTAAAGGAAGTCTATTATTATTTACACAAAAATTTTTGGTGTCTCTATAAGACTGTTTTATACTTCATTATCCATATCTAAATTTATAATTGAACGTTTCTGTAATTCATTTTGTAATATGTTCATTAATAATACTTTTTCGAATTGATTATTAGAATCATTAAAAAAGTTTGATGATAAGTCACTGTCTAATAATTGTTGCATATCTTCTAACGTAGCTGCATTTAACGTTAAATTAGTATTTTCTATATTGCTTTTATTATAACTATTTATATTTGATGTTTGGTTAATACCCAAGTTAACTTTAGAACTAAGACGGCTTTTACTAGAATCTATTGTAATATTATTTCCACAATACCCCATTACTTTCTTTACATAATTTTGAGTTTCTTTAAAGGGGGGTATACCACCATATTTTGCAACATTACCCGAACCTGCATTGTATGCTGCTAATGCAAGTTCTGTATTTCCGTCATATTTATCTAAAAGTTGACCTAATAATTTTGCACCACCCATAATATTCTGCTTTGCATCAAAAGAATCAGTTACGCCTAAGCTTTTTGCAGTTGATGGCATAAGTTGCATAATTCCTTGCGCACCTGCACTAGACTGTGCATTAGTATTAAAGTTAGATTCAGCCTTTGCAACAGACTTTAATAAGTTAACAGGTACACCATATTTATTTGAAGCAGATTCAAATATTTGATCAAGATTATTAGTTTTCATTGCAGAATTTAATGCATCAGAAAAATTTTTTTGTGATACGTTGCCAGAGTATGTAGCTTTAGATGTTTTATAACTAGTGCTATTATTTGCATTAATGCTATCAATAGACATTTTATTCAACACTCCTGTGCATATTACTTTCATATCTATTTTAAGTTTTTTATATATTTATGTCAATGTAAATATTTATACAAATTAATATAATTTTATATTAATACTTAAATACTTAAAATTCGTAAATATACATTAATTAAATATTGATTTTTATTATATAAACTCACTATTTAATTAAGTATTTAAAATTTTTTCCACACTAAAATATACGCTTAAATTATGATTGATTGTCAATTTCTTTAAACCAACAATTCAGCCTTTTAATTATGTCTTTGCACAATTTAACATTTTCAAAATGCTGTAAACAATTAACACCCCATAAATTAATCAGTTCTTGTGCTCTTTCACTTTGCTTATTAATAAATAATGTTCCCATAATTTTTAATTTAAACTCTTCTTTTTTATCTGCATTATTAACGCACTGAAATATTTGATTTATAACATCTAAATCATTATGCAATGCCCAAGTTTGTGCCAACTCAATATAACAGTCATCATCTCGACAATTCAATAATATATAAAGTAAAAGCTTTGCTTTATCTTCTTGTTTACGCCAAATAAGATTATTGTGAATATCTTTTAATATTTCAAGTTCTTGCTCTGAAAGTTTTATGTATACTGATTCTTTTTCTGTAAATAATTCATTAATTGCTGTATATAAATTTTTAACCGATTCATCAATATTTTGTATTTCATTCATCTCGGATAGCAGTAATAAAGATTCATCTAAATTATTTTCAACCCAACTCTTTTCTATCCGTTTTAATAAAACGCTAATGTAAAAAGGACTTTCTATATTTGAAATTTGCAAGTCCTCCGCCTCTTCATTAAGCATTATTTGACAAATAATTTTAATGGTTTGGATTTGCTCTCTTTTGCCAAGCAATGACTCAATACCATTTATATTATTTAATATAACACTATACTTTTGATAACTTAATAAAAAGTTTATAAGTATTAATAGTTGCTCTGAATTTTTTTGACTTATTGATAACTCTAGCATAGATTCAATTGTATCTGCATGATTTGTCTTTTCTTCTAGTGACAATATTTTATAAAGCAAATCATAATTAGTATTATTTAACTCGTATGATTCTTGATAATATTTTAGTGCTTTTTGATAGTCAAATATTTTTTCATACACGTCTCCTGCCGACTCTAAAATCGCACTAATATCAATATCAGGTCCAGGTACAATATACTCTGAACGCTCTTTCATTTTTAAGCTGTGTTCAAAGTCTTTAATAGAATTATCGTATTGATTTAGCTGATTATATAGCTCTCCTCTTATAACAAATAAATCTCTGTAATACGGAAACTTTTCAACACCGTCATTAAGTACATCAATACAATCACTGTATTTTTCAAGATACAGCAAAGAAAAGCTTAAGCATTTATATAAATGAGGTGCAAATAAATATCCCATATTTAAATTTTCTTTTGCCTTTTGTAAATACTTTATACACTCCTCAAATTTGTTTTGATTAATTAAAAATATTCCAAACATATATTGCAAATAGCAGTCTTCAGGATTTTCTTTTATTTCATTATACAACAACTTGATTTTCGATGTAAACTCCCATGAAAAAGCAACATCATAACGATGTTCTATATGAATATCAACATCTTTAATATTGGTTATTAGTTCATCTTTTATCATTTCAAATGATTTATATTTATAGCGATATTCTTTTCTATTTCTTATAAGACGAAGAGTTTGAACAGGAGAAAACACACTATAAACTTGTGAATTGTAGTTTATATAAAATAAATAGCCTTCAACATTAGGATTATCCAGCAGCTTTATAATTTCTGATTTTTGCTCTGTTGGAATTGTTTCATTTGCCTGTAGGAACAGCACCCATTTTCCATTTGAATGATCTAAACAATAATTTTTAATTTTACTAAAATCGTTTTCCCACGCAACTTGACGAACATCTAGTCCAGCACTATTTGCAATTTCTATAGTTTTATCAGTTGAACCTATATCTACAATTAATATTTCATCAACAATATCTCTCATATTTTCTATGCTATCCAAAAGAATTTCTTCATCATTTTTAGTAATCATACATAGAGTTAAAAGCTTTTTTTGTAGCATAAATTAAATTTCTCCTCCCCTACACTCGTTTATACAATTCAACATTTTTGATGCCATTTTATAATCATCCAAGCGATAATATACATCCACCATTTTTTCAAGCACATCTATATCATTAGGTTCAACCTTTATATACTTTTTGAAAATTGATTTTGCCTCTTTTAATTTTAATTTGTGATACAACAACAGCCCATAATTATATAAAACATCTTTGTCTTTAGGGCATAAATGATAAGCTTTTTCTAAATACATTTGAGATTTATCAAAATCACTTATTTCATAAAGAAGTACGCCAATTTCATTATATAATTGTGAATTCGAGGGATTTATTAGTAAGCTATCTAATTTTTTTTCTAAATTTTCATAAATATTCATAAGCATGATACCTTCTATTTATTTGTTTATAAATTATCCAACTCATTTATTAAGGATTCAGCAGCGTTTTCTAAATGAACTGAAACACTTTGAGTAACAATATTTATTTGGCAGAAAAACTCATATTGTATTTCAAAAATTTCAATAATTTTCTTATAAGTATTAATAATGCCACAACGATTTATTTGATAGTAATTTGCAAAAACAACTTGCTGAGTAAAGCAACGATATAAGCCGTTTGAAAGGCAACTATTAATTATATTAATGTTGTTTTGATATGCTTTTTCAAGTATATCTCTATGCTTTTCACTATTATCTTTTTTAGCTAACTCAAGCATTTTTTTGCATTCAAGCTTTCCTAAAATGGTTTGTTGAGTCAAATTTCTAAATAATACTGAATACTTCTCTAAACTTTTGATAAAATCTTTTAAATTCTCTTTTCTTTCAGGAATTGATACCATTTCTTTATTTTGAGCAATTATTTCGTTTACTCTATAAGGAATTTTAGTGGTGCAATACTTATTAATTACATCTTCAAGATTTTCGCATATTGTACCTTCTATTTTCGCTCCGCCCTCAGTTGCATTTATAAATAATTTATCCTTATGGTCGTTAATTTTTAGTTCTAAGCCCATTTTAAAATCAATCCACAACTGATTTGATGCAATCATTTTGCCATTATTTCCTTCAACATAAACAATTGGTCTCGACTTTATTATATCTTCAAATTGCTTGCCTTCATCTTGTGAATATATTGAATCTTTGCTATGTGTATTTTGCTCTGGTCCATAGGCATAATCCTGCCCTACAAGAACAATAGGATTTGCTCCCATATATGTAGCAAGTTCCACTGCAAGATGAGAAACATTAGCTCCCGCATCGATAGCACTTCCATCACCCAAGTACTCATTAATCCAATTGTTTATCACCTCTTTTTCTCTCAATATAGGTATTTTTGCACCTGAAAAAGAGGGGTAAACACGCTTATCTACTAAAGCTAAGCTGAGCAAAGCTATGTCATCCGGATATTCTTTATTTTTAAAATGATATAAATATGTATTCTTTGTGCGTTCAATAACGGCTAATACATCTGGCTTAATATTATTTTTAAGCAATGGAAGAACAGCTGACTCTACTGAAAGAATTAATCCCTTGCCATTTATTTTTTCTAATTGATGAATGTTTTTGTCCAGCGAAGGACCATTAGCTATTATAAATGAAGGAATATCTTTGTACTTATCTTTTAGGCAACTAATATATGGCTCACATAATATTTCTGGTATATTTGAAATCATATTACAGAACCCGATTAAATTATCTTGGTGATCATTTCCAATATAAAAAACCATTAATGATAGCTGCGTGAAAACATAGTTGTAAATTTCAAGGTATTGAGTTTTAAAATTTCGTTGGGCAGTGTAAGTAAAAGCTACAACAGGATAAGTACAACTTATAAAAAATATACTAAAAAACAGTTGTTCAAACGCTTTTGCAAAATAATTAGAATCTCCAATAAGAAAAGCTACTTTTTGTGACTTAATTATTGGCTCTAAATCAAAATAATAGAGCATTGCTGCAAACAAATATAAATCATGTTCAAATACAACAACCAAAGTATGGGGACTTTTGTGCTCAAAAATTTCAAATAACGGATACCCAAATCCCGAGCCAAAAATAAATAATGAACCTGCACCTTCATATAAAAAGTTGCTGTCCCACTTTTGTGCTTGCTCAATTGGTCGTTCACTTGTAATATTAAAACATTTATCTGACTGATGGTATTTGCATATGGGATATCCTTCATCATTGTACGTAACTTCAATTTTTTCAAATAGTTCTTTTTCGTCTATTTTTAGTACTGATTCTTTTAACCACGGGGTTAACAACTCAATATTTTTATCAAAGAATTTTTTAGTTTCATTTGATTTAGCAATAATCATTCAAGTTCCTCCTTACACCACTCTTCTGTAAGAGGATAAATTACTAGCTCTAATGTATCTACCATGCCTATAATATCTTTGTTTTTAATACATATAAGCAATGTTTGTAATGCTTTCAATAACTTGTCTATATTGGGCATGAATTCGTTAAGATAACAAAAAGTGTTTAAAATATTTTCTAAATTTTCAATAAAATATAACAATGCATTTAACCCTAATTTATCATTTCCTTTATTAAAACATTCAATGGAATATTCTAAATCTTTTTGAAGTCTTTCATATTTACTATTAAGATTTGTTAACTGTTTCATCATCAATATCCCCATCATAAATTAGTTCTTTCCATCCAAACTCCTGATACTTTTTCATATTATTAAAAGTACAATTAATCATCGTTTGCATTCTTTGGTCAAATGAATTCATTGCTTCTATTTTTTTATTTTGTTCTTCTTCTGTTATAAAAAGATTATACAAATCAGCTGATTCCATTTTTATTTCATTTAATATTTTCTTTACTTCATCTATGTGAGAAGAGTATTCAAATACTTGTTGTACTCGCTGTTGTAATTCAGCAGAATAGCCTTCAGAATCGCAGTGAAAATTTTGTTTTATTCGCATTTTTATCCTTCTTTCAATACACTTTTATATTTAATTAGAGATAATATATTTTCCGCTATTCGAGATGCACCTTTGCCATCGGTTATATTATTTGCTTTTTTGCTAAGCAAAGTCCTTTTCTCTTTATTCCCAATCAATTTTAATTCTTTAATTATGTTGATAATGCACTTGCTTTTATCATCTCTTACATCTCCTAAATCAATCATTGCCCCACTTTCACCAAAGCTTTTTCTTATCATAATTTGGTTATCCGCAAGCCCAAAAATAATACTTGGAACGCCGCAAACGCATAGTTCATATAGTGTTGTGCCACTTGCAGAAACCACAATATCGCACTCAAGCATTAACTTTGACATAGACTTAATGTTTTCATGAATAATAATCCTACTAAATTTTTTTGTTAATTGTTTAAGTTCAGCTATATTATAATAGAACGGACCAACAACAATATGAACATTAACATCGTTAAAATGTGTATCCTGTACGATATGTTTTGCTAAATCAGTTGACACGTTGAATTGATCAGTACCTCCTGTTGTAATAAGTAAGTTATGTACACAATCATTTATATGTATAGGATTTACATTACTAAATTCTTCTCTTAATGGTACATAACTTGTTCCTATTAAAAGCTTGATATCAGTGTTATTATAAATTCTTTTGTACTCGTATTTTGAATAAGAAATATTGTAATTTATAAGCATATCAACAGGATATTTGTTTTCTGCAAAATCATCTATATAAACTGTAACAAAAGAATTAGTTAATTGTTTTAGATATTCTTTTGATGCATAATAGCTATCAACAATAATACAATCGACTTTAATTTCTTGTAACACACAAAACAATTTACTAAGCTCATTTTCCATATCGGTGTAATCAGTTTTTAAAACCACATGATGAAATCCCCATTTTTTGATAAGTTCACTCTCATATTCATCAGCTGTAATAAATGTAACTTCTTCATTTAGTTTTTCAAGTTCATTTGCAATTGCAAGGCAACGCATAACATGCCCTGTTCCAATTTTATCGTTAGCATCAGCCCTAATTGCAATCATATGTTAATCACTTCTATTCTTTCCTTGTATTTTGAAATATTTTCATTCCAACAAAACGGCCATATAAATTGTATTTTTTTCAACTGTGAAGTTGTATGATAAGAGCCTTCTACTTGTTGCTTTTGTGGTGTGATTTTTCCATTTTTTATATCTTCCCAATTCATATAAAATAATTCTTGTATTTCGTCATTTAGCTTAATATAAGATGATTCAAAGGATTCCATATTCTCATCAAAATTAATTTCCTTTTGGCAAAAAATATCCCCAGTATCAATTCCTTCATCAACAACATGAATGGTGACACCTTTAGGGGTGTTATTATAAAAGCTAAAGAAATTTGGATATGCACCTTTGTTCCAAGGCAACAAAGATGTATGCAAATTTATTATCTTGTTATTCATATACTCTATAACTTCTTTGCTAATTAAGTACTTATAGTTATAACTGACGATAAATGACGGTCTAAAAGTTTTTATAAAATCAAGCGTTACTTGTTCTTTATATAAAAAGACATCTTCTCTATTTTTAAGCCAATTGTAAACATCTAACGATATATTATTGTTTGTTAAAAAAAGCACTACACCTTTCTGTATGCAATCAAATAAAATTGGCTCACCTTTTTTAATAGGCTTGCTACATTTCAGTTCTAACAAATCATTATAATGTTTTGGTTTTAGCCCATATCCAGGTCTAATTATTTTTATATTATCTTTATTAAACTTATCACCTTTTTCAATGTCCTTGACAGCAAAAATAGAGCGTCTAAAAACCAGACTGGATTTTTCACATTCGCTTATGTTGTATGAAACTTCTCCTAATGTTCTCTTAGCAATATGAACATCTTTTACCATTCTTGCAAATTCATTTGGTTCCATAGAGAACTTACAATCAGGATTTTCAATCTCACGACTAATGCAAAAGTGTTTTTCAACTACACATGCACCAAGTGATACAGCCACAACCGCACCCATACTACCAAAAGAATGATCAGAAATTCCAACCGGCAATGAAAAGCGTTTTTTCATATCAGTAATTGTAGAAAGATTCATATCTGCATAATTTGCTGGATACTCACTACAACATTTTAATAAAACTACATTATTGTTTCCTTTTGAACATGCTGCTTCTATTGCCTCTTCTATTTCCTCTGTTGATGCCATACCACATGACATAATAATAGGCTTGCCTTTAGCAGCCACATATTCTATCAAAGGAATATCTACAAGTTCAAATGAAGATATTTTATAAAAATCAACGCCAACTTCTTCAAGAAAATCCACTGCTGTTGTATCAAATGGAGTAGAAAGAAAATCTAAGTCAACCTTTTTGCATTCATCTCTTATAATCGTATGCCATTCCCATGGAGTATAAGCATTTCTATATAAATCATATAAAGTACTACCGTGCCATAATCCACCGTTAATACAGAAATATTCATTATTACAAGGTATTGTCATGGTATCTGGAGTATATGTCTGTATTTTAAGGCAATCTGCTCCTGCATTTTTTGCTTCATGTATTATCTCAATTGCATTTTCAAGATTACCTGCATGATTCGCAGACATTTCTGCTATTATGTAAACTTCACCTTTTTCAATCTTTTCTAAAAGAGACATAAACAACTCCATTCATTACAGGGTAATAAGTAATAATTTTTAATGCTTTCTGTAATAGTCCAAAACCTTTTTCACAGCAACAACTACATCTCTTGCATCATCATCACTCATTGAATAATACAGTGGTAAAGTTATGCACGATTCATATAAACTTTCTGCATTCTTGCACAACCCTTTTTTATATCCTAATTTTTGATAATACGGTAACCCGTATACAGGGATATAATGAACATTTACTCCAATATTCTCTGCTTGCAAGGCCTCAAATACTGTTTTTCTATCCGCATTAAGTAAATCTGTATTTAATTTAATGACATATATATGTCTAGTTGTATCAGATTTTTCTATCTCTTTTGGTAGAGTTATTTCTTTTATATCTTTAAATGCTTCATTATAAAATGCTACAAGTCCTTTTCTCCGCTCTGTAAATTCATTTAATTTGTTTAACTGACTGCAAAGCAAAGTAGCTTGAATATCGCTAATTCGATAGTTATATCCAAGCATCTGTTGTTCATAGTACCAACCGCCAACATCTTTATATATAAGTTTATTTATATCACGGGTAATGCCATGGG